>Ga0172375_10000317_pt1 | contig 76608 bp, 76 predicted proteins | sample LakKiv1m_FD_114537 | JGI IMG/M metagenome (GOLD analysis project Ga0172375, IMG submission 114537) | Freshwater microbial communities from Kabuno Bay, South-Kivu, Congo - kab_092012_11.1m | ecosystem: Environmental > Aquatic > Freshwater > Lake | place: Democratic Republic of the Congo... | reverse complement strand
TCATCGCACTTGCCAAGCAGCAAAATCTAAAGTGCCGGTTTATGCTCGGCGGCGCCGTTGTCACCAAAGAATATGCCCGTAGTCTGGGCGCTTTGTATTCCAAAGATGGTGTTGAGGCCGTATCCGTGGCACGGAAATTGTCCGGGCAATAATTTACTGGAAATTTTGTTTAAAATCATTTACAATCGCCGTAATAATCTATCGAAAGGAAAATCATGGAAACCTATATCTCAATTAGCAAGGAATGGACAAAAGAGCAGAAAGAAATCTGGAAGGTTGTGGAAGCTCACTGGAATTCTTTAGTGAACGGCAAGACAGATGAGTTTATTAAATATATTCACCCGGATTTTGTAGGCTTTGGCCATGAAAGCCCATATCCGGTTGATTTTGGCTGGCTCAAAGAATGGGTTGGCTTTTGGTCCAAGAGTACCACTTTTCTTATTCACGCCCTCAAGCCGCAGCATATCATTATTCATGGGGACATCGCGATCGTGCAATATTACCTTTTCACAATCACAAAAAATGACGCCAGCGCGGGGAACAGCTCCATTCGCCGCTACACCATGACATGGAAAAAAGAAAAAGGCAATTGGCGCGTCATCGCAAGCCATAACAATCTTCAAGGCTCTCATTAAATTGGTATGGAAAATTTGGAATCGATCCGCGGAAAGCTTGTTGTGCCCATCGAGCACGCGCGCATTCTTTTGCATTGTTGCTGCGCACCGTGTGCAGGTGACATTATCGAAACAATGCTCGTTTCCGGCCTGAAACCAACCCTATTTTTTTATAATCCCAATATTGTTCCAGAAAACGAGTATGCGATTCGTAAAAAAGAAGTTATTAATTTTGCGATGCGTAAAAATGTTGCCTTTATTGATGTGGATTATGACAGGGGCGCTTGGGAAGATGCCGTTAAAGGTTTAGAGGCAGAGCCAGAAGGTGGGAAGCGTTGCGAAAAATGTTTTCACCTTCGTCTTTCGAAAACAGCGCATTATGCGGCTGAACATGGCTATAATGTTTTTACAACGACGCTCGGTATTTCCCGGTATAAAAATTTTGAAAAAATTACATCAGTTGGCCTTGCGATGGCAAAAGATTACTCAAGCCTTATTTACTGGGATTATAATTGGCGCAAAAAGGGCGGCTCTGTTCGCACGGATCAAATGGCTAAAGTCGAAGGTTTTTACCGTCAAACATACTGTGGTTGCCAGTTCTCGCGTCACTAAATTTTAAAAGGTAAAATCATAATGACTAAGTTAATAGCAAAGCTTACACATCAAGAAATTGTTCATCGCCAAAAAGAAAAGCAAACCTTAGCGCGATTGCCTTTTTGCGTTGTCTTGAATAATATCCGTAGTCTTTATAATGTTGGTTCCATTTTTCGCACTGCCGACGGTGCAGGAGCTGAGAAATTATGGCTTTGCGGGATCACAGGCCATCCACCAAACGCCATGATTACCAAGACGGCTCTCGGTGCCGAAGAGCGTGTAGCATGGGAGTATGCAACGGATTCCTTGTCCGTTGTTAGAACACTTAAAACAAAAGGTTATCAGATTGTTTTGCTTGAACAAGCAAAACAAAGTATTCCGTACCAGCTGTTCGTTCCCCAAAGGCCGGTGTGTTTAGTTTTGGGTAATGAGATTTCCGGAGTATCCGATGAGCTTTTGAACCTTTGTAATGGTGTTGTCGAAATTGAAATGCGCGGGGTAAAGAATTCGCTCAATGTTTCAGTAGCCTTTGGTATTGTTGCCTATCATATTGGCAATAAACTCGCCGTATAAAAACCTGCCTAATAGTTTTTGTCTTTACTACGAATGTTTAAATTTATTTAATAATGGGATTTTAGAATGGTGATGTGCTTATGGCGCAGCAAAGCTTGGTGCTGTTCTTGCTCCGCGGCCGCCATTTGAGTTTAGCCGGGTAGCTATTGCAGAACTTGAGCAGGCTTGGAATCGATCAGAAATATAAAGGCGAGAGGCAACTGCTGAGAAACCTCCTCCGCGTATACCAGCTCCCAGCGCGGAAGAATCAGGCCAATCAAGGTTTTCAGCTTGCCCTGCACTAGTTAAGAAGCCATCACCATGAGATCCTTGGAATATACGGCCTTCAGGATTTCCAATACTAACAACCATTTCTGCAACGTTCCCAGCCAGATCAAGATTTCCGTAATATCCAGCTCCGGCGGTGATTCTTGTTGAGGCACTATTAGCAAAGATTCCCGTACGGAAAGGATAGCCGAGAGTCACTGCCGCATTATTATTGTTGCCTTGGTTAACAGAAGCATTGATAGCATCGACGTTGTAAATTGTTGTTGCAGGGGCATACGAGGTGGCATTACCCCATGGATATTCATTGGCAATAGGGGTAGAAGTTGATGGCCCACGCGCTGCTTTTTCATACTCAAGTTCTGTCATGGGCCGAAGAGCTGCCCAATCAAGAAAAGCGGTTAAATCTTTCCAAGCCAGGAAATTCATTGCCACCCATTCGCCATCGGCGGCTTGGTTTACTGTCCCATTATTGTTTGCATCAGCGCCAAAGGTTGGAACAGTGTTGATATATTTAATATTTTGTTGGCTGACAGTTGTGGTGCTGCCGGCGGAGTCGCAAAAACGACCAGTACCTACAGCTACAGCTGCGCAATGTGCTCCTGCTGTTGTTGTGACTAGGGTGTTCAAAAAGTCTCGGTACAGGCCTTGGGATATTTCATGTTTCATCAGGTAAAAAGCTTTATAACCTTTTGGAAATTGACTCGACACCGTAAAGGCACTTCCTGATGCATTTTCATCCGTATTACCCGCAGAGTTGTATGCGTAGGCGGGATCAGAGGGGGGAATGATATCATTTCGTCCTGTCGTATAACCTGGAACAGAGATGGCCGCTTCAGATTTAATTTTCCAAGGGGAAATATGCCATCGCGTATAGCTAGCTGCGGTACTCATTTCTGTAAAATACATTGTCAAAGCTGCCGAAGACATGGGCGTTGGCGGTGTTGCGGAAGAGACACTCGATAAATCTCCGGCTGCAAATGACCCTTCCGGAACATAGACCATTTCAATGGCGAAAAGTTTGAAGTTCGCCACTAAATCAGGATCAACACCAGAAGATTTATAATCCCAGACGAAAGTTATTGTTGTTGAGGCCGCTTGTGCTTTTGCCGCACCGCCAGCAGCGCTTTTGCTTAAACGCAAGAAAAAGCCAGTTTTATCTTCAGGGACAATAATATCGTATCCGTTCGGAGTCTTAGTAAAGCCGGTTGGATTGAGCCCGCTCGTGGACATCATGGCGTGCTTCCATGTGCTAGTCGCAGGATCGTAGTATTTCATAAATACCCAAAGGGCATCATGATTAACGCCGCCGTTCCAGGCATTGCTCCAGGAAAGCGTTGCAGAAAAATTCATAGTTCCCATTGTGGAATCTCGACCCGTTGGGTAAATGCTAGAAATCGCAGCATTATTCGCTAAGGCAGGGGAGCTTGAGAGAAGCAGTATAATGAATATAGTAAGTATAACGCTTATTTTTTTCATACTAATACTTATCCTTACACTAAAATTATAACATGGTTTTTACATCTTTCAACTTGATTATCACAAATATCTCGATATACTAAATATTATATTTTTCGACGCACAAAAGGCAATTATTATGAGAAAACAAACAATTTTAACAACGGCAATTATCTTTGATATGGATGGCGTGATTACTGATACCATGCGGTATCATTATTTTGCGTGGAAAAAAGTTTTTAAAATCGTTAATGTGCGCGTGACGCGTCTGGATGTTTACAAGCGCGAAGGCCAGAGGGGTATTACCAGTATCTTGGGGATGTGTAAAGATAAAAGGATTTCCATTAGCTGTGATACGGCGCAAAATCTTTTGGACATGAAAGAGGAACTTTTTAAAAAGATTTTTAAAAAACGGTTTATTTGCGGGTCGCGGCGTTTTATTCGTACGTGCTGGGCTCAAGGTTTTCGTTTGGCACTTGTCACAGGAACATCTTTTCATGAAGTCAAAAAGATTTTACCCGAAAATCTTCGTAAGATGTTTGAGGTTGTGGTTACTGGTTGTGATGTCCGTTACGGCAAGCCACATCCTGAACCGTTTAAAAAAGCATTGAGATCGCTAAAGATAAAAGCCAAAGAAGCGGTGGTAATTGAAAACGCGCCTCTGGGCATTTTATCGGCAAAGCGCGCAGGTTTGCGATGTTTGGCGCTTGAAACATCATTAACGCGCAGTTATTTGAAAAAGGCGGATAAGATTTTTTCATCATACAATGAACTTAATTCAAAAGTTTTTTTTCAAAGGAAAAATGATGAACATTAAAAACGTTATTGTTGTCAATAAAAAGACGTTTTATGAATTTTGTTTTTTAGAAAGAAATGCGTACTCTCAGCGCCAAAGAGCCATTTTTTCCGCGAGAGATATTGCCCGTTTTAAAAGGATGCATGTCGCGCATCAGAAAACGCTTAAAGAAGTCACGCGTGTTTTGGATGCCACACGAATTCATTATCGTGTAAGCCATCGCAAGATGCACATTCCTTATGACCGTTACGATCTTGTGATTACTGTTGGAGGTGACGGTACTTTTTTACAAGCGGCGCGGCAACTAACGCAGCAAATGATTTTGGGTGTGAATTCAGATCCACAACGCAGTATCGGTAAATTTTGTGCTGCGACAGAAAAAGATTTCCAGAAGGTTTTTTCTGCAATTTTAAATGGCACAGTGAAGACAAAATATCTTGAACGGTTTTTATTAAAAACAAAAAAAGAAAAAAAAGCATTTCATGTGCTTAATGATGTTTTGATCTGCGATGAGAATCCCGCGGCCATGAGCCGTTATGTTTTTGCGATTGGCAAGAAGAAAGAAGAGCAGCGCAGTTCCGGGGTTTGGATTGCAACGGCAAGCGGTTCAACAGGCGCGATTCATTCTTCCGGCGGAATTATTTTGAAAGATACAAGTAAAAAGATTCAGTATCGTCCGCGCGAATTGTATTATGGAAAATTAAATCCGTATTGTTTTAATGGCGCTACGCTTTTTTTAAAAAAGCCGATCAAGATCCGTTCGATGATGCGCAACGGTGTCATTTACATTGATGGGGCCCATTTCAAGATTCCTTTTTTGTATGGTGATGAAGCGACAGTTGAGTGTTCATCCATACCTATCCGCACCTTTACCTTTAAGTTATGAGTACAGCATCTTTTTCAAAAAAAGTGATATTGTGGTTTGAAGCGCATCAACGAAACCTTCCTTGGCGGCATACCCGCGATCCCTACAAAATATGGATTTCAGAGATCATGCTCCAACAAACAACAGTTCAGTCCGTGATCCCGCATTATCAGCGCTGGATTAAGCGTTTTCCAACCGTGCGTCATTTGGCGCGGGCACAAATAAAAACAGTTTTGATATCTTGGCAAGGTTTGGGTTATTATCAGCGTGCAAAGAATTTACACATAAGTGCAAAAATGATCGTAAGAGATTTTAACGGTCAAATTCCTGCAGGCCGTGAAGCGCTTTCCGCGCTGCCTGGTTTTGGGCCTTATACTATTGGGGCAGTCTTGAGTATTGCCTTTGGCCAGCGCGAGGCTATCATCGATGCCAATGTTCGGCGGGTCATTATGCGTATTTTATCAATTCGCGGAGAAGCGACCACCATTCATGATAAAAAGATCAATAATTTTTTAAGCAAGATAATGCCGCATGAGGGCATGAGTTCATTTAATCAAGGGCTGATGGAGCTTGGGGCTTTGGTTTGCCGGTCTCGGGATGTTCGATGTAGTGCGTGCCCGGTTCGTGAGTCTTGCAAAGCCTATAAAGAAGGTATTCAGGAGCTTATTCCGAGTAAAAAGATTAAAAAACTTAGGGTGAAGGATGTTTGTGTTGCGATTATTGAGAACAACAGCCGTTTTTTCATTCAGAGGCGGCCATCGAGTGGACTTTTAGCCGATTTGTGGGAATTTCCAGGAGGCCAAAAAGAAAAAGGGGAAAGCTTGGCTGGAGCTCTGAAGCGTGAAATCAAAGAAGAGCTCGGCGTTGCCGTCAAGGAGGCAAGACTCTTTTTAAAAACAAAGCATTTTTACACTCAATTTTCTGTTAATCTTTATGCTTTTAAATGCAAGGTTGATCCCTTGCCCAAGAGCAGCCGAACCCAAAAATGGGTAACGCTTAAGGACTTTGAACGCTTTCCCGTGCCTTCGGGAACATGTAAAATTATTGAACGCTTAAAGATGGAAAAACAAAAATAATTTTGGAGATATACGATGAAAATTCTTTTAACAAATGATGACGGTATTCATGCCGATGGACTTTTAGCTCTTTTAAAGGAAATTAAAAAGATTGGTTCCGTGGTTGTTGTGGCGCCAGATTCCCAGCGAAGTTCCGTCAGCCATGGGATCACATTGGATAATCCAATCGTCGCGCGTAATGTCAAGACACAGACAGGCGTTTCCGGTGTTGGCCTTAGCGGAACCCCAGCTGATTGTGTAAAGTTTGCTCTTAAAATGGTACCGAAAATAAAACCCGACATTGTTGTTTCAGGCATTAATCTCGGAGGAAATGATGGTTGCAGTGTTTTTTATTCGGGAACCGTGGCTGCTGCCAGGGAAGCATCGCTTTACGGGATCCCGGCCATCGCCTTTTCGCTGGATACATTTGTTAATCCAGATTTTCGCTCTGCAGCGAAATTTGCAAAAAAAATTATCAAATATGCTTTAGTCAAAGGGCTGCCCAAAGGAACTTTTTTGAGCGTTAACATCCCTAATCTTCCTAAGAATAAAATTAAAGGTGTTAAGATAACACGTCAAGGCATGGCTCCGATCGTTACGCATTTTACAAACGTGTGTCGCCATAAAGAATTTTTATCTTATCAGACCTCAGGGGATGCACCAAAACGAGAAAAGAATATCAATATTGATACAGTAGCGCTTCAAAAGGGCTATATTACCGTGACGCCAATCCAAAATGACTTGACCAGTGACAGAGCGTTGGCACAGCTTGCAAATTGGCATTTGTAGGTTAATTTCGTTTTTTATATTTGATTCTTGCCTAAAACCCATTAAAATATAACTAATGAATTTTCAAAAGGTTGGGACATGCTGCAAGATTTGATCCTTAAAGCAAAAATTCTCATCATCGATGACCAAAAGCTTCATATTGGCCTTTTGGAAGATATTCTGCGTAAATCAGGCTATAGCAATATCAAGAGCACGACAAATCCTCAGGATGCCTTGGAATTTTATCAGGAATACCAGCCGGATCTGGTTTTGCTTGACCTTGAAATGCCTAAAATTGACGGGTTTACTGTGATCGCGCAACTTCGAGAGATGACAGGAGAGGATCGTTTGCCGCTTTTAGCGTTGTCGCCAGGGAGGAGCCAGGAGCTAAAAGCGTTAGAGGCTGGTGCCACTGATTTTTTAACAAAGCCATATGAAGGGATTGAAGTTCTGGTCCGTATTCATAATATTATTGAAACACGCCTTTTAAATAATGCAGTTCGAAATCAAAATAAGGTTCTTGAAGAAAGAGTCAAAGACCGTACAAAAGAATTAAGTCAAACTCGGCTTGACATTATTCAGCGCTTAGCTCGTGCGGCAGAGTATCGAGATGAAGATACCGGGATCCATATTGTGCGTATGAGCAAGCTTTGCGCCAAACTTGGTGCAGCACTCGGACTTGATGCGCAGCAGTGTGATTTGATTTTAAATGCCAGCCCTTTGCATGATATTGGCAAGCTGGGCATACCCGACAGCATTCTTTTAAAACCTGCAAAATTATCTCCTGAGGAATGGAGCATCATGAAGACGCACACGGCGATTGGTGCCAAGCTCTTAGCCGATAGTGATTCAGAATTGATGACAATGGCAGAAACGATTGCCTTGACGCATCATGAAAAATGGGATGGCACGGGGTATCCAAGAGGCCTAAAAGGCGAAGATATTCCTCTCGTGGGGCGTATTGTTGCGATTTGTGATGTTTTTGATGCCCTGATGTCAAGACGGCCCTATAAAAAAGCCTGGACACTGGATGAGGCCTTGGCAGAAATTAAGCGGACAAGCGGAACCCATTTTGATCCACAAGTTGCCAATGCATTTTTTCATGTTGTCCTTTCTGAGCGAGAAGAAATTACAAAGCAGTATCTTTGTGAAGAAAGTAAGAACTAAATTAATGACGGATAAAAATTTAAATGAATCTTTTTTTCCCAGCATTCCCGTGCTGAACCTTGAAGAGCACGGAGATATGCTGACGGAGTTTACAACAGAGGTTCTGGATCTTCTTATTGAGGCAAAAAATGCCATCCTTGCCCTTGAAGCGATCCCTAACGATAAGGAATCGCTTAACAAGGCTTTTAAGATCTTTTATACGATTAAAGGATTGGCGACATTCTTGAATTTAACGGATATTCAGCTCTTGGCACGGCATAGTGAAGAGCTTTTTGATGCGCTGCGAAAAGAAATTATTTTTGTCGATGACGATGTGATTGAAGTGATGCTGGAGGCGATTGACAATTTGCGTAGCCTTTTGGATTTATTGAATGAACAGATTTCGAACCAGGGCCGATTAACAAGTCCTTATTGCAATATTTGTACAACGCTTGAGAGCATTTCTTTGCTTAAGGAGCGGGCTATTCCCGGCGCTATCAAGCGGGTTATCAGCGATAAGCGTTCAGGTGTAAAACCCACTGTCAGCTTGCCGGTTTTTGATGGCGATAGCCGAGCCAAGATTTTGAAAAGGCAGCAAGAGCTCATTAAAGAGCGAGAGCTTGCGATCAAGCTCAGTCAGCAAGCCCAGAAGCTGGCGTCGGAAAAAAGCGATATGCTGGCCAGTATGTCGCATGAGATCCGAACATTGATCAACGCCATTCTTGGATTTTCGGATCTTTTAATCAAAAGCCCTCTTGAGGAAAAACAAAAGATTTTTTTAAATTCGATTCGGTCAAGCGGGGAACTCCTGCTGGACATTATTAATAATATTCTTGACCTGGCAAAGATCGAACGCGGAAAATTAAAACTTGAGCAATTAAGTTTTAGCCTTCCTACGATCGTGGAGGATGTCTTTCAGATTATCCGTGCGCGCTTGGAAGGAAAAATGGTCTCATTGTTTTTCGTGATCGATCCAAAAATTCCATCGGGGGTCAAAGGGGATCCAACACGATTTCGCCAGATTCTTTTAAATTTACTAGGCAATGCTGTAAAGTTTACAGAAAAAGGGGAGGTAGGGATCTTCATTGATAAGCTTAGCGACGGCGAGGATCCTGCAGGGGCAAGAACTGTTCGGCTGCGTTTTAATATTTCTGATACTGGAATTGGTATCCCGGGCTCACGATTGCATTATATTTTTGAACCCTTTATGCAAGGTGATAAGTCCGTGGCACGAGAGTACGGTGGAACCGGGTTAGGCCTAGCGCTTTCAAAAAGTTATATTGAAATTATGGGTGGAAAGATTTGGGTTGAGTCAATCGTTGGCAAGGGAAGTAATTTTATTTTTGAAATTCCTTTTCCCGTTGATAAGGGTTTAACGGATAAGATGTTAAAAGAATTCTCAAAAACCATTTCTTTTGCCAAAGATAAGTCCGTTGTTTTGATTGATAGGGATAGCCGTCAAGAGCTTTTGAAGTATTGCCAGAGGCAAGAGATGGACGTTCAACTTTTTGATCAATCGGCCAAAGATATTGCTGAAATTTTGATTCACGCACGTGCTTCCGATATCAAGGCCCCGGATCTTATCTGCATTGACCTTCTTGGATACAAGGACGAGGCGTACCTTTTAGCGAGCAAGCTGCAGCAAGAAAAAGTTTTTGAAAATACAAAAATTGTGGCCATTGCCTCGGATATCAAGATTGGGGTTTCGAATGAAGCGTACAAGGCGTGTTTTGATGATTATCTTTTACGCCCGATTATCCGGCACGAATTCTTTTCGTTTCTGAAAAAAACATTTGGTTATTTGGATGAAGAAGACAGGGAGGGAGGGGATGGTTCGTTTGTAGATGCGAGCTGTTTAGGCATTCAAATTCTTATTGTTGATGATAGCGCGACAAATATTGAGCTGATTAAAGCTTATTTTGAGTCAATTGAGTGCGAAGGAGAGTTTGCGACAAATGGTCAAGAAGCCATTGAAATGATCAAGAAAAAACGATATGATATATGCTTCATGGATCTGCAGATGCCGGTAATGAATGGTTTTGCGGCAACGCAAATTATTCGGCAGGATATTAGCCGGGACTTGCCGATCATTGCCTTAACGGCAGCGGATGCCGCTGAGGATAAAGAAAAATGCAAAGAAGTCGGTTTTGATGATTTTTTATCAAAACCGTTTAACATGGACGATTTTAAAAACAAAATTATAACCTATGGCCGAAAACACCAGTAAAAAAATACTTGTTATTGATGATTCAAAGCTGGAACGAGAACTTCTCATAGAAATCCTAAAAGGGTCTGGGATCAATAATGAATTCTTGCAGGCACGAAGCGGTGAGCAAGCCATTGAGATTTTGGGCCGCTGTTATAAAGATATTTGTTTGATCCTTTTGGATTGGCAGATGCCAGAGATGTCAGGAATTGAATTTATGGAGGGGGTCGTCAAGGTGCCTGCTGTTGCGAAGATTCCCATCACGATGGTCACGGCATCGGGCTCTGAAGATAATAAACGACAAGCCAAGCAAGTCAACCCAAACTTAGCCGGGTATGTCGTTAAGCCTTACGAACCGGAAGTTTTAGTGAACACCATTAAACCTTATTTAAAATGATCGGTTAAGCCTCATGTTTTTTGGTGGTCCTGTTAATAAAGAGCTTGAGAAATTTGGACAGATTCTCGCGCAGAGCGTTGAGAAAATGTTTATGGAGCGCAATAGTGTTCATTTTTCCAAAGATCCTGAATTGCAAAAAAAGTTGATCATTGAATATGGCGGCCTGATGCGCGCCGACGGGATGGAAAAATATAATGAGCCGACCTTCATTTCTTATATTAATTTCTTTTTAAATGCAAAAGACATGGAAAAAAATAAAGCCATCGGCGCTATCGTTGTTTACATCGAGCAGAGTTATGTTACCGGTCTGTTAAAGCTTTTGCGGTATCCCTTGGCCGATGATGAAGATTTGGATGCCTTGGCAGATTGCTGCGGGACTTTGTGCAATATCATTGCGGGTGCTTTTAAAACAGAGATTTCCAAGGCAGGGTATCTTGAGCTTGAAATGTCCCATTTTACAAGTTATCGCAATCGCGCCGTTGTTGGCGTACCCTTTCACTTTGATGAACGCGAAAAAATGGAATTAGCATTTTTTATTCAAAATCAAAAACGGTTAATGATCGATATGACCATGGGTGTTTTACCAAAACGATAGAGGTGTCTGTTGGGCGATGTTGTCAATCAATTTAGTTATGATGTTACCGCGGTTAGCCAGGAGCTTCATGTTCGGCCTGAGATTTTAACGAAACTTCTGAAAAGTTTTTCCAATACGCTTGCGCAAAAAATTGCTCAGCTTGATGAATTTATGCTTAAAAACGATGTTGTCCAAATCCGAGCGATTATGCATGAAGTCAAGGGAACCTCAGGAAATCTTCGCATTAAACAGGTTTATGAAGCAGCGGATATCATGCATTTGGCTGTGAAGGCTGGAGATGCCCCGGAAAAAATTGTTCCGCTGTTTGCGACGTTTAAAAAAGAATCGATGTTGTTCATTGATCATTTCAAGAATTCTTAACGAAGGAGATTATTATGTGGAAGATTTTAGTCGTTGATGATAATTATGAAAATCGAGAGCTCATATCGGAGATTTTGCGTGATGTTGCTAAATGCGATGTCGCGTCGAATGGTAAAGAAGCCATCGATTCTTACAACGCCTCGCTTCAAGATAAACCCTATGATCTTATTTTGCTCGATATTGAGATGCCAGAAATTAATGGCCTTGAACTTTTGCGCAAGATACGGCAAAGCGAAGAAGCCGCTGATATTCCTTTAGGTGAGGGTGTCGCAATTATCATGGTCACGGCGCATAAAAAACCATTTTTAGATGCCTTTTATCAAGGATGTAATGATTATTTGATCAAACCCATTGATCCGCAAAAATTGATTCAGAAAATTGAAAAAAAGCTCGGCAAGCCAACAAAGAATTAATTCAGGTTTACAAACGTTAAACGTCAGGAGTTGTTATGGACGAAAAAGCGAAGATCATTTTAGATGGTAAGACATACGAGTTTCCTGTCGTGACTGGAACTGAAAATGAAAAGGCGATCGATATTCGCAGCTTACGATTACAAACTGGACACATCACTCTTGACCCGGGATATGTCAATACAGGTTCTTGTGAAAGCGCGATCACATATATTGATGGCGAAAAAGGAATTCTTCGTTATCGTGGTATTCCTATTGAACAATTGGCAGAGCATTCAACATTTATTGAAGTGGCGTATCTTTTGATTTATGGTGAATTACCGACGCAAAAAGAACTCAATGATTTATCAGACAGTTTTACTGAGCATTCCATGCTGCATGAGGATATGAAAAATTTCTTTGATGGTTATCCCGTGACTGGGCATCCCATGGGTATTCTGTCGGCGATGGTTTGTTCATTGTCGGCGTATTATCCTGAGCTTGAAAAAACAGAATTCAACAATGCTGATTTTCGTCGCATTGCCGTTGAGCTTATTTCCAAAGTGCGGACAATCGCTGCTTTTTCTTATAAAAAGAAAACAGGTGAGCCCTTTGTTTATCCACGTGCGGATTTAAAATTTATCCCTAATTTTTTAAACATGATGTTTTCTTCCCCGAGCCGTGTTTATGAGGTTTCCGATTGTGTTGTATCGGCATTGCAAGCATTGTTCATTTTGCATGCCGATCATGAACAAAACTGCGGTACGTCAACGGTGCGCATGGTGGGAAGCAGCTTGGCTAATCTTTATGCGTCGGTTTCGGCGGGTATTTGCGCCTTGTGGGGACCTTTGCATGGCGGAGCCAATCAGCAGGTGACGGAAATGCTTGAAGGGATTTATCACTCGGGCGGTGATGTGCAGAAATTTATCGATCTGACCAAGGATCGAAAAAATAATGTTAAGCTGATGGGTTTTGGTCATCGCGTGTACAAAAATTATGACCCCCGCGCAAAAATTATTAAGCAGCGAACAGATGTTCTTTTAAAAAAGCTCGGGATCCATGATCCTCTTCTTGAAATTGCGGTCAAACTTGAAGAAGCTGCGCTCAAAGATCCGTTCTTTACTGAACGCAAACTTTATCCCAATGTTGATTTTTATAGCGGCATCATCTATCGTGCGATTAAAATTCCGACGGACATGGCACCCGTGATGTTCGCCATGGCACGTATGGCGGGCTGGATTGCGCATTGGAAAGAAATGCGCGAGGCTGCCGATTTGCGTATCAGTCGCCCAAGGCAGATCTATACAGGCCAGGTCAAGCGCGATTATGTTTCGATTGACCATAGAAAGTAAATCCCATGCCAAAAATTCAATTTGACCCCAAGGCAGAGCTTCTTAAAAAACCAGGCATTCTTTTTTTAACCAAAAAGCAAGTTGCTGCGCTCAAGTCCTTGGTGTGCGATAAGCTTGTTTCTGATCAAATTGCCTCTCTTGTTCGGTCAAAACGTTTTTTTGCCGAAGAGGGTGAGATCTTTCCTCTTTTTGTTAAGCAATCAGTGGTTTTAATTGTCGGCCTTGGCGATGACAAGAAAATTTCAAAGACATCATTGTGCGCGGCCGTTAAACAGGCGCTTGAATCACCCCATCTTGGCGGTTTTGAATCGCTGTATCTTTTTCCACATGCCAAAGACGACGAGACAATTCTTAATATTGTCGAAGGCATTACGATCGGGATTTATAAATGGCAGAAATATGTTGGTGTAAAAAAAGATAAGAAGATATTGTCTTTGGTTACGATTGCCGTGCCGTCTAAAGATTTATATCTGGACCGAGCAAAAATTTGCGAGGGTGTTAATTATACGCGCGACTTGGTCAACGATAATTCAAACGTTGTCCATTCGCTTTTATTCGAAGGTGAAATAAAACGCCTCGCGAAGGGGCGTAAGAATATTCGTTTGGATATTCTGACGGAAAATGATCTTAAGAAAAAAGGCCTTAATTTACTTTTAGCGGTCAATCGCGCAAGCCAATATCCTCCGCGCTTGATGATTGTTCGCTATCAGGGCCTTAAAAAGAGTTCAGACTATACCGCGCTCGTCGGCAAAGGCATTACCTTTGATACGGGTGGTTTAAATTTGAAGCCGACAGGAAGCATTGAAACGATGCGCTCTGATATGGCAGGTGCGGCCGCGGTTCTGGGTGTATTGAAAAATATGATTGCCCTTGGTGTGAAAAAGAACATCCTTTTTGTTGTCGTGATTGCCGAAAACGCGATCGGAAGGTTTGCTTGTAAGCCAGGGGATGTGATCAAAAGCTATGATGGCAAGAGCGTTGAAATTGCCAATACGGATGCAGAAGGCCGTCTTGTTCTGGCCGATGCAATGGCGTATGTGGTTAAGAATTATAAACCATCATGCCTGATTGATATTGCAACGCTCACAGGTGCTTGTTCTGTTGCCTTGGGACATGACTACAGTGGCTTAATGTCAAATGATGACAAGCTTGCCGATGCTGTTTTAAAGGCGGGACAGGAAGCAGATGATCGGCTTTGGCGATTACCACTTTATACAGAGCTTAAGACATATGTGAAAAGTCAGTATGCGGATATAAAAAATTCAGGGCTCCCTCGGGGTATCGGAGGGACAATGACGGCGGCAGAATTTTTACGTCAATTTGTTGGCGATACCAAGTGGGTTCATTTGGATATCGCGGGTACCGCATTTGCTGAGGCCCAAGGGCGTTTTTATTTTAATTATGGCGCCACAGGCGTCGGTGTGCGCCTCCTTACTCATTTTTTTCTGGATAAACATTCATGAAATACCGTATCGAACATGATAGCTTAGGCAATGTTCAAGTTCCGTCGGATAAACTCTACGGGGCACAAACCGTGCGGTCGATGAAGAATTTTGCCATTGGGATCGAACGTTTTAGTTTCGAGTTTATTTGTGCCATGGCTGTTGTTAAGAAGGCGGCGGCGCTTGCGAATAAAGATTTAAAAGTTTTACCGGCAAAAAAAGCAGATTTGATTATTCGCGCCTGCGATGACGTTATGAGCGGAAAGTTTGCGGATCAATTTCCTCTTTCCATTTGGCAAACAGGGAGCGGCACACAAACCAACATGAATGTTAACGAAGTCATTGCGAACCGTGCAATTTTACTTGCCAAAGGTAAGGTGGGAAGCAGGAACCCTGTTCATCCCAATGATGATGTCAATCGCGGACAATCATCCAACGATGTTTTTCCAACAGCCATGCATATCGCATCGGTGCTGGCGGTTAAGAAGAATTTGATACCTGCCGTTGTCAGCCTTAAGGATGCTTTTATTAAAAAATCACGTGAATACAAAAACATTGTCAAAATAGGGCGAACACATTTAATGGATGCAACCCCTGTGACCCTGGGTCAGGAGTTTTCCGCGTATGCCCAGCAGCTTTCTTTTGGCCTTGAGCGTATCACTTTTAGCCTGAAACATCTTCAGGAACTTGCCTTAGGCGCAACCGCTGTTGGCACAGGGATTAATACGCATCCGAAATTTGCAAAAAAGGCCATTGCCCATATTTCGCGCTTGACGTCCGTTTCATTTAAAACAGCACCTAATCCATTGGCAGCGATTGCGGCCCATGACGCTATGGTGGAAGCGAGCGATGTGTTAAAAGGATTAGCGGTTTCATTAACAAAAATTGCTAATGATCTTCGTTTATTGTCGTCAGGCCCACGATGCGGCATCGGAGAGATTAGCTTGCCTGCAAATGAGCCTGGAAGTTCCATTATGCCGGGAAAGGTTAACCCGACGCAATGTGAGGCTATGTTAATGGTTTGCACGCAAGTCATCGGTAATGATGTTGCCGTAGCGCTGGCAGGGGCAAGCGGAAATTTTGAGCTGAACGTGCAGAAGCCCGTGATTATTCACAATGTCCTGCAGTCTATTTTTTTGTTATCCGATGCATGTCGTAGTCTTGCCAGAAATTGTGTTGTGGGCATTAAGCCAAATAAAGTAAAAATTGAAGAACATCTTCATCAATCGCTCATGCTGGTGACCGCGCTTGCGCTATCCATTGGTTATGATAAGGCTGCGACGATTGCTCAAAAAGCTCATCGCGAAGGCAAAACCTTGCGTCAAGCAGCCCTGGAGACAGGTTTTGTTTCGGGAAAAGATTTTGATAGGATTGTCAATCCTAGGGATATGGTTTAAGGAGGGGGATGATGGGCGCATTCCTGCCGACAGTGGTCACAGTCATTGTTATAGTTTTGATTATCGGTTTTCTTGTTTATCCAGCTTATATCGCGTTTAAGAATATTCGAAAGAAATAACACTTAGCGGAGTTCATTTTTATCGATTTTTTTGCGTTCACGGTTTTTTTGCTTTTTTACGGATTTTCCGACGGTAAGATTTTATTGACAAAGATTTCAGATGTGATATCCTAACTTTAATTTATAGAAAGGGAATGAAAACGTTGAACGCTTTTTGGTTTTAAGTTACCAAAGATCGATTTGGTTTATGGACTAAAAAGTGTTTTTATTTTTTTGCAATTATTTGAAGGGAGGTGAAAATATGAAAACATTAATAAAAATCTCGTTATTATGCATTATCTCTCTGTGCCTTGTCGCAAGTGTTTCTTTTGCGCAAGAAGCCACAAATACGGTCACAGAAGCTGGAAATATGACTGCAGAGAATGAGGATATGGCCGCAGAGACTGAAATGTATTTTGCTTCAGGAAGTGTTGTTGAAGCAACCGCCACAGAGGTTATTATTTCTGAGTATGATTTTGATGCCGGTCAAGAAACGCAAGTTGCTTACCAAATCAACGCACAGACACAACTCGAGGGTGTCGCTTCAGCTGCAGATATCAAAGCCGGAGATGACATTGAAATAGAGTATCAGCTCTCAGGCGATCAAAAAATCGCAACACGCATTGAAAAGTATGCTCCTGAGGCAACGGAGGATATTCAGCCTATCTCTGATGAGGCTAAAGCGCAAGCAAGTGAGAAAATGAATGAGGAAACTCAGCAACGGCTACAAGCCGAAGGTGAGGAGATCGAAACAAACAATTAATTCTTATTTTGTATGATATATAAAAAGCGGGAGTATTTATCTTTTTGATAATTGCTTCCGCTTTTCCATGATTGAATGCGTTGTTGGCGTAAAGAACATTTTGAGCTAATATAACGGATATGATCATTGAACAAAATTCATGCCTTGCGCGCTGGTGGAAAAAGGTTAGCGGCGATCAGATTAAATGTTTTTTATGCCCACGGGAATGCCTTTTGGCCTCTGACCAGCGAGGATTTTGTTTTATCCGCCAGAATGTCGACGGAGAATTAAAAACAAGTTATGGAATAGTCAGTGCGCTCGCGGCTGATCCTGTTGAAAAGAAACCGTTATATCATTTTTATCCTGGGACACGTACATTTTCGCTTGGCACAGTTGGCTGTAATTTAGGATGCTCCTTTTGCCAAAATTGGCATATTAGCAAACCGCAGGATTTATCTCAGCTAAGCGAGCATGTTTCTCCTAAAAAAGTTGTTGATGCTGCAAAAAAGACCGGATGCCGAAGCGTTGCCTTTACCTATAATGAACCCGTTGTTTCTGCGGAATACGTTATTGATATGGCTAAAGAATGCCAACAGCAGGGTATGAAGACAGTCGCTGTTACGGCTGGCTATATCCGTCCCTTAGCTCGTAAAGAATTTTTTTCGTATATGGATGCGGTGAACCTTGATTTAAAATCTTTCTCTGCAAAGTTTTATGAAAAGCTCTGCTTCGCCACTCTTCAGCCTGTCCTTGATACGCTTATTTTTTTAAAGCAAAAAACGAATTGTTGGATAGAGATTACAAACCTCATTATTCCTAATAAAAATGACTCTGAAGATGAAATTCGCCACATGTGCGAATGGATTGTTCATTATTTAGGCGTAAATGTCCCGCTTCATTTCAGCGCATTTCATCCCGACTACGAGATGCGTGAGCACGCACAAACTTCACTGGAAAACGTTCGAAACGCTCGAACCATTGCGCAGAAGGCAGGCATCCGATACGTGTATACTGGCAATGTTTTTGATGTAGAAGGTTCGACGACATTTTGTTATACTTGTAAAAAAGCCCTTGTTGAGCGCCATGGTTATACGATTACCAAAAATAATTTAAATCAGGGTTCGACGTGTCCATTTTGTCAGGCCGCATGTCCTGGTTATTTTTAATTTCTCAGAAGTCGCCATAAGAGGTTTTATGATTCTTTTAAGTTGGAATGTTAACGGAGTTCGCGCTATTGCAAAAAAAGGTTTTTTGGATTGGCTTCAAAAAACTTCGCCTGATGTTCTTTGCTTGCAAGAAACAAAGTGCCAGCCGGATCAACTGGAGGAAAGCTTGCTTAGGCCTTTTGGTTATATGAGCTACTGGTCCGCCGCTCAAAAGAAAGGTTATAGCGGCGTTTGTGTCTATGCAAAAAGAACGCCGAAATGTGTTTCCGATAAAATCGGCAAAAAAGAATTTGATTGCGAGGGGCGAAATCTGATTCTTGATTTTGAGGATTTTGTGCTTTTTAATATCTATTTCCCGAATGGCAGTTCCGGAAATGTCCGCGTGCCGTATAAAATGGCCTTTTATGATCAATTTTTGAAGGTTGTTGAAAAGTATAAAAAAGACGGACGAAAAATTATTATTTGCGGTGACGTGAACACGGCGCATGCTGAAATTGATTTAGCGAGATCCAAGGAAAATCAAAAGAATACAGGATTTTTACCGGAAGAGCGTGCCTGGGTCACAAAATTTATTTCATGCGGTTTTGTGGATACATTTCGATATTTCTGCAAAGAAGGCGGGCATTATACCTGGTGGGATTATTTTACCGCAGCGCGTGCACGTAATATTGGGTGGAGAATTGATTATTTTTTTGTAACAGAGAATTTAATAGAAAATCTTAAATCTGCTTTTATTCTTAAAGATGTTATGGGCTCGGATCATTGTCCGATCGGTATTGAAATAAAATAGGAGAAGGCGATGAAGCGATTGATCTCATTTTGTATTTTGGTTTGCGTATTTATTATTTTTGCGAAAGGAGGTTTTGCCATGGAAATCACAAGTCCTGCATTTAAAAATAAAACATCAATCCCCGAGAAGTTTACATGTCAAGGTGATGATTTTTCTCCGCCTCTTGCCATCAAAGATGTTCCATCGGATACCCAAAGCCTCGTTCTTATTGTTAATGATCCGGATGCATCTAGCGGCAGTTGGGATCATTGGCTTGTTTATAATATTTCTCCTCAGGCAAAGGTCATTAACGAAAATACTGTCCCCGGAATTCAATGTGTGAATGATTCCGGCGTAAAAGAATGGGGCGGTCCTTGTCCTCCCAGCGGAGCGCATCGTTATTTTTTCAAGATTTACGCGCTTGATATCATGCTTCCTGCACTATCAGAACGTGCTGGAAAAGATGATCTTTTGCGTGCCATGGAAGGGCACATCTTAGATACGGCCGAACTTATGGGGTTGTATAAAAAGTCTTTTTAACCTTTTATTCGGCAGGTGGAAGGATTTTAGATTTTTGTAAATTAAATTCAACGAACCCGTACAGGTTTTTGGGTAAGTCTTCTTGAGCGTAAATAATTTTCAGTGGACATTCAGGAATGCAAACTCCGCAGTCAAGGCAGGCCTCGGGGTCAATCACTAGAGTGTCCTTATCTTCATGAAAAGGTTTCGTGGGGCAGACCGTAACGCATTTCTTGCATTTATTGCATCCTTGGGTGATAACACTCGCCATGTGAGCTCCTATATATCTTGTAATGTGAATAGTAATCGTTAATATTTTATGTTAAAATCAACCATATTTTAAGATGTTTTTCAGAAAAGGAGTTTTTGTGGATTTCAAGTCTGTTCAATCAACATTTAAAATCAAGAACAAAAAGTATTCATTTTTTAGCTTAAAAAGGCTTGCAAGCTTGGGTTTTAACAATACGGAAACCTTGCCATTTTCGATTAAAGTGTTGCTGGAAAGCGCCTTGCGCCATTATGATGGTTATAAAGTCACAGAAGATGACGTTCGGGCTATTACGGACTGGTCAGCGCACGCGACTGATAGAAAAGAAATTGTTTTCATGCCCGGACGAGTTATTTTACAGGACTTTACAGGCGTACCATGCGTTGTCGATTTAGCCGCGATGCGCGACGGGATGAAAGCCCTGGGTGGCGATTATCGTAAGATTAACCCTAAGGTTCCTTGCGATCTTGTTGTTGATCATTCGGTGCAGACTGATTTTTATGGCAGCAAAGATGCTTTTGATGGAAATTTAAGGAAGGAATTTCAACGCAATCATGAACGTTACCAATTTTTAAAATGGGGACAGCATGCTTTTAAGAATTTTCGCGTTATTCCTCCGGCCACGGGGATCATTCATCAAATTAATCTTGAATATATTGCACACGGTGTTTTGACGGAGAGCCGCAGAGGCACGATGATTGTCTATCCGGACAGTCTTGTAGGGACAGATAGCCATACCACGATGATCAATGGTCTTGGGATCGTTGGCTGGGGCGTTGGCGGCATTGAAGCCGAAGCCGTTATGCTTGGGGAGCCTTTAAATATGTTGATGCCCGAGGTCATCGGTTTTCGTTTAAAAGGAAAGCTTTCCAAAGGCGTAACGCCGACTGATCTTGTTTTGAAGATCGTTCAGATTTTACGGCAAGAGGGTGTGGTTGATAAATTTATTGAATATTTTGGGGATGGTTTTGAAAGCCTGTCGCTCCCAAGCCGTGCCATGATTGCCAATATGGCTCCCGAATATGGGGCAACGTTAGGATTTTTTCCAACCGACCAAAAGACGTTAGATTACTATCGATTTACAGGACGGCCGAAAGCGCAGGTTGATCTTATTGAGCGCTACCTCAAAGAACAGGGAATGTTTTATGCTGCGGATGCGGCAGGCAAGGTACGCTATACAAAGGTCATTGAACTTGATTTAGGTTCAATTGACGCTTGCGTGGCGGGGCCAAGACGCCCGCAAGACCGAGTTTCTCTTGCTGATGTTCCGGCGTCATTTGAAAAGAATTTTCAAGGCGTTCATATCAATGACAGAAGTTCATTAGGGAATGGCTCTGTAGTTATCGCTTCCATAACAAGTTGTACGAATACTTCTGATCCGTTTGTTTTAGTGGCTGCAGGAATTTTGGCTAGGAATGCTGTTAAGAAAGGGCTTAAGGTAAAACCTTTTGTTAAAACAAGCCTGGCTCCGGGATCGCGCGCGGTCACAGAATATTTGAAGGCATCGGGATTGTTGCCTTATTTGGAAAAACTTGGTTTTCATCTGACGGGGTATGGATGTATGACGTGCATTGGCAATAGCGGCCCGTTAGAGAAAGAAATTGTTGAAAAGATCACGAAGGAAAAATATATCGCGGTCAGCGTTTTAAGCGGTAATCGAAATTTTGAAGGGCGAATCAGTCCCTTGGCCAAGGCAAATTATTTGGCAAGCCCGCCGCTTGTTGTCGCCTATGCGCTGGCAGGGAATATTTACACTGACCTGACGCGGGAGCCGTTAGGGCGAGATCGTCGCGGGTCTGATGTTTTTTTACGTGATATTTGGCCTGTTGAAAAAGAAGCCGAATCGGTGATAAAAAAATATATTAAACCGAAAATGTTTGCGAAAGTTTATAAGAATGTTCTGTCTGGCCCTGCAGAATGGCGCAAGATTAAATCAAGAGCTTCTGATTTATATCCGTGGGAAAAGAAAAGTACATATATTCATCAACCGCCGTTTTTTTTGGGCATGACACAATATCTTGATTCTCAGTTGGCAATCCAAAGGGCACACGTTTTGGTCGTGTTAGGCGATAGCATAACGACAGATCATATTTCTCCTGCCGGGGCGATTTCGGCAAGCAGTCCTGCCGGCAAGTATCTTCAGTCGCTTGGCATTAAAGAAGAGGATTTTAATAGCTATGGTTCTCGTCGAGGTAATAATGAGGTCATGACGCGCGGTACGTTTGCGAATGTCCGCTTGAGAAACCTTCTTGTTCCTGGCCATGAGGGTTCATGGACGGTTCATTTTCCATCAGGGCAGAAGATGGATATTTTTTCTGCTGCCATGAAGTATAACGAAGCGAAAATGCCTTTGGTTATTTTTGCCGGAAAAGAATATGGAACAGGTTCTTCGCGTGATTGGGCAGCTAAGGGAACAGCGTTATTAGGCATCAAGGCCGTTATCGCAGAAAGTTTTGAGCGCATTCATCGTAGTAATCTTATCGGTATGGGTGTTTTGCCTCTTCAGTTTAATGCGGGCGAATCTTTTTCATCTTTGGGATTAAAAGGGGATATGCGATTTAATATTGAGGGTCTTGCGCAGGTCTTGAAGCCGCGGCAGGCGATTAATATGATTGCGATATCCAACGATGGTCAAACAAAGATGTTTTCTGTCCAGCTGCGTTTAGATACGCAGGTGGAAATCGATTATTATCGTAACGGTGGAATTCTTAAAACAGTTTTACGCGGGTTCTTAACATAGGAGGGAACATGGCTAAAAAACATCACTCGGCAGCGACAATAAAGAAAATTCGTTTGGCGCAGATGGGAAAGAAGAATTCTTTTTATGGATGCAAACATAAGAAATCGACATGCCAGAAAATTTCTAAAAAGGTTTCAGGAAGAAATAATCCCATGTATGGCAAGCGACATTCCGCCGAAGCCCGTCGAAAAATAAGCTTGGCCATTCGTCGCGCACATCTTCGAAAGCGATCCTAAATATGAAGAGAGATGTTCATCCCTTTGTCTGGCATAAGCGAGCAGGAAAAATATTATCATCAAAAATCCTGCAAACGCAAAAAAGTCCTACAGGAGATGCAAAAAAAATGACTACATTATCTGAAACCCCGGCGGAACGCTTTCTTTGTAAGCTAAGACACCAGATACGTAAAAGTTTTATTTTTTATTTATGTTTTATTCTGGGCGGGTTTTGTGTTTTATCGTCGCTTGGCTGTGTCAAAAAAGAGAATAGAGTGTTACCTCTTGGGACATGGAAGAGGGAAGGGACTTATCTGGGTGGAAAATTCAGTCATGAGCGACGAGCAAAATTGACCCTTACGCACACATCGTTTGAGCTGGAGCAACAAAATTGCGAGATACAGGGAACAGTTTCTTATCAGTCGCATGTGATGATTTTAAACGTTCAGCAAAGCGATTGCCAAGGAATTTCTCCGCGCCAAAAAATTTATTATGGATTTAACATTGATCCAGCAGACGGCAAGATGAGGATATTTTATAACAATCAGTATAATGATACGATTCGTGATGTTTACGTTAAGGTTCCGTAAATGTTTATAAAAATATTGATAACGCGCGCCGCCCTTTTCTTTTCTTTTCTTTTTATTGCGCTTTCTTCCGGATATGCTGCGCAGACGGTTGATGATCTGCAACGCCAAGCGTATGCAAGTATTACCCGCGGCAATGAGGTTGTTGATTATGCGCAAAGATTAATGGAAGGTTCTCCGACGACAGAAAATGCTGCGCGCTGCGTGGACCTTTATCTTGAGGCGGCCTTACTTTATGGCAATGCGGCAAGATTTTTTAAAGCCATGGGGCCCAATTATGTTCCCCAGGATGTTGTGGATCAGTTTTCGACCGCAGAGCGAGAATGCCTTAAGACTGTCGATGAAATTCGTCGACAATTAAACAAGGGGCAAATCGTTGGAACAAAGAAGGAAACAATGCAGTCATTGCTAAAAAAGCTTCAGGAGATGTCGCCATGAATTGTCCTAACAAAGAAAGAAATTTAACCCTTTGTAATTGTAGTTATTCTGGTTGTGAAAAGCATGGCGTTTGTTGTGAATGCCTTCATTATCATCGTAAAAAGGGGGCCTTACCTGCTTGTTTTTTTCCTGAAGATGCTGAAAAGACATATGATCGTTCTATCAAAAAGTTTATTGAAACTTGCCGCGGACAGTGATCAATCGGTAAGCGATCATAAAAAAATCTTGAATGCCATTTTTGCCTATGCTAGAGTAAGCACTTTATAAACATGTAAAGGTATTTATATGGGAACGACACTGTACGAAAAAATTTGGAATGACCATTTAATTCATGCGGATGACCGTCAAGCATCCATTCTTTATGTTGATCGTCATTTGATGCACGAAGTAACATCCCCTCAGGCCTTTGAAGCCCTGCGGTTGAAAGGGCGCAATGTCCGTTCGACATCAAAGACCTTCGCGGTTATGGATCATAATGTTCCGACGCGTGCCAAAGATTTAAAGTTTGCGGATGTGATTTCGCGTAAACAAATGGATACTCTGGCCAAAAATTGTCATGATTTTGGCGTTAAACTTTTTGATTTCATGCATCCGGATCAGGGTGTTATTCATATTATTGGCCCGGAGCTTGGGATTACCTTGCCGGGGATGGTCATTGTTTGCGGAGATTCTCATACGGCAACTCATGGGGCGTTTGGATCATTGGCATTTGGCATTGGCACGTCGGAAGTTGAGCATGTATTGGCTACGCAGACATTACAGCAAAGTAAATCAAAAACAATGTTGTTGAAAATTGATGGGAAACTTTCCAAGGGTGTAACTGCCAAAGACATTATTTTATATGTGATCGGAAAAATTGGGACCAATGGTGCTACCGGATACGTTATTGAGTACATGGGCAGTGCGATTACCGCTTTGTCCATGGAAGGACGGATGACCATTTGCAATATGAGCATTGAAGCAGGAGCCAGGGCTGGCATGATCGCGCCTGATGACATAACGTTCAGTTATTTAAAAGGCCGAGATTTTTCTCCTAAAGGGCAAGATTGGGAAAATGCCATTAATTATTGGAAAACTTTAAAAAGTGATGCGGATGCAAAGTTTGATAAAGTTTTGGCTATTGATGCACGCGCAATTCATCCTCAGATTACATGGGGGACTTCTCCGGAACAAGTCGTTGCAGTTGACGAGAAAGTTCCGGATCCGAAAGATTTTGTTGATCCTGTGAAGCAAGAGGCAGTTAAAAAGGCCTTGACGTATATGGGATTAGTACCAGGAACGCCGATGACATCGATCAAGATCGATATTGCGTTTATTGGATCATGCACTAACGGCCGCATTGAAGATTTGCGTGCGGCGGCGAAAATCGTTAAAAATAAAAAAGTTGCCAAGCATGTCCAGGCGTTAGCCGTGCCAGGGTCGGGACGCGTTAAGCGCCAAGCTGAACAAGAAGGATTAGATAAAATTTTTAAAGAAGCCGGATTTGAGTGGCGGGAAGCTGGCTGTTCAATGTGTTTAGCGATGAACGAGGACCGGGCAGCCCCGGGACAGCGCTGTATTTCAACGAGCAATCGAAATTTTGAAGGGCGTCAAGGTAAGGATAGCCGAAGCCATCTTGCAAGCCCTGAAATGGCGGCAATCGCCGCTATCCAAGGTCATATTACCGATATCAGGGAGCATATCTAATGGAACCTTTTTTAACTCACACGGGTGTTGTGGCACCCCTTGATCGGGCCAATATCGATACCGATGCGATTATCCCAAAACAATTTTTGAAAAAAGTTGAACGCACGGGGTTTGGGAAGAATCTATTTCATGATTGGCGTTACATAAATGACGACGAGAATAAAGAAAATCCTGATTTTGTTTTGAATAAACCGGCGTATTGTAAGGCAACGATTCTTTTAGCGCGTGATAATTTTGGATGTGGATCAAGCCGTGAGCATGCGCCGTGGGCTTTAACGGGTTTTGGGTTTAAAGTCATCATTGCGCCGAGCTTTGCCGATATTTTCTACAATAATTGTTTGCGTAACGGGTTACTTCTTGTGCGGTTACCATCGAATGAAGTTGATGAATTGTTCTCATTTGCATCTAGAGGCGATGGTGCTAAGATAACAGCAGACTTGCCAAGGCAAAAGATTATTGCGCCAAACGGCAAAGAATATTCTTTCCCTATTGATCCTTTTGCTAAAGAATGCCTTGTTAAAGGCCTTGATGCGATTGGATGGACAGAACAATTTACGAGTAAGATTGATTTGTTTGAAAAGAAATTAAAAAAAGAAAAGCCTTGGATTTAGGAGGAGTATATGGCCGGGAATACCTTTGGAAATATTTTTAAAGTAACAACATTTGGCGAGAGCCATGGCGTTGCGATAGGCGCCGTTGTCGATGGTGTTTGGCCGGGGCTTTCATTGTGCGAAGCGGATATCCAAAAAGAACTGAATCGTCGACGACCTGGGCAAAGTAAGGTCACGACACAGCGTCAAGAGCAAGACCAAGTTCAAATTCTTTCTGGTGTCTTTGAGGGAAAAACGACAGGGTGTCCCATTGGACTTCTTATTTACAATAAAGATGCCAATCCAAATGATTATAAGGCGCTTAAAAATGTTTTTCGTCCCGGGCATGCCGATTTTGTTTATCAAGAAAAATACGGCATCCGTGACTGGCGAGGCGGAGGGAGATCTTCGGGTCGTGAGACCGCCATGCGTGTTGCGGCTGGTGCCATTGCCAAGAAAATGCTTAGCGAAGAAAAGATAAAAATCATTGGCTATACAAAAGAAGTCGCTGGTATTGTTGCTCAAACGTTTGATGTCAACGCGATTGAGAAGAATATTGTTCGCTGTCCTGATCGCGCTATCGCTTTGCAAATGATTGCAAAAATTGATGCCGCTCGTAAAGCCGGTGATTCCTTAGGCGGCGTTATTGAAGTTATTGTGAAAGGATGCCCCGTTGGGCTTGGGGAGCCTATTTTTGATAAACTTGACGCACGGCTTGCTGCGGCGGTTATGTCGATCGGTGCCGTTAAAGGTGTAGAAATTGGGGCAGGATTTCAATGTGCCTCCATGTTAGGCTCTGAGTTTAATGACATTCCTTTTGTAAAAAATAAAGTTGTGAAGTTGAAAACAAATCACGGCGGAGGTATTTCTGCCGGAATTTCTAATGGCGAAGATATTGTCTTGCGTGTTGCTGTCCGTCCGACTTGTTCCATTGCAGTGCCCCAACAAGCATTAACAAAAAACAAAACAATATGTCGGCTTGAAGTCAAAGGCCGCCACGATCCATGTATTTGCCCGCGGGCCGTCGTTGTTGTTGAATCCATGGTCGCGCTTGCCCTCGTGGATGCCTTTTTAGCGCATCAAGCAACAGCGCGATAGTTTTCTTTCCTGATATGGCTGAGAATCCAATATTCAAAGTTGTTCTGATCACGGGATGCTCGAGCGGTTTTGGCCTACGGATCGCCGCACGCCTTTCTGCAGGGTCTTACCATGTTGTTGCCTCCATGCGTGATCTTGATAAAAAGAATAATCTTCTTGGTGAAGTTGAAATTCGCAAAGGGAAACTTGACTTGGTCCGCCTTGACGTGACAGATATTTCAACCATCAAAGAAGCGATTGAAACGGTGAAGTCCCAGTACGGACGTCTTGACGTGTTAATTAACAATGCCGGGTATGGCATTGGGGGATTTTTTGAAGACTTGAGCCAAGACGAAATTCGTGCGCAGATGGAGACAAATTTTTTTGGCGTACAAAACGTAACAAGAGAGGTCATTCCATTGATGCGAGAACAAGGACAAGGGTTGATTGTTAATATCTCCAGCGTTTCTGGTTTGTATGGATTGCCATGTTTTGGCGCTTACAACGCCAGCAAATGGGCTCTGGAAGGTTTTTCGGAAAGCCTTTTTTACGAATTACTTCCTTTTGGGATCAAGGTCTGCCTCGTTGAACCCGGAGTTTACAAGACAAAAATTTTTTACGAGAACCGAAGGTATGCATCGCGATTTTTTAATCAGGAAAGCCCTTATTATGAGATTTCTCAAGCCTTTCAGAAGCGCACCAACGATCATGTGAAGGCGGACAACAAAGATCCTGAAGACGTTGCGATTCTTATCGAAGATATCATTAACAACGATAACCCCTCATTCCGAAATATTCCGGATGCGCAGAGTCGATTTTTGTATTTACTAAAACGTTTTTTGCCGTTTCGTCTTTTTAGCTGGGCTGCGGCAAAAGCGCTTTATGCTGGGATGACGACCATTAATAAAGGAGAGAGCCATGGCAAGAGTATTTGATGATATTACACAGACAATCGGCAATACTCCGCTTGTTAAGATCAATCGCCTGGCCAAAGGCCTTCCTGGAAAAGTTTTAGTCAAACTGGAATTTTTTAATCCACTTTCGAGTATAAAAGATCGTATTGGGCTTGCAATGATTGAGGATGCGGAAAAGCGTGGTAAGTTAAAAGACGGATCCGTGATTATTGAGCCGACGAGTGGTAATACAGGGATCGCCCTTGCCTTTGTTGCCGCCGCGAAAGGGTATCCATTGATCTTGACCATGCCGGAGACGATGAGTGTCGAACGGCGGAAACTTTTAAAGGCACTTGGGGCAGAACTTGTTTTGACAGAAGGCGCTTTGGGTATGAAAGGGGCCATTGAAAAGGCCGAAGAATTAGCAAAGAAAACGCCGAATAGTTTTATTCCTCAGCAGTTTAAAAATTTAGCCAATCCTGAAATTCATCGTCAGACGACAGCGCAAGAAATCTTAACGGATACAAAAGGCAAGGTGGATGTTTTTATCGCGGCCGTTGGAACTGGAGGTACGCTAACTGGCGTTGGAGAAGTTTTGAAAAAGAAGAATCCAAAAGTCAGAATCATTGCGGTTGAGCCCAAAGATTCACCTGTTCTTTCGGGAGGGCAGCCATCGCCGCATAAGATTCAGGGGATTGGCGCAGGATTTGTACCGGATATTTTAAATCGTAAAATTATTGACGAGATTATAACGGTGAGTCATGAAGATGCCGGTCAAGTGGCACGGTGCCTTGCCAAGGAAGAAGGAATTTTGTGCGGTATTTCTTCGGGGGCTAATCTTTGGGTAGCCCTGGAAGTGGCAAAACGGCCTGAATCCAAAGGAAAAACAATCGTCACGGTTCTTTGCGATACGGGGGAGAGATACCTTTCGACGTGGCTTTTTGAAGAATAAAAGCTAACCCATTCGATTTTCAAGAAATTCTGTTTCGCTGGCACATGTCAGATACGGATTTGTTTTTCGTTCTTGCCCTAAGGTGGATGTCAGTCTTGACCCGTAGGCATGTCCTGGATAAATAATTGTCTCGTCGGGCAGTTCACCGATAACCGTATATAATGTGTGATACATTGCTTTTGCGCTCCCGCCAGGAAGATCACATCGTCCGCAGGCGTTCACAAAAAGCGTATCCCCAGTCAGCAAATGATTTCCAACGTGAAAACATTGGCATCCGGGGGCGTGTCCAGGCGTATGGATACAGGTGATTTCTAAATCTCCGATTCTGATCTTTTGATGATTTTTTGTTGTTTTGAGGTTGGGACATTCGGGAATGTAAATCTTAATTTCTTTTTCTGAAATATAAATCGGAACATCTAGATTTTTTATCAGGCCTTTGACTCCGTCAGAATGATCATAGTGGCCATGCGTAAGCAGGCCGCAAACAATTTCAACCCCCAGTTTTTTAACTTCAGCTACAATCAATGGAATATCCCAGGCAGGATCCACAATGGCGGCTTTTTTGTTTTTTTTATCCGCAACAAGATAAGCCAAATTTCCCATGGGGCCCAGAGGGATCCTTTTTATTATGATGTCTTCATTCATTGTATCTTTTTCATTTTAAAGAATTAATAATAAAATATTATATCGTGTCAAAGCAAAAAAACAAACAAAACCCTTCTGTTTTGGTCTTGACAGTTAATCAGGGAAGTTTATAATGATATTTCTTAAAAGAAAAAGGAAATGTTCATGCCACTCTCTGCGTCTATCAAAATCCCTATGGGAACATTAATGCCGTCCTTTGATTTGTGCGATTTGCACGGAAAATACCATAAGTCAGATGACTTGGCAGGCACTCTTGGTTCTTTGGTTATTTTTGCCTGCAACCATTGTCCGTATACACAGGTATTCTGGTCTCGTCTTGTACGTATTGCAAAACATGCCAAATGCCTTGGAATCAATACTGTTTTAATTAATCCTAATGCTCATTGTCAGCATGCCGAGAATACAAATGAAAACGTTCTGGAAAGAAGCAAAGAATTAATGTTCGATTTTCCTTGTTTACTTGATGAGACGCAAGCTGTTGCCAAGAGTTTTCAGGCCCAATGCACTCCAGAAGTGTTTCTTTACGATCAGCACAAAAAACTCGTTTATCATGGCCGTATTGACAATAGCTGGGATGATGAAAGCAAAGTGACATCCTCGGATTTAAAGCTTGCCGTCGATGCTTTAGCTTCTGGTCAGCCTGTTGAGCGGCGTCAAATATCAGCTGTAGGATCTCCTATTCAATGGCTCGCCTCCTGAAAAAAACCCTTATGAAATGTGATTTTCGTAAAATTGATTTGAGCTATCAATCGTTGCCGGGTTCTCGCAAAATCTATAAAAAAGGCCGAATATTTAAAGATATTCGCGTACCGTTTCGTCAGGTAACTCACGATAAAAATCAGAAACTGGATTTATATGATACGTCGGGTCCGTATACGGATCTGCATATTAAATTAAACATTTCAAAAGGTGTTCCCCTTGTTCGGCAGAAATGGATTCTGTCGCGCCGCGATACCGTGGAATCTTCCGTCGAATTTTTTTTAAAATCACCGCGCAAAATTTTAAAAGCCAAAAACGGTTGTATACCGACGCAGTTTCATTATGCTAAAAAAGGGAAGATTACTCCCGAGATGGAGTTTGCGGCAGTTCGTGAAAATTGTTCACCAAGATTTGTTCGCGATGAGATTGCTTGCGGCAGGGCTTTTTTACCGGCCAATATTAATCATCCAGAAGCCGAACCCATGATTATCGGGCGACGGTTTTTAACAAAAATTAACGCAAACATTGGGAATTCTTCTGTGACCTCTAGCATTGCCGAAGAAGTAGAAAAGATGATTTGGGCGGTCCGATGGGGTGCAGATACCGTTATGGATTTATCAACCGGCCCGGATATTCACCAAACAAGGGAGTGGATTATCCGTAATAGCCCTGTTCCGATTGGCACCGTTCCTATTTATCAAGCTTTAGAGAAAGTTGATGGCATCGCGGAGGATTTAAATTGGGATATCTTTAAAGAGACGCTCATTGAGCAAGCTGAACAGGGTGTTGATTATTTTACGATTCATGCAGGGGTCCGCCTTAAGAATGTTCCATTGTCTGCGAAACGCTTAACAGGTATTGTATCTCGCGGAGGCGCCGCGCTTTCAGCATGGTGCCTATATCACAAAAAAGAAAATTTTTTATACACTCATTTTGATGACATTTGTGAAATTTTACGCGATTATGATATTGGGATTAGCTTAGGGGATGGCCTTCGGCCGGGAAGTATTGCCGATGCTAATGATCAAGCCCAATTTGCTGAGCTCAAAGAATTAGGGAAACTTGTAAAGCGTGCTTGGAAATATGAGGTTCAGGCTATCATTGAAGGCCCCGGACATATCCCTATGAATCTGATTAAAGAAAATATGGAAAAGGAAAATGAATTTTGTCACGGCGCACCATTTTATACGCTCGGACCATTAACGACCGATGTCGCTCCTGGGTATGATCATATTACATCAGCAATCGGTGCGGCGATGATCGGGTGGTACGGGACCGCCATGCTTTGCTACGTCACGCCCAAAGAGCATTTAGGCCTGCCAAACAAGGATGATGTTAAAGATGGGATGATTGCTTATAAAATTGCCGCTCATGCGGCAGACTTAGCCAAAGGACATCCTGAAGCACAAAAATGGGATCATGCTATTTCCAAAGCTCGTTATGACTTCCGCTGGGAAGATCTTTTTCGCTTAAGTCTTGATCCTCAAAAAGCGAAAACTTTTCATGAAGAGTCCCTCCCGATGAATCGCCCCAAAGATCAGCCATTTTGTTCTATGTGCGGACCAAAATTTTGTTCCATGCGGTTGACCCACGACCTACGAAAATCAAAAAATTCTTAATTGCTTATGCAAGATGGGCCTGGTGAAAAGGATTTGCGGGGGAGAGTTTAAATCCAAGGATTTTGACTTCAAGATCTTCCAGCTCCTGCATAATTTTTTCTTTTTGATCTTGCGCTAAAAGGAGCTCTTTTCCAAACAAATTTTTGTAATACGAAATCCCGTCGAGCATATTTGTTTTAAATTCTTCGAATTGTTTGATTTGGTTTTCCGTTAGCGTACACTTGCAATGCTTGAGCTGGTCGACAAGATTGTTAATGTAAATATTAAGTTCTTTAATAAACATATGAGGGCGGATTTTTGAATTTAAGAAATTTGCACGTCCATAGATATGATCAACCATCTCTTTGAGTGTCATTACTTTTGAAAAATAGGCAAGATTTGGCCCGGGGCAAACGGCAGGAGTTAGCTCTTTATCTGCGGTTTGAATTTTATTTTTAATTAATGCAGAGGCCCCAAGATCAAAGCAGATGCATGTTTTGGCAATGACATCGTTTATTTGATGAATTTTTTCCGGATCTGTTGATTGTGCCAGTTGATCAAGCTTTAGCTTTTGATATTGACGGGAACCAAGGCAAATCGGCTGTTGGGTAAATTCTGTATTAAAACGAAGATGTCCAAGGGGACATCGGCTTCCGGGATGATTTTCTTTGACGCGTTTTTCCTGGGCAAGATTACTGTCCGATGTTTTTAAGTTGTTAAACGGAATGCCCATCGGCGATGAGTTACTTAAATAAAGGTCATGTTCGTCAGCGTCAACAAGCTTTTGTAAAGTTTTATCATCAACATTTGTAACTTCTGGAACTAAAAGAAATGGGGTAGCCCAGCCTGTTCCGTCAACGCGATAATGTTCTCGTAAAAAGCGATCTTCCTCAGCTGTTCCAATACCGCCTTGAACGGTAATTTTAGGATCTGGCGGGGTATGTGAAGTTAATTGATTTTTAAGTTTAATCGCTTCATTGTAGATTTTTCGCAAGCTTGCCACAAATTCATCTTTTTTTACTTTCATTTCTTCAAGAATAGGCCCTAGGGGATATCCGTTTGATGTAAAAGCATGTCCGCCGCAATTCAAACCCGATTCAATGCGATATTCAGAAATCCAAAGGCCTTTTTTGGCAAGGAATTTTCCTTGGGTAATGCATGAGCGGTAATCACTCACTTTTAAAATAATTTTTTTCTTTATTTCACCTGTTTTATCTGCATAAAAATCCTTAAATTGTTCAAGATAAGAATAGAGCCTGCGATTAAATCCAGCTGAAAGAACAATCGCAGAGTTGAGCGTGCTTGAGGCATATCCACGAAGCGCCGAAAGGGCGTCGGAGAATTCCTCGGGTAATTCTTCGCCGGTAGGTGCATAATTTGTTCGGTCGAGCTTTGTCATAATATTGACATCAATACTTCCAGGACGTATTTTTTCACGCAAAATTTCTTGAAGTTTTTGTTTTTCAGCGGTATTTTTGGTGGCCAGCATGGTCGTGTACATTTTTTTTGCAGGAGACGTGTCTGGCAGAAGCTCAAAGTATTTAGTGATCTCAGTGCCTTTTTCAAAGGCCGAAGCTTTCAACTCTTCAAATTGTTTACGAACAATAGAATCAAGAAGATCAAGGTATTCCGTGATTCGGCGGGCACGGTGATCATGTTCATTGTGTGTGATTTCATGATAGTCGACATGATAGACATTGCAATAAAATTTACGCATATGTTCAATCAAGGTATCATCGACCAACGAAATGACGGAGGGTATTCCGTAACGGGCGACTTTGACCGGTGTGTCGATGGAAAAACCTATGCCCATAACCGGAATATGGAAAGTATGAAGGTCTTTAAACATAAACCATAATATACTGAATATTAGTATATAAATCAAGGGCTTTTTCGGGACTTTTTTTTGATTATTTGATTTTCGTAAGGCATTCCTTTACAATACATGGATTATGAAAAACTCATTTTATCAAATGCTTGAACAGCGAAGTTTAAATGGTCATTCGATTTCACGAAAAGACTGCCGGCTGTTGCTTCAATCGACAAAAATCAATTTATTCCTGCTTTTAAACGCGGCGTTCCGTATCCGCCGTAAGTATTGGGGCAAAGACGTAACCATCCACATCATTAACAATGTGCAAAATGGACATTGTTCTGAAAACTGCCAGTATTGCGCTCAATCAAAGTTTTCAAGAACCGCGATTGAATCGTATCCGATGAAATCGGATGTGGAGATTCTCAAAGAAGCGAAAATCGCCTATCAGTCAGGCGCATTTCGTTATTGCATGGTTTTTTCCGGTAGAGAACAGGGTCGCCAGCGGCTTGAGCGCTTAACGGGCGTTATTCGTGCTATCAAAAAAAAATATCCGATGGAAGTCTGCGTTTCACCAGGTTTTGTGAATAAAGAGGAAGCATTGATTCTAAAAAAAGCGGGCCTTGATCGTCTTAATCATAACATCAACACATCTCAAAAATATTATTCCCACATTTGCACAACCCACACCTTTGACAAGCGCTTGCAAACGTTAAAAGCCGCTCAAAGTGCCGGCCTGGATATGTGTTCAGGGGTTATTGTCGGCATGGGGGAAACCCCCGATGACGTGATTGATGCCGCATTAATGCTTCGGGCGTTTAAGAACGTCAAATCGATTCCGGTTAATTTTTTTCTTCCGATTCAAGGCACGAAAATTTCCAAAAAAGCAAACCTTTCACCGGAATATTGCCTGAGAGTTTTATGTCTTTATCGTTTTCTAAATCCTAAGGCGGAAATTCGTATGGCAGCAGGACGTGAATATCATTTGCGCGACATGCAGGTTTTAGGCCTTTATCCGGCCAGTTCACTTTTTATGGACGGATATCTGAATGTCAAAGGCACGTCACGCTATAAAACCTTTCAAATGATCAAAGACGCTGGATTTTCTATCAAATCCGAACAAAATCTTGATGATCTTATTCAAAAAGAAAAAGAATGTTATAATAAAACCAGTGAGATGAGCCCTCGACTCGTCATAAAAAAGATTACCGATTTGCATCCGTCGATTTCAAAGGAGCGTTTATGAGCATAGAAAATGTTGTTATTATCGGTTCCGGTCCTGCAGGACATACAGCAGCGATTTACACCGCTCGCGCACAACTTCAACCTCTCATGTTTGAAGGCATGATGGCCGGCGGCATCGCCGCTGGTGGACAGCTGACAACAACAACCGATATTGAAAATTTTCCTGGTTTTCCAGAAGGCATTTCTGGATTTGAACTCATGGAAAGAATGCGCAAGCAATCGATCAAATCTGGGGTGCGAATTGAAACAAAGACGATCGAAAAGGTTGATCTCAAGGCAAGACCTTTTAAAATTTTTGTTGATGGGAGTGTTGTTCAGACCAAAGCTCTCATTATTGCAACGGGAGCAACGGCTAAGCGCCTTGGCATCAAAGGTGAAGATCAATTTTGGCAAAAAGGAATTTCAGCCTGCGCTGTTTGCGACGGCGGCTTACCAATTTTTAGAAATAAAGTCTTGGCTGTGATTGGTGGAGGAGACACAGCTTGCGAAGAAGCCCTTTATTTAACAAAATTTGCTAGCAAGGTTTTTTTATTTGTCCGCCGCGATGTTCTGCGTGCCACAAAAGCCATGCAGGAAAAAATTTTAAATCATCCGAAGGTTGAGATCATCTGGGAAACCCATGTCACGCAAGCCCTAGGCGACAACATGTTGCGTCAATTAAAAACAAAACATGCAAGATCAGATCAAGAAAAAGTTTTTGATGCGGCTGGCCTTTTTTATGCGGTTGGGCATGAGCCGAATACTCATTTTTTAAATGGACAGCTCAAGCTTGACGAAACGGGTTACATTTTAACCAAGCCGGGAGCAACGCAAACAAGCGTTGCGGGTGTTTTTGCCTGCGGTGATGTGCAAGATAAGCATTATCGCCAAGCCATCACGGCCGCCGGATCCGGCTGCATGGCCGCGATTGAAGTTGACCGGTATTTAAAAGAACATGAATAAAAGTATAATTTCTTTTTTCCAAAAATGGGCAATGGCGATTAGGCCAAGTTCACTTTTGCTTTCGTTTGCATCCGTCTTTATTGGTGTCGCTATGGCGTTCGCAGACGGGATCGGACATTGGCCGTCGGCGGCGTGCGCTTTGATCAGCGCTTGGCTTCTGCATATTCTTGTTAATTTGGTCAATGATTACGGTGACCTGAAGAAAGGTGCCGATAGAAAAGGCGACTTTGACCCGATGAGGGGGATCTTGGTCGGTGAAGTCAGTCTTGACGAATTAAAGCGTGCGATTGTCTTCGTGATGGTTTTGTTGATCTTTCCATGTGCATATCTTATTTTGCGTGCAGGATTGTCCATCTTGCTGATCGCGGTTTTATCCATTTTCGCTGCGATCTTCTATACGGCAGGGAAAAAGCCTCTTGGCTACATGGGATTAGGTGATCTCCTTGTTTTTATATTTTTTGGACCTGTGGCGGTCGCCGGGACTTATTTTGTTCAAACTCATGAAATAAACCTTGTTGTTGTCCTGGCAGGAATAGCGCCAGGACTTTGGGCTGTTGGCGTATTGACGATTAATAATATTCGCGATCATCTACGAGATAAGAGCGTGAACAAGAAAACGCTTGTGGTGCGATTTGGTAAGAATTTTGGCCGTAAAGAATATATCTTTTCTGTTTTTGTTGCTTGTATTATACCTTTTTTGATCTTTATGCTTACGCGCCAGCATCTATGGACAGTCTTTGCCAGCGGTGCGTATTTTTTTTCATTTTCAGCGATTTCGATTGTCTTGCGAGATTCGGAAACACAAGCAATGAATCAAGCCATTGGCATCACGGTCCAAACGTGCTTCATTTATAGCTTGATCTTTTCTGCAGGGTGTTTCTTCTAGGAGTGTTCAGTTTTCTTACGTGGGTTCATTGCCACGGGCAATGAGGATCTTTCCTGTGCGCACCAGTTCGATCAAACCAAATTTCTTCAATGCGATTTCGAGTTCGTTGATCCCTTCTGTCGTTGCCGTTTGTTCGATAATGGCGGATGTTGCTGTTTTATCAAGCAGGCGGGCGTGATATTTTTTCAATAGTCTTTCAAGCGCGGCTTTCAATTGCGGCTTGTAACGTATCTTGAAGAGGGCCAATTCTTTTTCAATTCCCTCGCCGGGGGCATGTTCTTCGGCATTTAAGACATCAACGAGCTTGGCAGCTTGTTTGATGATCTGTTCGAGGGTTGCCGGATCTCCCTGGGCCGTGATGGTCATACGAGAAAAGCGCTCATCGAAAGAAGGGGAAACCGTCAACGAATCGATGTTGAAGCCGCGACGTGCGAAAACGAGGGCGATACGCACCAGGACGCCGGGTTTGTTCGCCATCAGTAAGCTGATGGTGTGCTGATTTTTTATTTTTTTAGATATTTGGGTTGCCATTTATTTTCCTTCTTTTTTAGGAGGCTCCAGAATCATGTGATAGGCGGCCTTACCCGCAGGAATCATCGGAAATACGTTGTCTTCTCGAATGACATCCGCCTGGATGACAACCGGCCCTGGGTGCGCGATGGCTTCCGCCAGAACTTTGTGAATATCATTCACATGCGTTAGATGAAGCCCCTTAACTCCGTAGGCTTCGGCAAATTTAACAAAATCCGGATTACCTTTGAGTTCTACGCCCGAAAGACGATTGTCAAAAAAGAGTTCTTGCCATTGCCGGACCATCCCCAGATAGCGATTTGCCATGATAATTACTTTAACAGGAAGTTTATGAACGGCCGCGGTGGCTAATTCCGACATCGTCATCTGAAAACCCCCGTCTCCGCAAATCGCGAAAACGAGCTCTCCAGGCCTTCCAAATTGTGCTCCAACGGCTGCAGGGAAGCCAAAGCCCATGGTTCCGGCGCCGCCTGATGAAAGCCATTGATCCGGTTGGTCGCATTTATAGAATTGCGCGCTCCACATTTGGTGCTGGCCGACGTCCGTTGCGACGATTGCCGCTCCTTTGGTAATTTTAAAAAGTTCATCAATAATCGATGGAGGAGTCAATCCCTTGGCAAGATCATAATGCAAAGGATATTCTTTTTTAAAGAATTCAATCTCTTTGATCCATTCATCGGTATCTAGGGGATCAACGAGTTCCAAAAGCTCCTCGAGGACGAGTTTTGCATCGCCGATGCAATAGGCATCGGGAACAACGATTTTTCGAATTTCTGCCGGATCAATATCGACATGGATTTTTTTCGCGCCTACGCAAAATTCTGCGTTGTTGCCATTAATGCGGTCATCCCAGCGTGAACCGATGGAAAAAATTAAGTCGCAGCCTGTTAATGCCTTGTTCGCATAGGCGGTTCCGTGCATGCCCACCATCCCGAGCGATAGCGGATGGGTTTCCGGAAAAGCACCTTTGCCCAAGAGTGTATTGACAACCGGTGCGTTTAATTTTTCCGCAAATTTGCGCATTTGCGCGCTCGCCTTAGCAATAACAATGCCGTGACCAGCTAAAAGGAGTGGACGTTTTGATGCTTTTAAAAGTTTTGCGATCTGGATAAGGTCTGATTTTTTTCCTTTTGTGGCAAATTTATAGCCAGGAATGTCCATGTTTTGCTCAATGGAACCTGTAAAATTACCTGCGGTGATATCTTTCGGTAAATCCACCAAAACAGGGCCTGGGCGTCCAGTGTTTGCAATAAAAAAAGCTTCTTTCACGATACGTGGAATATCATTAGTTGATTTTACTAAATAGCTATGTTTAACGATGGGTAATGTGATTCCCGTGATGTCAGCTTCTTGAAACGCATCTTTGCCGATAAGCGGAACTACGCTTTGGCCGCAGAGAACAATAATCGGCACAGAATCCATATGTGCGTTCATAATGCCGGTGACCGTGTTGGTGGCGCCGGGGCCGCTGGTGACAAGGACAACGCCCGGACGGCCTGTTGCGCGGGCATAACCATCAGCAATATGGGTTGCGGCTTGCTCATGCCGTGTCAGAATAAATTTGATCTTTGAGGCTAAAAGGGCATCAAAGATGGGAATAGAAACGCCACCAGGAATACCAAAAATATATTCAACGCCTTGTTTTTCCAGACATTGAATCAGAATTTCTGCGCCGTTTTGAATTTTTGTACTTTTTGTTTGGTTAGACATTTTTGTTCCTTATTTTGAGATCATTTAGATTACCTCTTATACCACAAAATAAATCATGAGGCAAATATTTTTGATGGTGAGAAATTTCTTGAACAGAGGTAATGAATAAGATACCATATCTGCGCTCATGTATACAATAAAACAAAAATCATCGCTTAAGGCAGTCGGCTTGATGTCGGGAGGGCTGGATAGTGCGTTAGCGGTGAAAATTATTAAAGATTTGAATGTGGATGTTTTTGGCATTCACTTTGTCCTCCCGTGGCATACGAAGCCAAATCCCTCGGTCGTTACCATTGCCAATCAGCTTCAAGTTCCTCTTGAGATTTTTTATTTTGGCGAAGAGTTTCTTAGCCTCGTGAAGGCGCCTAAATATGGGCATGGAAAAGCCATGAATCCCTGTACGGATTGCCATGCCTATCAGCTTAAGAAAGCAAAAGAATACATGATAAAAATTGGCGCTGAGTTTATTTTTACAGGTGAAGTTTTGGGGCAAAGACCGATGTCGCAACATCGCCATCAGCTTCACAGCATTGAGCATGAAAGCGGATTGGAAGGGCAGCTTTTGCGTCCTTTATCTGCAAGACTTCTTGATCCAATTATTGTTGAGCAGAAAGGGAAACTTAATCGGGAGAAATTGTTTTCATTTTCAGGGCGTTCACGCTCAGAGTTGTTGAAACTGGGACGAGAATTTGGGGTTATTGATTTCATTCCCACTGGTGGAGGATGCTTGCTGGCGGATCAAAATTTTTCAAAACGTTTAAAAGATTTATTTAAATACGGTTACAGGAATTTAAACGATATTGTGCTGCTGTCTGTGGGGCGTCATTTTCGTTTTTCAGCGGATTTTAAAGTGATTGTTGGGCGCGACGATGGCGAAAATACAAAGATTTTTGAACACGCGGATCAAGATGATGTATTTTTTCAGCTCAAGGATCTTTTTGGCCCTCTAGCTGTCTTGCAAGGGAAGGATCCAGGACAAGAAATCATTTATCAAGCAGCGTCATTAGTGAAACGATTTTCAAAGTTTCGCGCTACGGACGTAGATGTTTGTTATTGGCCTAAAAAAGGCGAACAGGGAACGCAATGGATACGTCCTTTAAGTATTGACGAGAAATTAATTGAGAAGATAAAAATTTAATGGTAAATAAAATTTTAGATTTTTTATTGACAATGGAAATTGGATGTAATATTATCAAACAACATTGCGGCAAGGACGTCCAATTAATGGACGTCCTATTTTTATTTTAGGCTCAATTTGTGTTTTTAACCTTTGATGCACAAAAATTAGGCAAAAGATGAAAATTGTTTCAAAGAAAATCATCCTTAATAGCCCCATTTCAAAAATTGTTGAAATGCAGATCTTGGCTCCGGATATCGCGGCAAAGGCGCGTCCAGGCGAGTTTGTTGTTTTGATGGTCAGCGAGCACGGTGAGCGCATTCCGCTAACCGTTGTCCGTGCAGATAAAAAGAACGGAACTGTTACAATAATTTTTCAAGAAGCAGGTTTTAGCACACAATTGCTTGGAAAAATGAATGTTGGTGATTCGTTGTATGCCTTTGTTGGGCCCCTTGGACATCCGACGGAGATTAAAAAGTATGGAAAAGTGATTCTTGTCGGTGGAGGCGTTGGGATCGCGGAAATCTATCCTGTGGCGCTTGCGCTCAAAGAGGCCGGCAACCATGTCACAACCATTCTTGGCGCGCGAACAAAAGACATGTTGATTTTGGAAAAAGAATTAAGAGATGCTTCCAGCGAGCTTTATGTGGCAACGGATGATGGATCATATGGACAAAAAGGTTTTACCGTTGATATTTTACGCGATTTATTGACAAAGGGGTCTTACGACATCGTTTATTCGGTAGGGCCCATCCCGATGATGAAAAATACGGCACTTGTCACACGTGATTTTAAAGTAAAAACCCTTGTTTCGCTTAATGCCATCATGATCGATGGAACAGGGATGTGCGGTGGCTGTCGCGTCACCGTTGATAAAAAAGTTCAGTTTACTTGCGTTGACGGGCCTGAATTTGACGCGCATCTTGTTGATTGGGTTGAACTCGAAAAGCGTAATAAAGTTTATGTTCAAAAAGAAAAACATGTTTGTCGCTTGGCAGCAGAAATGAACATTTCATGAAAGAACCAACTAAGATCAAAGAACGTCCAGCCTTAGAGCGATCAGCCACATTCGATGAAGTAGTCCTAGGCTACAATGAATCAGAAGTGCTCGAAGAAGCGTCGCGATGTATTCAATGTAAAAATCCATCGTGCAATACAGGTTGCCCGGTCGGGATCGATATCAAGCAATTTATTGCACACCTAACAAAAAAAGATTACAAAGCGGCTTATCTTACGATCAAGGAAAAAAGCAGCTTTCCATCCATCTGCGGACGTGTCTGTCCAGCAGAATATCAATGCCGTAAAGCGTGTGTTTTTACTAAAAAAGGGTCTCCATTTGCTTCAGAGCGTGCGATCAATATTCATTTTCTTGAACGGTTTGCTGGAGATTTTGGCAAAGATCAGGGCATTGAATCCCCGATGGAGCACAATAAAAAATTTTCAGGCAAACGCGTTGCCGTTGTGGGGTCAGGTCCGGCAGGATTATGCTGTGCCGGTGAACTCGCACGACAGGGAATTGATGTAACGGTTTTTGAAGGACTTCACAAGACGGGTGGCGTTTTGCGATACGGGATCCCGCCATTTCGTTTACCGCGCAATATTTTGGATTTTGAAATCGATTATCTTAAAAAATATAATGTCAAAATTGTGACCAATTACATCATCGGTAAGACAAAAATGCTTGATGAATTATTTAAAGAAGGTTTTTCAGCAATCTTTTTAGGATTAGGTGCCGGAATTCCGTCATTTCTTAATATCGACGGCGAGAATCTTTGCAATGTTTATTCGGCTAATGAATTCTTAACACGCGTGAATCTGATGTCGGCATTTCGTTTTCCGGAATATCATACTCCGATCAATGTTGGAAAAAATATTATTGTTGTTGGCGGCGGAAATACCGCTATGGATGCGGCTCGCGTGGCCATTCGATTACAAAAAATAAATAATATTGAACCCAATACAACAATTTTTTATCGACGCACCGAGCTAGAGATGCCGGCACGACGACTGGAAATTGAGCATGCCAAGGAAGAGGGCGTCAAGTTCGAATTTTTGGTCCAACCGGTGACTTTTTTAGGTGATAGCAATGCGAATGTTAAAACATTACGTTGTTTGCGTTGCGAGCTTGGCGAGCCGGATGCCTCAGGACGGCGCCGACCAGTTTCCATCAAGGGCAGTGAGTTTGATACACCCTGTGATAGCGCTATTATCGCTTTAGGTCTGCAAGCCAATACAATTTTAACCAATACGACCTACGAGCTGAAATTAGACAAAAATAAAGATATTATTGTGAACCCTGAAACCATGGAAACATCCTTGAAGGGTGTTTACGCTGGCGGCGACATCGTCGGCGGCGAAGGCACAGTGATCGAGGCGATGGGCATGGCAAAACGAGCCGCCAAAGCCATTGTGCAATATTTAGATGAAAAGAAATAATATAACCAGCATCATTTTAAAATAATCTCAAGGAGGAGATCAAATGAGTAAGCAGATCGATGCGTTTATGTCAGAAGTGATCAGGAAAAATCCTGGCGAAATTGAATTTCACCAGGCCGTTCGTGAAGTTGTTGAATCTGTTATGCCATACATTGAGAAACATCCAAAGTATGAGCGCGCAAAGATTCTTGAGCGAATGACAGAGCCGGAAAGAGTTATTATGTTCCGCGTGCCTTGGCAAGATGATAAGGGTGAGTTTCAATTCAACAAAGGCTACCGTATCGAGATGAGCAGCGCGATCGGTCCGTATAAAGGCGGCATACGTCTTCACCCAAGTGTTAATCTAGGCATTCTAAAATTTTTAGCTTTTGAGCAAGTTTTAAAGAACAGTTTGACGACCTTGCCCATGGGCGGCGCCAAGGGTGGTTCTGACTTTGATCCTAAGGGAAAATCGGATAGCGAAGTTATGAGATTTTGCCAAAGCTTCATGACAGAACTTCAGCGACACATTGGGCCTGATACGGATGTTCCGGCAGGCGACATTGGTACGGGGGGGCGTGAAATTGGTTTTATGTTCGGTCAATATAAGCGTCTTCGTAATGAATTTACCGGCGTGTTAACAGGTAAGGGCTTAAATTGGGGTGGAAGTTTGATTCGCCCCGAAGCTACAGGCTACGGATGCGTTTATTTTGTCCAAGAGATGCTTAAAACCAGAGGTGAGTCGTTTAAAGGTAAAATTTGCGTTGTTTCAGGGTCAGGCAATGTGGCTCAATACACCGTTGAAAAACTTATTCAGCTTGGCGCAAAAGTTGTGACATTATCTGATTCGAGTGGATACATTTATGATAAAGATGGGATCGATGCAAAAAAGTTAGAATTTGTCATGGAGCTTAAGAATATCAAGCGTGGACGTATTAAAGAGTACGCCGATAAATTTAAATGCACCTATGTTGAAGGCAAACGTCCATGGTCTGTCAAATGTGATGCGGCTTTCCCAAGTGCAACGCAAAACGAAATTAACGAAGCTGATGCCAAAGAGCTTGTAAAAAATGGATGTATCGCTGTCGGCGAAGGTGCCAATATGCCGACAACGCCGGAAGGCGTTGAAGTGTTCCAGAAGGCAAAGATCCTCTATGCCCCTGGAAAGGCTGCCAATGCCGGCGGTGTTGCCACATCAGGTCTTGAAATGAGCCAGAATAGTCTTCGTTTGTCATGGACACGTGAAGAAGTGGACACGCGATTGCATAATATCATGATCAGCATTCATGAAAATTGTGTTAAGTATGGCAAAGAAAAAGGCGGTTATGTCAATTATGTCAACGGTGCCAACATTGCAGGTTTTGTGAAGGTTGCCGATGCCATGCTTGATCATGGTTTAGTTTAATTGTAAAATCGAGTAAGGTTGTTCAAAAGGGCCCTGACAAATTTTGTCAGGGCCCTTGACTTTTATCAGTCGTAAATTTATTTAGGAATTTTTGCGGAAAGAGCTTGATTTGTCGTCGGTAGCGACTGCAAGAAATTTTGAAGTTGCGTTTTAATTTCGTCAGCGTCTTGTAAGGCAATAAGCGCAGCGCGTAATTTTGCCACAAACGGAAAATTGGTCAGGTATCCGGCATAGTGTTTGCGGAAATCAAATACTCCGGCTTTTTTTCCTTTAAACTGAATTGAGAGATCCAGATGTTCGAGGCAAAGGTTAACACGTTCCTGAAAACTTGCATCCGGTAAACGGTTTCCTGTTTTCAGATAATGCTTCACTTGCTGAAAGATCCAGGGGTTTGAGACCGCTGCGCGGCCGATCATGATCCCATCACAGCCCATATCAAAAATTTGTTTTGCGTCATCAACGGTAACGATATCGCCATTGCCAATTAAGGGGATTGAAATAACCTTGCGGATCTTTTCAAGCCATGTCCAGTCTGCTTTGCCTTTGTAGGCCTGTGTTTTTGTTCGGCAGTGAACGGTTAACGCTTGGACGCCAAGATCTTGGATCATCTTGGCCACATCAATGATAATAATATTATCTTCGTCCCAGCCAAGCCGCGTTTTGACGGTGACAGGAAGCGTTGCGGCGCTGACGACCGCTTTAATAACCTTTTCCATCTTTTTGAAATCTTTTAACAATCCTGCGCCTTCGCCGCGCATAGAAATTTTTCGAACCCAGCAGCCACAGTTGATGTCAATAAAATCAGGATGCGCGTTTTCCACGATGCGTGCCGCTTCGGCCATGACATTGTCACGCGAGCCAATGATTTGGATACCGATGGGGCGTTCCTCGTCGCGCAAAGTGATCTTGTGAAAAGCACTTCTCACGCTACGAATCAAGGCTTCACTACTTGTAAATTCGGTAAACAAAATATCAGCCCCTAAACGTTTACAGATGCATCGAAAAGGAGTGTCGCTGACATCTTCCATAGGAGCCAGGGCGATTGGGTGATCAATATTAATTTTTCCAATTTTCATAGTGGCATTATATCGTAAAATCTATTTCGCGCAAATATATTGAATTGCGGCATTGGTCGGTATACTATAGGCGTATGAAAAAAACAATTTCATTTTACACTTTGGGATGTCGTTCCAATCAATCGGAAACAGCTGTTTTACGAAATCTTTTTGAACAAAATGGCTACACAATTATCCCAGAGTTCAAGCATTCCGACGTGGCTGTGATCAACACTTGCACAGTCACAGAAAAAGGTGACCGCGATGCGCGCAAGCTTGTTCAACGGATAAAAAGATCTAATCCAAATGTTCGCGTTGCCATGATCGGATGTCAGGCGCAAACCCAGAGCGAAGAATTAAAGCTCTTTCCCGGAGTCCGCTGGATCGTCGGTAATGCCGAAAAGATGAACTTGATTTCGTTTATTGAAGAAATAAAAATAGGCAAAAGTCCATACGTTTCGACGCCGCCCATTCCCAAAAAAGGCTTTACGATGCCTGCTCCCGGAATTGATAAAACACGCACGCGTGCAAATATTAAGATTCAAGATGGATGTGAGTCATTTTGTTCTTATTGCGAGGTTCCTTATGCCCGCGGAGGTTCTCGAAGCCGTGATTTTGATGACGTACTAAAAGAAGCAAAGCAGCTTGCCGATGCGGGTCATAAAGAGCTTGTTTTAACCGGTATTAATGTTGGTATGTATTGTGACAGCGGGCGAACCATTCTTGATGTTGTAAAAAAAGTCGGTGAAATTCTTAGCGTTGAGCGTATCCGTATTTCTTCGATTGAGCCGAATACAATTCCTGATGATCTGATTTTATTGATGGGAACGAAAACAAAATTGTGCCGGTATTTGCACATCCCAATTCAGAGCATGAGCGATAAGATTTTAGATTTTATGGGACGGTCGTATTCACAGGCGGAAATTGATTTATTTTTTGAATTTGTGACGCATAATGTTGACGGTGTTTGTTTGGGAGCGGATGTGATCGTTGGATTTCCAGGGGAAACAGAAGACGACTTTGACGATACTTATGAATTTCTTGTGAACAGTCCACTTGCGTATTTTCATGTCTTTAGTTATTCAGATCGCAAGCTTGCCAAAAGCCGAAATTTTCCCAATCACGTTGATCCTGTGGTGATTCAAACACGGAGTGCTATTTTACGGCAATTATCCTTGCGCAAGAAAAAAGAGTTCTTGAGTTCATTCATTGGGAGAACGGAAAAAGTTCTTTTTGAAGAAAAGAAGAAAGGGTATTGGCTTGGTTTGACCGATAATTATATTCGCGTTAAAGTTGCGTCAAAAGAGAGACTTCACAATGAACTTCTTCCTGTTCATTTGCAGGAATGCCATGAAGATACTCTTTTAGGGGCCGTTGCCAAATAAACTTGAAAGAAAGGTCTTATGAAAAATCAATGTGATGAAAAGTTTATGCGTTTAGCGATTAAAAAGGCCAAAGAAGGGATGCGTAATGGACAAACACCTTTCGGTGCTTGTATTGTCAAGAACAACAAGGTCATTGCTTTAGTTCATAATGTTGTCTGGAAAACAACCGATATCACTGCACATGCTGAGGTTCATGCCATTCGCGTTGCGTGTAAAAAGCTTAAAACAATAAACTTGGAAGGGTGCACTATTTATTCGACTTGCGAACCATGTCCAATGTGTTTCTCAGCTTGTCATTGGGCAAAAATTGATAAAATCGTATATGGCGCAAGGATTTGCGATGCGAAGAAGTACGGTTTTAATGAATTGGACATTTCGAACATTATTATGAAGCGTCACGGGAAGAGTCCTGTCATGGTTGTCGCAAATGTTTTAAGATCAGAAAATATTAAGGTTTTTGATCTCTGGAAGAGCAAAAATCCACAAAACGTTTATTAAGTTGAGCCTTTTGCTCTAAAGTCAATACTATCTAAAGGTTAAGTCTGTATTTCTGCCTAATCTGGCATTTAAATTTTAATTGACAATAATTTAAATTTAAACTAGTATAGGAAATTGTTTCTAACCTTTTAAATTAAAGAGTTTACAAAAAAAGGAGGTCCAGCCATGGAGATCAAGAAAAAAACAAAAAAATGTGCACCTACTTGCTGTGGTCCTAAGGCTAAAAAGATAGCCTTTCAGCTTAGCGTTGCTAATGCCAAGACGGTTTTGTTAACAGGTGATTTTAATGCCTGGAATCCTACGGGTATCAAAATGGATAAAGACAAAGCTGGAATTTGGAAGACAGAGGTTGAGCTTGGTGCTGGCCGGTATGAATATAAATTTGTTGTTGATGGAAAATGGTGGACAGATCCATCCAACAAGCATACGGCAATTAATTCTTTTGGCGATGTTAATTCTGTGATTGAGGTTTCTGCCTAATGCGCATAGCGCTTCTCGCATGGGAGTCTTTGCACTCCATTCATGTGGGCGGTATCGGAAATCATATTACTGAACTTGCCTGCGCCCTGGAACGTAAAGGCCATGAGGTCCATGTTTTTACGCGCATCGGACATCCTCGTCAGCCCTGGTATGAATATATTGACGGGGTTCATTATCATCGTTGTCCGTTTGCGTCGCATCCCGACTTTATTGAAGAAATCAACAATATGTGCCGCGCATTTGTTGATGCCGTTTTCCAGACAGAAAATTATGTTGGCGCATTTGATATCATCCATGCCCATGATTGGCTCACGGCAAATGCCATGAAATGGATCAAGGAAGGGCGCGGCCGAAAAGCGATTTTTACAATCCACTCAACGGAATATGGACGATGTGGAAATAATTTTTTTGGCGGCAACTCAGAGCGTATCAGACAGCTTGAATGGAATGCAACATATACGGCCGATCACGTGATCGCGGTTTCCCGGGCACTCAAAAATGAAGTCATGTGGACGTATAGTTTGCCCGACTGGAAAATCGATTCTGTTTATAATGGTATTAATTGTCATAATTATGATGGATGGATCGATCCGGCCGCTGTCAGGCGGCAATACGGGATTGGCCCGATGGATCCGATGGTTCTTTTTGTCGGACGCATTGTTTATCAAAAGGGCCCTGACTTGCTCGTTGATGCGATCCCGCATGTTTTAAAATTTCATCCCAATACAAAATTTGTTTTTGCCGGTGACGGGGAGATGCGTTGGAGTATTGAAGAGCAGGCGAAAAGCAAAGGGGTTAATCACGCGTTAAGATTTCCGGGTTTCGTCAGCGGCTGGAAATTAACCGATCTTTTTAAAGCAACAGATATTGTTTGTATCCCAAGCCGTAATGAACCGTTCGGGATTGTTCTTCTTGAAGCATGGAGTGCTGGCAAGCCTGTTGTCGCGACATCTTCCGGCGGCCCCGGCGAGATTGTTTGGCATGAAGTCAATGGCCTCAAGGTTTATCCAAATCCGGATTCCATTGCCTGGGGGATTGGGACATGTTTTTCAGATTTTGATTATGGACGGTGGATGGGCCGCAATGGCCGCGTTGCCGCGGAAACAGTTTTCTCGTGGGATGTTATTGCAGATGAAGTTTTGACCGTTTATAATATGTAAAAATGGCAAAAATAAAAACAAAACTCAAAACTAGCTTGCAACCAAAAAATTCGCGTAAAATGACGCGAATAACAAAGATTTCATCTAAGTGTAAATCTTCCCCTTTGTCTATTAAAAAACGAGCAGTCCTGTCCAAAAAACGCCTTCTTTCATCAGTTGCCATTAAGAATCGTTTTTTCTCGTCGGAAGAGTATATTCCTGTCCAAAGACCGCAACTTCGAAAATCTGTCAATGTGGAAGATTCTTCCTTGCCGGATTTATCCGACAAGACGCGTCTTCGTCTCATGGCCCGTGATCCTAATTGGATCCATGTATATTGGCAAATTGCGCCGACGACAATTGAAACCGCTCAAAAAGACCTTGGCAAAAGTTTTAATAATGCACGATATGTTCTTCGTATGCATGATGTCACGTGCGTTGAATTTAACGGCCGTAATGCCAACCGTACCTTTGATATTGAAGTAAATCCCAAAATACAAAACTGGTGCGTGGATAGCTGGCAGGATAATGTAAGCTATTGCGCACAGCTTGGCCTTTCCACGGACAGGGGAGAATTTTATCCATTAGCGGAATCTAATTTTGTTCATACCCCTCGATTAAGTTTTTCCGATCGCAGAGATCTCATGTGGCTGGATGTCGCGCCCGGCACCCAGAAACTACCTTTTATTTTAGCAGGAAAGTCTTTTGTAAGAAAATCAACGGGTCAAAGACGACGCTATTTGACAGAAGATGACATTCGTGCTTATTATTCAAGGTTGTTCCCGGTGTTGCGACGCATTCTCCGGAAACGTTTAACGACGAAACGGCATGGTAAAAAGATCCGTATCGGGGATGTTGAGTTTTATGATGATGACCTTTTGATGAGCCTGACAGGGAACAATAAATGGTTTAGAAAAACTTTTTTGGGGGCATCGGAAGAAATGATTGAAGCAGGAGATGTCCGTGGAGCCGGTGTCGGTGCGAGCGAATCACTCACATCCATGGGCGGAGCAAGTGAGCAAACTCTAAAATCGCGTAAATTCTTTTTTGAGCTTGGCACGGAGCTCATTGTTTACGGACGTACTGAGCCAGACGCTCAAGTCTGGCACGGGAACAAACAAATCCCGCTTCGGCCTGATGGGACATTTTCGTTACGCTTTGCCTTGCCGGACAATGGATTTATTCCGCTTGATTTTAAAGCCATTTCTCATGACCAGCTTGAACTGCGCAAGATTTTAACCTCCGGCCAGCGTTCAAAAACAAATTACGAGACTAAACTCTTTTAAGAGGTTACCTATGCTCAAGGGCTATGTTTGCCTGCTTCTTCACACGCATTTGCCTTTTGTTCGCCATCCTGAAGAGGAAAATTTTCTTGAAGAAAATTGGCTGTATGAAGCCATCACAGAAACATATATCCCGCTGATTCAAATTTTTGATGATCTCATCGACGATGGTGTTGATTTTCGCATCACGATGTCCTTGACCCCACCGCTGGTCTCCATGCTGCAGGATCCCTTGCTGCAAAATCGTTATGTCCGCCATTTAAACAATCTGATTGAACTTTCGGAAAAAGAAATCGAACGCACCGGTTATGATAAAATTTATCATGGGTTGGCGCTTGCGTACCATCGAAAGTTTCTTGAAGCGAAAGACATATTCCTCAATCGCTACAAAAGAGATTTAGTGTCCGCATTTAAAAAGTTTCAAGACCTGGGATTTGTTGAGATTATCGGGTCGGCGGCCACCCACGGGTTTCTCCCCAATTTGCAAATCAATCCAGCAAGTGTGAATGCACAAATTAAAATCGGGGTGGAACACTACACTAAAACATTTGGCTGTGCGCCGCGAGGCTTTTGGCTTCCTGAATGCGCGTATTATCCCGGCGTTGATCAATTTTTAAAAGAAGCAGGTATACGATATTTTATTCTGGATTCCCATGGCATTTTACACGCGGATCCACGTCCGCGTTATAGTGTCTATGCACCGATTTATTGTCCAACCGGTGTTGCAGCCTTTGCACGGGATTGGGAGTCGTCCAAGCAGGTTTGGAGCGCCAAAGAAGGGTACCCAGGTGATCCCGACTACCGCGAATATTATCGGGATATTGGTTTTGAGCTCGACTATGATTACATTAAGCCGTATATCCATCCGGATGGTTTTCGTATCAACACCGGCATCAAGTACTGGCGCATTACAGGGAATACTGAATATAAAGAATATTATCGTCCTGATGCAGCGAAAGAAAAAGCGGCAAGCCATGCGGGAAATTTTATGTTCAACCGTGAAAAACAAGTTGAGCATCTTTCTGCGCATATGGACAGAAAACCCATTATCCTGGCCCCGTACGATGCTGAATTGTTTGGGCATTGGTGGTACGAGGGCCCCATCTGGATTGATTTTCTGATGCGCAAGACAGCTTTTGACCAGAAAACAATCAAGTTCATCACGCCATCTGAATATTTGTTTGAATATCCAATAAACCAGATGGCAATGCCTTCGGCATCAACCTGGGGATGGAAAGGCTATAATGAATTTTGGCTTGAAGGTTCAAATGCTTGGGTTTATCCACATCTTCATCAAGCCGGGGAACGCATGGTCGAATTGGTCCAGAAATTTTCATCAGCGCTTACCGGACGGTCAAAAAAAGGTCTTATCCGGCGAGCGTTAAATCAAGCCGCGCGAGAACTTGTTTTGGCGGAATCAAGCGACTGGCCTTTTATTATGAAAACAAATACCATGGTGCCATATGCCAACAAGCGCGTGCGTCAGCACTTGAATCGTTTTACAAAACTTTACAATGATATTGTAAATAATACCGTTGATGACGATTGGCTCAAGGAAGTTGAATGGCGTGATAATATTTTTGCCGACATGGATTGTGCGATCCACTATCGCATGGATAAAACAGCTCCTCAACGACAAAAAAATAAACAAAAGGCGGCGAATGCTTATGCATAACATCCCAGGCATTAAAGGTGATTTCCCAGATATTTCTACTGTTCCGTCAGATGATAAAGAATTAAGGCCGACGACAAAACAGGTGTATGCACCTTGTTCAAATATCAATTGGCCAGCGGTTCAATCGGCATTCGGTATTGCACTTCATATGCATCAGCCAACCATTCCTGCAGAAACCGATGATGTCCAGAACGCGCGGCTTATATCCAATTTGCAGCACATGATGGAACATCAAAATATCGGCGACAACCATAATGCGCCTGTCTTTTTAAATTGTTATTCTCGTATTTCCGATATCATCCGCGATCTCGTGAATCAGGGGCAAAATCCACGTGTCATGCTTGATTATTCGGGAAATCTTTTGTGGGGTATCGGCCAAATGGGGCAAGGCGGTGTTCTGGATAATCTTGCGCTTATCACGACGGATAAAAAATATCAGCGTTATGTTGAATGGTTAGGGACAACGTGGTCTCATGCGGTGGCCACATCAACGCCTGTGCCCGATATTAAACTTCATATTTTGGCTTGGCGAAAACATTTTGCATCAATTTTTGGTTTTGAAGCGCTGACACGCGTTAAAGGATTTTCGCCGCCAGAAATGCACCTTCCGATCCATCCGGATGTTTGTTATGAATATATTAAATCATTGAAAGAATGCGGTTATCAATGGCTCATGGTTCAAGAGCACACCATCGAGAATATGGACGGAACGGGCATTCGTCATCAGCATTTTCCGCATCGGCTTGTTGCACGTAACTCAAGAGGGGAAATTCAAGAGATTACCATTCTCGTGAAGACGCAGGGTTCAGACACAAAACTTGTTGCGCAAATGCAACCGTTTTATGAAGCAAAAACAATTGGGCCGCAGAATTATAACGGACGCATGATGCCTCCGTTTGTTTTGCAAATTGGCGACGGTGAAAACGGCGGGGTCATGATGAATGAATTTCCTCCGGGATATCGTCAGGCTGTTGCGCAGCTTGGTAATGAGGGAACCGTAGGGATGAACGGCTCTGAATATCTTGAATTTCTTGAACAAAAGGGAATTCGATCAGAACATTTTATTGCTGTGCAGCCAATTTCTCAGCATTGTATTTGGCAAGAGGTTAACAATCAGTTTGGAAATGGTGCTTGCGACCGCGCGATTGAAGAATTGAAAAAAAAGGATTCAAGATTTAATCTTGATAAGGGTTCTTGGACAAGCGATCGCAATTGGGTTCATGGCTATGAAAGTGTTTTAGATCCTATCAACCAGCTAAGCGCGCAATTTCATAAAACATATGATGGCAAAAAAGTAAGACCTGATAACCCTGTTTACAAAGAAGCCCTTCTTTATCTTTTGCTCTCTCAGACAAGTTGTTTTCGTTATTGGGGACAAGGCCTTTGGACAGATTATGCAAAGGAAATTTGTCGTCGAGGTATTGAGCTATTAAAGTCTGCTTCGTAAAAAGATTAACGTAAAGGAATGACATGGAAAAAGTTTTTTATGCCTTAGGCCTGCATATGCATCAACCGCCGGATAATCTCAACCTTTTGATTGAAACAAACGAGTGGGAAGCCCAGCAAATTATTAAATGCTATGAGCGCGCAGCCCGCTATGCACATCAATACAAAGATGTTGCATGCTTTCATGTGGGATTTTCAGGAATTTTGCTTCAACAATTTCTCGATCCTAAAATTATTGACCGGTACCGAAAATATGTCGATATTCCCCAAATGTTGGAGTTGTATCGCACGGCCAAAAATATTGAGATTATTGGCATGGGATTTTATCATCCGCTTTTTCCTGTGATCCCCCAAGAAGACTGGGATGATCAGCTCAAACAAGGAAAAGAAATTATCGAGAAGGTTTTTTCTCAAAGCCCAAAAGGGTTTTGGCCCTCGGAGATGGCTTTCTCGATGGAAATGATCCCCGCTTTGCAAAAAGCTGGATATGCATATGCCGTTATTGATCATGTTCATGTGAAGCCGAAGGATCAGAATCAAAAACTTGATTGTTTTATGCCATACAAGGCTCGTTTTGAGAATGCGCAGATAACGATCATTCCTCGTCATCGTGATTTATCAAATGCCCAAGAGAGTGGATTAAGCGAATCATGGTTTTTGGCAGAGTCCGCAAAAAAGCTGCAAGAATGTCCTTCTACGCAATCACGGCGCCTTATCACAACGTGGTCTGACGGAGAAAATGGGGGATGGTTTCGGCAAATTGATGAAACGGCTGGTTTTTTTGGTTACTTTTTTGCACCATTGGCGCAGGCCATGCGCGCAAAGAAAACCAATTTGCAATTTGTTAAAATTTCAGATTTTATTAAGAACACACCGAAAATGGACGAGGCCATTGTCCGTACCGGAGCCTGGAATGTTGCGTCAACAAGCGGTTTTGATTTTTCTCAATGGAACGGATCTGAATCCCAAAAGCGTGCTATTAATGCGCTTTTTGAAACCAGTAAAAAATATTGGTGCGCTGTTAATCAAAAAGGGAGCCTCAGGGTTGATCAGCGGGCACGGCTTCGCGAAGCCCATCAGATTATTTTAGATGCGGAAACAAGTTGTTATCTTTTTTGGGGTGATGCCTGGATCCCCAAAATTTATGAAAAACTCAATCAAGCCAATCAGCTTCTCAGCGCTTAATCCAAGCGATCGATTTGCAATTCGTAAGTTGTTGCAGCTTTATCAAAGGGTTGATAAGGAAACACAGCGTTTTGCAAAACTTTCAAAAATTCATTGTCCGCCATTGTGTGGTTATTGTTGTTCCACGGCACATGTTGAAACAACTCCCTTTGAGATGCTGCCTCTGGCGCTTTCTTTGTGGTCAAGTCAAAAAGGTGATTTCTGGCTTGAAAAACTTAAAATGTCGGGACAAAAAAAGACGTGCGTGTTTTTTAAATCACATCGAAAAGATTTGAAAAAAGGCCGCTGTACGGTTTACAAATTACGTCCGCTCATTTGTCGGTTGTTTGGTTTTTCTTTTAATAAAAATAAAGATGGGGGATATGTGTACGGAGGTTGCAAGGTCATAAAGCAAAAATATCCGAAAGCCGTCACACAAGTAATAAAAATGATGCAGCAAAAACCAAATTTTTTGAAAATGACTGATTTTTCGATACGTCTATTTGGGTTAGGATCAACGACAGAACAAAAGTTAATGCCAATCAATCAAGCAGCAAAGATTGCATTTGAAAAAATCGGTTTTATTCTAGAAAAACAAAAAACCCAGTGTAAAATGTATTAGGATAAGAATTATGAGAAAACTTGTTTCACATTTTAAAATATATACTTTTCGCGGGATCTTGGCGGCTATCCCGTTAGCACTTTCGTTTTTTGTTCTGCGTTTTTTTTATATTTTTATTGATAAGCGGGTTGTTGATTTTTTTGACCACACCTTCGGCTATCGCATCCCAGGGATTGGCATCATCCTTTTTTTGATTTTTCTTTATTTGCTAGGTATTTTGGCAAGTAACGTGCTGGGAAGGAAATTTTTAAGTTTTTTTGAGCATATTTCCAACCGAATTCCGATCATCAAGACGACGTACCAAGTTGGTAAACAGATATCTGCAACACTTTCTTTGCCGGAAGGGGAAGTTTTTAAGCGCGTAGTTTTAGTCAATTATCTTCGCCCGGGATTTTGGGCGATCGGCTTTGTAACGGGAACATTAACAAATAAATCAAATAATGAAAAACTGTTGAAAGTTTTTGTCCCTACGGTTCCTAATCCCACCTCAGGTATTTTAATTATTTTAAAAGAAGCAGAAGTCTTAGATCCCGGCTGGACGATTGATCAAGGGATGAAGGTCGTAATTTCTGGAGGAATCATTGGGCCCGAAGAGATACAAAAACTCAGGTAAACTAATATGAACAAGATTTTAATAACAGCTTTTTTGTTAGTTGTGAGCAATGTTTTTATGACATTTGCCTGGTATGCGCATTTAAAAAACTTGAGCGGAAAACCATGGATGGTTGCCGCGTTCGTTAGCTGGGGTATTGCATTTTTTGAATATCTAATCCAAGTTCCTGCCAATCGCATTGGTCACCAGGTGATGAATTTAGGTCAACTTAAAATCTTGCAGGAAGTTATTACATTATCTGTTTTTGTACCGTTTTCTTTTTTTTATATGAAAGAAAACCTCAAACTTGATTATGTGTGGGCAGCGTTATGCATTTTGGCAGCTGCTTTTTTTATATTTCGGTCTCGTTTTTTCGGCCCTATTCAATAAAAGGTGAATGTGCAACCATTTCGCATATCCGGCAACAAGATCATTTTGAGGATCAAAAACCATCTCTGCGACACCTCCGAAGAGCTTTTATCAAGCAAGCTTTTAAAATGGGTACTTACCCAATACATTAAGGAATTATCGTATCGCAATTCGATGCTTATCGGTATTTTTGGTAAGAAAAAAATAGTTGAAAAGGACGTTGATTGCCTGATCCAATCATTACAATTCTTAATAAAGATGCCTGCGAAGCTCGTTCCAAGTGTTGTCCTTGATTCAAAAATCTTTTTTCATGACATTTCTTTGCTGGGCGACTTTGTTGAAAGCCTTTACAATTATTGGCGTGGATTTGAACGCTTTGTTATTTGTGAATCTCACGAGGACACGCTGGATCAGCGCCCTTACCGAACATTTAATGAGACAGTTGAAAAACTTATGCATCTTGTCCGCTGGACATATCGCATTGTTCAAGAAAATATCAGCGGTGATCATCCGCGTATTTACCGTCAGGTACGAGCCGGTGCCGGAGTGGCCGCGATCGCTGTTCCTAAACGGCTTCGTTACCCGACAGAGATCGCAAAGAAGCTCAATGCGATCTCTGTCATTCGCCAGATTTTACTATATCCGCCGCTTGTTATTAACACGCCGATGAATAAAAGGACAGGGGAGTTTGAACGTATTGACGAAAATCCTTTGGATACTATTTCGTTTAATAAAAATGAATGGCTCTGCTATCCGGCAAAAATAGGGCCGCTCTTGGTATGTATTTATTTTCATGAGAAATTTTATGAATTAGGTTTTTCATTATGCAATTTATTTGAGCTGGCTGATGATGAAGAGCTTAAGAGTGTTCCGGATGCTGTTTATTTTTTCGGCGTTAATAAAAGCGCCATCAAAGGATTCAAGAAGTATCTTACGGTTTTTCACGATTATAAAAAAACAAATATGCTGATTGCGGCAGCTCCTAATGAAAATGAATTTGGCTATTTTGGTTATCTTAAAAAAATGGCGTTAACGCTACACAATATTAAAATGATGCAGCTTGAGAAAATGCCGTTCCATGGGGCCCTGATTCGTATTGTCCTCAAAGGGGATAAAGCGGCGACGATTCTTATTATTGGTGATACGGGTGCGGGAAAATCAGAAACTTTAGAAGCATTTCGCCAAATGGGAAAAGATTACATTCAAGACCTTATTGTGATTGCCGATGATATGGGCTCTCTTGAGATTAATAGCAAAGGGGACATTATTGGCTATGGAACAGAAATCGGTGCCTTCTTGCGGCTCGATGATTTACAGCCTGGCTTTGCATTTGGACAGATGGATCGTTCTATTATTATGAATCCTAATATGGTGAATGCGCGTATTGTTTTGCCAATTACGACCTACTACAATGTAATTAAAGGGTATCCGATCAATTTCGTTCTTTATGCCAACAACTATGATGTCGTTGATAAAGATTATCCTGTGATTGAACAATTTTCAACTCCTGAGCAAGCCTTGCGTGTTTTTCGCGAAGGGGTTGTCATGAGCAAGGGGACAACGACAACCACGGGGCTTGTGCATTCGTATTTTGCCAATGTTTTTGGCCCGCCGCAATATAAAGATATTCACGAAAAAATTGCCGAGAAGTATTTTAAAGCTTTTTTTAAGAAAAATCTTTTTGTTGGGCAAATCAGAACGCAATTGGGGATCGCGGGGTCAGAAAGCCTTGGCCCTAAAGAGGCGGCGAAAAATTTACTTAAAATAATATTAGAACGCTGTTAGGCAACCAAAGCAGAAATAATGAGTTATCTAAGTGAACAAAATATTTTTATTTTTCTCGTTCAAATTTTTCTCTTGCTTGGGCTCGCGCGCGGCCTGGGAGAAACTTTTCGCCGCTGGAGCTTGCCATCATTTACCGGTGAAATTTTAGTTGGTATTTTCTTGGGCCCGACTATTTTTGGCCGATTTTCCCCATGGCTTTATCAATTTGTTTTTCCTGCTGATGTTATCCAGCAAAATATGCTCGATACGGTGGCTTGGCTTGGCGCCTTGTTTTTGCTTCTTCAAACAGGGCTTGAAATGGACTTTTCAAGCGCCGTCCGCCAAGGCCGTGATGCGCTAAAAATTGCTTTAACGGATACCGTTGTTCCGATAACGATTTCATTTATCGCATGCTTGTACCTGCCAGATTCTTTGCTTGTTGATCCAAGCCAGAGAATTCTTTTTGCGATCTTTATGGCAACAGCAATGACGATCAGTGAAATGGCTATTACGGCACGCGCCTTGCATGATTTAAATATTTTCAAGACCGATCTTGGATTTCTTATTGTTTCGGCATTATCGATCAACGATATTATCGGTTGGTTCATCTTTACCATTGTTATTGGGCTTTCTATCCACGCGCAACTTAATCTGATCGGAATTGCCCTGATTGGACTACTAACATTTGGCTTTACATTTCTTTGCTTAACGCTCGGGAAAAAAATGGTTGACCGGGCTATCTCTGAAATTAAAGCAAAAAAAGACGATCAGCCCATGACGACATTGACATTTGTTTGTCTTCTTGGGCTTTTTTGCGGTGCTATTGTCCAGCGCATCGGCATTCATGCGCTTTTTGGTTTTTTTATTGCCGGTATTATGGCAGGAAGCGCGCGCGCTCTTTCCGAGAGAACGCGGCATGTTGTTTCTCAGATGGTTCATGCAATATTCGTCCCGCTATTCTTTACAAGCATTGGCTTAAAGATTGACTTTTTAAAACATTTTAATGTATCATTAATTCTTTTTGTTCTTTTAATTAGCATAGCGGGAAAATTTTTAGGGGCTTGGCTAGGAGCTTTATTTACAAAAACTCCCAAAGCAAATCGTCTGGCGATTGCGATTGCGCATACGCCGGGTGGAATCATGCAGATCGTTATCGGCCTTTTGGCATTGCAGTATCACCTTATTTCAGAAGCAATCTTTATCGCCCTTGTCTTTAGTGCAATGGTTTCATCGGTTTTGCTGGGACCGTGGTTAAGCTACGCGATCCGCAAACGAAAAGAGATCAGCATTCTGGAGCTCTTTTCTCATCGCGCGATTATTGCCGACATGCGAGCGTGTGATCGTGATGGCGCAATCCACGAACTATGCAATTTTGCTGCAGAACAAGAACATACACTTGATCGTCATGAAATTTATAAAAAGGTCATTGAACGCGAAAATGCCATGGGAACGGGTATTGAAGAGGGGATCGCTGTCCCGCATGCGCGCCTGTCATTTTTAAAGAAACCATGTATTTTCTTCGGTCGGTCTGCCTCAGGATTTGATTGGAATTCTCCAGATGGAAAACCTGTCCGGTTTATTTTTCTTATTCTTACGCCGGAGCATGAAGATGATATGCAAGTTCAAATTTTATCATCGATAGCCAAAGCGATGATCTCAAAGAATATTCGTTATGAAATTTCAATCGCCAGAGACAAGCAAGACGTATGGCAAACGTTAAACGAGGCCTTTACATCGCAAATTATTGCACGAAAATAATGATAAATTAGGGCTAGGTATTTTAAACAAAAGAGGAGTTACAAAAGCACGCAGATGGCCGATCCCAAGAATGCAATGTTTCTTAATAAAGTTTTTAATAATCGCTTTTTTAATCGTAATCCTGAAGCGCTTATTTTGTACAGCTTTTTAATTGCAATTTTGATCGGGGGATTTCTCCTAAAACTCCCCGCGGCGATGCAGCCCGGGTATTCGCTATCCTGGATCGATGCGATGTTTATGGCAACATCGGCTACATGCGTCACAGGATTAGCCACTATTGACATTGGGACACAGCTTTCATTCTTTGGACAGATTGTTATCCTGACGCTCATTCAAATTGGCGGGTTGGGGATTATGACATTATCATTACTTTTTTTAATCCTTCTCCGGCGTCGATCATCTCTAACAACGCGTTCTTGCCTGCTTTCACTATCCAATGAAGTTGATTTAAAAAATATTCGATCTGCCGTTGTTAAAATTTTTCTTTTTACACTTATGTTTGAATTGACTGGTGCAGTTCTTTTATTTTTATACTTTCAGCAAAAATATGATATCGGCTTTGCGATCTATGCCTCCATTTTTCATTCCATTGCCGCTTTTTGTAACGCAGGGTTAAGTATTTATTCTCAAAATCTTGCCATGTTTAAAGATGTACCATATGTCCAAATTATTATGATGGTTTTAATTGTCCTGGGTGGAATCGGGTTCATTGTGATTAATGATATAATAAAATTATTTCAAAAGAAAAGTAATGGTTTACAACGTACTCTTAGCCTGCATAGTAAAATGGCTATTTTGGGCAGCGCATTCTTGATTATTGCCGGAACGCTTATTATTTGGCTTTTAGAGCGGAAAGAGCAGCTAGGACAGCTGCCGATACTTGATCAAATATGCAATGCAGCCTTCCTTTCGGTTACTTCGCGAACGGCAGGATTTAACACGATTGACATATCTTTTTTGTCGAATTCAACCTTATTTTTCGTTATTTGTTTAATGTTTATTGGTGGTTCACCCGGTTCCGCAGCGGGAGGCGTTAAGGTCAACACTGTTTTTGTTTTGTTGTGTTTTGTGGTAAGCCAGCTGAAAGGGGATGCAAGCACAAATGTATTAAAACGTAAAATTCCAAACGACGTTGTTTATAAAGCAGCGGCTATTGTTCTAATTTCTCTCGTTTTTATTTTGATTGCTGTTTTTGTCTTGCAGGTAACTGAAAGCATTGACGATCCTTTACGCTATGGTGGCAATAATCAAAATTTTCTGATCCTTGTTTTTGAAACGGTTTCGGCAATTGGAACCGTTGGCCTTTCCATGAATGCGACTCCAACATTGTCTGCGCATGGAAAGGTGATCATTATTATTTTAATGTATATTGGCAGGGTCGGGCCACTGACATTGGCGTTTGCCTTGCAGAGAATATCAGCAAAAACGACAAAATTTGAGCATCCCGATGAAGATGTTTTTATTGGATAAAAGGAGGTTGTATGGTTATACATAGTGCACTTATTATTGGATTGGGACAGTTTGGGTTAACCCTTGTCGAAGATCTTTCTAAAAAAGGGTGGGATTTGATTGTCATTGATAGTGATCCTGAGAAGGCACAGCATGTCAAGGACCGCGTGAGTCAAGTCATTATCGCGGATGCCGCAAATAAAGAAATCTTGCAGAAATTTGCAACCCAAGCAGATATGACGATTGTCTGTTCCGGCGAGAAAATTGATAACAGCGTCTTGATCACCTATTATTTAAAAGAATTAGGGATCAAAAAGATCTTGGCCAAGGCTTCTAGCCGGGAGCATGGTGAAATTTTACGTGCGGTCGGGGCTGATCAAATTTTATTCCCTGAGCGTGAAACAGCCCAGCGATTGGCTTTGAGCCTGACATCTCCTGATATTATGGAAATTATTAAACTATCAAGCAACTTTGATATTGTTGAATCATCCGCTCCAGATAGCTTTATCGGCAAGACGATCAAAGATCTTTCGCTGCGTAATAAATATCAAATGGATGTCTTAGCCATCAAAAATGCCTTAACAGGAAATTTGATTATCATGCCACCGGCGGAATATAAATTTAACCCGGATGATATCATGATCGTCATTGGTGGTGTTGAATCGATAGAAAAATTTAATTTAAAATAAGGACCATTCATGGAAAAACAAAAACCGTTCCGGGAATCATGGTCATCAAGGATCGGTATCATTATGGCGGTTGCCGGATCCGCAGTTGGCCTTGGTAATTTCCTTCGTTTCCCGGCGAAGGTTGCCATGAACGGCGGCGGGGCGTTCATGATCCCGTATTTTGTTTCGTTATTGCTTTTAGGGATTCCTTTGGTATGGGTTGAGTGGACCTTGGGCCGTTATGGCGGCGGCTTTGGGCACGGCACAGCCCCGGGCATCTTTCACAGCATTTGGCAAAAAAATCGTTTTATTAAATATTTTGGTGTTATCGGTATTTTCGGGCCCCTTGTTATTTTTTCCTACTATCTTTTTATTGAATCCTGGACGCTCGGCTATAGCTTTTTCTCAATGATCGGAAAATATAAGACAATATCTGATCAAGCAGGAATGAAAGAATTCCTTCTGGGGTATCAAGGGTTGGCTCAAAATCAATATTTCACAAACATTTTACCTGCTTATGGCTTTTTTTTGATTACTTTTTTTATTAATATGGTAATCATCTATCACGGGATCAAGAAAGGTATTGAACGATTTTGCAATATTGCGATGCCATTATTATTTTTTTGTAGCCTCGTTCTTTTTGTTCGCGTATTAACGCTCGGAACCCCTGATCCCTCAAAGCCAGATTGGAATATTTTTAACGGCCTTGGTTTTATCTGGAATCCTGATTTTTCATCTCTCTTTAGTGCAAAAGTTTGGCTGGAAGCCGCAGGGCAGGTCTTTTTTACATTAAGCGTTGGTATTGGTGTTATCTTAACATACGCGAGTTATTTAAAAAAAGCCGATGATGTTGTTCTCTCCGGGACAACAGCTGTCGGCACAAATGCCTTGGCAGAAGTTATTTTAGGAGGGACTATTGTTTTGCCTGCTGCCTTTGTGTTTTTTGGTCCTATAGATACGCGATCGATCGCATATTCAGGCATTTTTAATCTCGGGTTTGTGACCATGCCCCTTATCGTGAATCACCTTCCATTGTCAGAAATGATGGGTCTTTTATGGTTTTTATTATTATTTTTAGCAGGGATTACGTCTTCAGTATCTTTATCGCAGCCCGCTATCGCTTTCCTTGAGGATGAATTTAGCTTGTCTCGGAAGAAAGCCGTTGGGATTTTTGGTGGCATTAGCTTCGTGATGTGCCAGCCAGCAATCTTTTTTCTAAAAAACGGTGTCGTTGATGAACTTGATTTTTGGGGCGGAACATTCTTTCTTGTTATTTTTGCAACGGTCGAAATCATTTTGTTTTCTTGGGTTTTTGGTATGGACAAAGCCTGGGATGAAATTCACCGAGGCGCAGATATGCAAATCCCCAAGATATATAAATTCATCATCAAATATATTACGCCATTATTTTTATTTGTCATTCTTGGTATGTGGTTTTGGCAAGAATGGTTACCGCTTATTTTTATGGAAAATGTTGAATCTCAAAATCAGCCATACATTTTTTTAACACGTATCGGGCTTGCTACTTTATTTTTTATTCTTGCCTGGCTTGTGCATTCGGCATGGAAGAAAAAAGCCAAGGCTGGAAAGGGAATCTAGTATGACAATTTCTGGCTGGACATTTCTTATACTTTCATGGAGCTTCATCATCATTCTTTCTGCTTTTTGTTTTCACCGCGTCTTATTCACAAAAAAATAATCAAAAAATTACTGCCATGTCACAATAAATAAAAATATTGTAGCCATCTTAACCCTGAAATGTTATTTTTGTCATTTCAAATCAAACTAAACAGAAAATAACTCGAATTTTTTCTTGCTATAATTTGATAAATCTTTATAATGATTAAGTCTTTAGCTAATCAGCTATTTATTCCGAGCATAAAATTATTTTATAATGTATCGCAATAAAGAATTTATTCTTAAATGAAGGAGCCTGCCCATGATATTCAAATTTTTCCCCAAAGACTTTAACTTTTTTGATCTCTTTGATGCACAGGTCAATTGTGCTGTCGATGCTGCTCGCTATTTTAATGAAGCGGTCTCGAGCGGCAACATTGGCGAAGGTGTTTTAAGTAAAATGCATCAGCTTGAGCACGACGCAGATGATGTTGCGCACAAGCTCATTAAACAATTGAACCAAACCTTTATCACGCCTTTTGATCGTGAAGATATTTTTTCCCTTGTGAGGGAATTAGATGATATTACGGACATGCTCTATACGATTATCAGCCGTTTAAAAGTTTACAAAATTAAAGGTGTGAACAAGCATCTTGTTGAGTTCGCTGCAGTCATTCAGGAATCGGTTGATGGTGTTTCTTGCGCTGTGAAGGCGATGCGAAATATGAAGAATGCCGATACTGTTTCCAAGGCATGCGTCGAAGTGAATCGCCTCGAAAATGTCGGCGATGCCATGCGTGATGCAATTTTAGGAGAACTTTTTGAGAATGAAAAAGACCCGATGATGGTCATGAAACTTAAAGAAATTTATGAATATGCGGAAACAGTCCTTGATATCTGCGAAGATGTTGTTCATGTTGTTGAATCAATTCTTGTCAAACAGGCCTAATCCATGACGCTGTCGATACTATTCTTAATAGTTCTAGCCTTAGCCTTTGATTTTCTTAATGGTTTTCACGATTCTGCGAATTCTATCGCGACGATTGTCTCCACCCGTGTTTTAAAACCTCGTTTTGCTGTCCTTTGGGCCGCATTCTTTAATTTTATTGCATTTTTTTTCTTCGGCCACCTTGTTGCAAATACCATCGGCAAGGGCATTATTGACATAGCGATTGTTGATAAGACTGTCATTTTAGGAGCGCTTGCGGGTGCCTGCGGATGGAATCTGTTAACTTGGTATCTGGGATTACCAACAAGTTCATCGCATGCCCTTATCGGCGGGATGATCGGTTCTGCGCTTGTTAAGGCCGGCCCGACATCCTTAGTCTGGAATGGCATCCTCAAAACCGTGAGTTTTATTTTTATTGCTCCTGTTGTTGGTCTTGTTTTAGGATTGACGTTTGGAACCGTTATATATTGGGTTTTTCGTAATAGCATTCCGACAAAAGTTGATCATATTTTTCGTAAAGGACAGCTGATATCTGCAGGTCTCTATAGCTTGGGCCATGGCGGTAATGATGCCCAAAAAACCATGGGGATCATCGCAAGCCTTCTTTTTAGTGCAGGGCTTTTAGGAAAAGAATTTTATATTCCGATTTGGGTCGCCATGGCATGTTATAGCGCAATTGCCTTGGGTACCATGTTCGGAGGGTGGCGTATTGTCAAAACCATGGGTCAGAAAGTTGCGAAACTTAAGCCCATTGACGGATTTTGCGCAGAGTCTTCTGCTGCTGCTACGCTTTTTATGGCTTCAGGCTTCGGTATTCCCGTCAGCACCACGCATACCATCACCGGCGCTATTATGGGCGCTGGATCCATGAAGCGTGCGAGCGCAGTGCATTGGGGTGTGGTCGGAAATATTGTTTGGGCATGGATTCTTACGATCCCTTGTTCTGCTGCCATTTCCGCAGCAGTATATTATTTTGCGCATATCAGTAATTTTTAATGAAAGTGATTTTTGAAAATAATGGAGGATGGGCATGCTCACACACGATGATTCGCCGATTGGACTAGCTGGAAAGAAAATGGGTTTTGATAATGAAAAATATCTTGCTGAGCAAGCACGCGAAATCCTCGAGCGCGTCAAACGATTTGACAACAAACTTTATTTGGAGTTTGGAGGAAAACTCCTTTTTGACTATCACGCCTCACGCGTCCTTCCGGGATTTGATCCAAATGTAAAAATTAAACTTTTAAAGCGTCTAGAAAATGATGCCGACATCATCCTGTGCATCCATGCAGGGGATATTGAGCGTCGAAAAGTCCGTGCGGATTTTGGGATTACCTATGATGTTGATGCATTAAAGTTGATTGATGATCTAAAAGATTGGGGAATTGATATCTGTGCTGTTGTGATTACGCGTTTCAACAATCAACCCGCGGCAACGATCTTTAAGAATAAACTTGAACGCTCGGGCATCCGTGTTTTTACACATTCTTTCACTAAAGGGTATCCGACCAATGTTGATCTCATTGTGAGTGAAGAAGGCTATGGGGCCAATGAATATATTCCAGCGAACAAGCGTCTTGTGATTGTGACAGGGCCAGGCCCAGGAAGCGGAAAACTCGCCACATGCCTTTCCCAGCTTTATCATGAACATAAGCGAGGCATTCGGGCAGGGTATGCAAAGTTTGAAACATTTCCCATCTGGAATTTGCCCCTGAAGCATCCGGTCAATGTCGCCTATGAATCCGCAACTGCTGATATCAAAGATTTTAACATGATCGATTCTTTCCATCTTGATGCGTATCAAAAAATGACGGTTAACTATAACCGCGATGTTGAAGTTTTTCCTGTGGTCAGGCGAATCCTTATGAAAATAGCAGGAGACGAAATCTACCGATCGCCAACAGACATGGGGGTTAATTGCGCAGGCTTTGGGATTGTTGATGATGCCGTTGTCCAAGAAGCGGCCAAACAAGAAATTATCAGGCGCTTTTTTCGCTATAAATGCGAATTTGTTCTTGGCCTTGTTGATCGTGAAGCCGTTGAGCGTGCTGAACTTCTCATGAAGGAGATGGATATCAATGTGACCGACCGTAAGGTTGTGTCTGCGGCACGTGACGCAGCTCAAGATGCTGAAAAAAATGGAAAAGGGAACAAAGGCGTTTTTTGCGGAGCTGCCATTGAATTAAAAAATGGCCGCATTATTATTGGTAAAAATTCTCCGCTCATGCATGCGGCATCGAGCCTTATTTTAAATGTTCTCAAAGAATTAGCCGATATTCCTGACAAAATACCGTTGCTATCAAAAAATGCCATTGATTCTATTTCAAGTCTAAAAAAAGATATCTTAAAAATGAAAACACTGAGTTTGGACCTTGATGAAACATTGATCAGTTTAAGTATCAGCGCAACATCCAATCCTGTGTCTCAGCTCGCCTTGGAGAAATTGGCAGACCTCCGAGGATGTGAAGTTCATATGACGCACATCCCCACTCCCGGGGATGAGGCTGGATTAAGACGGCTAGGCGTTAATTTGACAACTGATCCGAATTTTTCTTCGGGCAGTCTTTGTGATTTTTTATAATCATTAAAATGACTGATCATCTTTTATTCATGCAAGAAGCAATCGCACAAGCTCGCCAAGGGCTTGCTCAGGGAGGGATTCCCATAGGATCTGTTTTGGTCAAGGACGGTGTTGTTGTTGGTCGAGGCCATAATCGAAGAGTTCAAAAAAAATCCGCTATTTTGCATGCCGAAATGGATTGCCTTGAAAATGCCGGTCGATTAACGGCTGAAGAATATGCGGTGTGCACAATTTATTCAACGCTTTCGCCATGTGATATGTGCACGGGGGCCATCCTTTTATATAAAATCCCACTTATTATAATCGGCGAAAATAGCACGTTTCAAGGCCCCGAACAATATTTATTGAGCAAAGGCGCAACCATTATCAATCTTGACTTGACTGAGTGCAAAGAGATGATGAAAAATTTTATTGTAAAAAATCCAACGCTCTGGAACGAGGATATCGGAGAATAAAAAAATGCGTCAAAAAATTTCAACGATACAGGTTCTTTTTTTTGGATTTTTGATTTTTACGCTCTGCAGCTGTGCCCAAACAAGAGATGATGATACCTTATTTCAGGTGTCGACGATTTCAGCCCTTTCTCAGGGAATGTATGATGGTGACATGACCTTTCAAGAATTAGATAAACATGGTAATTTTGGATTGGGGACATTTAACGACTTGGACGGGGAAATGATCGGTATTGATGGCATTTTTTATCAGGCAAGAACAGATGGATTTCTTTATCCTGTTTCCCTCCTGAAAACCAAAACGCCATTTTCGGAAGTTACTTTTTTTAAGTCTGATCTTACTCGGATGCTGGATCATCCGATGACCCTGTTTGAATTAAAACAGCTGATTGACAGTTTTTTAAGATCGAAGAACATTTTTTATGCGATAAAGGTGACTGGAAATTTCTCGTATGCGAAATTGCGCAGTGTACCGGCACAAAAAAAACCTTATCCTAAGCTCGATGATGTTGTGAAAAATCAAAGCGTTTTTGAATTTCAGCAAATAGAGGGGACGCTTATCGGCTTTTGGTGTCCTGAATACGTAAAAAAGATCAACGTCCCTGGGTATCATTTTCATTTTATTAGCAAGGATAAAAAAAGGGGTGGTCATGTCCTTGACTGTACTGTAATAAATGCAAAAATTGAAATTGACGAGAAAGAGGCATTTGACATTGTCCTTCCGTCAACAAAAGATTTTTACATGATTGATACATCGGAAGAAAGCCAAAATTTAGCCGAAAAATGATCAATCCTCTGAGCTGATAAAGAATTGCAGATCAAAGAGTTCCTGAAAAATTTTATCCATTTAAACCATACCCCGCGAGAAATCGCCTTAGGCATTGCCATTGGTGTTTTTATTGGAATATTACCGCTCTACGGATTGCACGCAATCCTTGCGCTGATCATCGCGCTTGTTGTCCGGCCCGCGAATAAAATTGCTATCCTTCTTGGAACAAACATTTCGTTGCCGCCCATGGTTCCCTTTATCACTTGGGCAGGATACAATATGGGCCGTCTGATGCTAAGCAAGGACTATCCTGATCTCAGCTGGACAATGTTTAGAAATTTTTCCTACAAAGATATCTTCGCGCTTTATTATCCATTATTTCTTGGAAGCCTTCTCTTGGGGTTTGCCTGTGCAGTTATTTTTTATTTTTTGACATACCAAATTGTTTTACACCGACACAAAAAGATGCCCTGATGCAAAAAAAAATTATTCTAAGAAAATTTGTCCTTCAAGATCGGTCTGCTATTCGATCCATCAGCTGCCAAACAGCCTTTCTAGAAATGCCAGTACGCAATTTTTTAAATAACGAAGAAATTCTTGCCGATGCATTAACACAATATTATACTGATTACGAGCCTGAGTCATGTTTTGTCGCAGCATACGACGACAAGGTCATCGGCTATCTGGTTGGGGCTAAGAATATCTCACGTGCTAACAATATTTTTAGAAACAAAATTATGTTTTTTTTATTAGCCAAGGCGTTTAAAAGCGGCCTCTTCGTTTCTTTGAAAACGCTCAGGTTATTTTTTAACATTTTTATCTCAGCGGTAAGGGGAGAATTTGCTGCTCCAGATTTCTCAAAACAATACCCCGCGACCCTTCACATCAACATTGATAAAAACTTTCGTGGATTTCATGTCGGATCACGATTGATTGACTGTTATTTGAATTTTTTGAAGCGTAACCGGATATCCGGTGTCCACTTTGGAAGCATTTCTGATAACGCTAAAGATTTTTTTCTTAAAAAAGGTTTTATTCTTTTGCACCAAGGCCGGCGCTCGTATTTACGATACGCCTTAGGACAAACATCGAATTATTATATTTTTGGAAAAATACTTTTAAACGAAACGGTGACTCATGCGAATAAATAAATACCGGTTTCCCATACTTTTTTGTGTTCTTGTTTTAACGATTTTATTGTTTGTTTTTGATTATTTGCACCAACCCGTGCCTCAAGCATGGATAAGAGACGCCTTATCAAAAAAACATGATCGTATCTTGATCTTGGCCCCGCATCCTGACGATGAAGTCTTAGGTTGCGCTGGAGTTATTCAAAGAGCTGCCAAAATGAATATTCCTGTTAAAATTGTTTTCTTAACATATGGGGATAACAATCAATGGTCTTTTTTGGTCTATCGCAAACATTTTGTCCTAAAACCCAGAGCAGTTCAGCTGATGGGACAGGTTCGTCATAACGAGGCCGTTATCGCAGATAAAGTGCTTGGCATCCCTGAAGACCAGCTTATTTTTTTAGGATACCCCGATTTTAAAACACTCAATATCTGGTATTCGCACTGGAATAATAATCCTCCCATCCGAAGCATGCTGACAGGCGTTAGGGCGGTTCCATATCAAAATGCATTTCGCCCCAACGCCCCTTACAAGGGAGAGGAAATTTTAAAGGATCTCGAAACGATCATTCGTGATTTTAAACCAACAAAAATATTTGTTTCGCATCCCACCGACTTTAATCCAGATCACCGATCATTGTATCTTTTTGCACGGATTGCATTATGGGATCTTGAGGACGAAATACGTCCCTCACTTTATCCATACCTGATTCATTACAAGAATTGGCCGCTGCCGCGAGGGTTTCATCCTGAAAAAAAACTTGATCCGCCGAAATTCCTGCAGAATGAAATTTCTTGGCAAACAAGCAATTTGGATAATGACGAACTTGCCGTTAAACATATTGCCATTCAAAAGCATCACTCTCAATATATTTCAAGCCCAGGGTATCTTCTGACCTTTGTTCGATCACCAGAACTTTTTGGAGATTTCCCGGAAATTTTGGTTCAATCCGATACGGCGGATAACCGCTTGACGGCATCCAGAGAGGATGAGCTTAAAACACCTCCTGATGAACTTTCCGATGAAGAAACTGCATCATTTGTCGGTATCGAAAAAAGATCTGTCCGCTTAGAAGGTAACTCATTGGTGATGAGCATCAAATTGTCGCGGCCGCTAGGGAAGGCCTCAGGGCTCTCCCTTTATGCTTTTGGATACCGCAAAGATGTGCCGTTTAAAGATATGCCCAAGATCCGTTTGCGTTTTGCTACGATCGGACACAAGATCTTTGATCAATCACGTCAAATAAAATACAAGGGGGTCGTTATTAAACGTAATGCCAAAACAATCCTTGTGCGCATTCCGCTTGATTTGCTTGGAAATCCGCAAAAGGTTCTCACAAGCGCCAGTACCTATTTGGGTGCAATCCCTCTTGATTGGGTTTCGTGGAGAATATTGGACCTGACCGGTCTTGAGCAGCAAAAGGAGAGAACCCATGCGCCTTAAGGTATCTGCGATCCTTCTTTCATCTTTTTTTATTGTGAACATGGCAACGAATGCCGCTGCAGAAACGAAAATGACATGGGGGCCTTATCTGCGTGTGCGCTACGAATATTGGAAAAACTGGAGAGACATGGATAACGGTCAGCTTGACAACCGTAATTATTTTCGTATCAAGTCGTCTTTGTGGGGTCAAGCAGATTTTGATGACAAATATTCTCTCTTTTGCAAATTGACCAATGAAAATAAATCCTATACGTATTTTGGTCCCGCGAGCTCAAAGTCAAGCGGAAAAAATGAAAAAAATTTCCGTTATGACGTGAACGAAGTTGTGTTTGACAATCTCTATGCGGATTTTAAAAAGGTTCTCGATGCTCCGGTTGATATTCGCCTGGGACGCCAAGATCTCACCGGTTACGGCGAAGGCTTTTTGATCGCGGATGGTACTCCCGGCGATGGTTCACGTACCTTTTATTTCAACGCCATGAAAGCCTCTTGGACCGTCACGGATAAAAATACATTAGATATGATTTATATCAACGATCCTAAGGATGACACGTTTCTGCCCATCATGAATGAAGATAAATCGCCTCAAAATCTTAATACCACTGACGAAGAAGGGTATGTCGCCTATTTACGAAATAAATCAATCCAAAATCTTGCCCTGGATGGATACTATATTTATAAACGTGAAGGATATGACGGCGGAACAGGTTATCAGGCTGAAAAAAGCATTATTAATACCATCGGCTCGTTTGCAAAATATGATCTCTCTTCCTGGACATTTAAAGGACAATTTGCTTTTCAAACAGGTAATTACGGTACAAAGGACCGCGAAGCTTTTGGTGGCTACGGTTTTATTGAGAAGAATTTTAATGATTTGAAGTGGTCACCCCAATTGCGCGGGGGAACGATTTATTTGTCCGGTAATAAGCCGGACTCTGATAAAAACGAAGGATGGGATCCGCTCTTTTCACGTTATCCTTGGTTTTCTGAGCTTTATAATTTAAGCATGAGTGCTGAAACCGGCATTCTTGCATATTGGACAAATTTGACAAATTATCGTGCCGAATTTAGCTTTAAGCCAACCGCAAAAGCAAAGATGTCGATTAACTACAATTTTTTACTTGCGAATGAAGATGTGGATTCCAGCGCGATTCTTTCGGGGGATGGAAAAGTCCGCGGACAGCTTCCACAAGCAAAAATAGAATACGCGTTTACAAAAAGAATGTCCGCATATGTTTTAGCGGAATATCTTATTCCGGGAAATTTTTATAAAGATCAAGATCCGGCCATGTTCGTCAGAGCGGAATTTCAAGTTAAATTTTAAGCTGTCGACGGAAAGAGATTCAACTTAATGAAAACAAAGAAAACTCAAAATCAGCAATTAAAAGGTGTTCCTGTTTCTCTGGAGCACCTCTTGAGCTACCAAAAAGGATCGGTTGTCAGCCGTGAAATTATTCGTAATGATTCCGGCACCATGACGGTGTTTGCCTTTGACAAAGATCAGGGGTTAAGCGAACATACGGCGCCATTTGATGCCGTTATCTATATTCTTGATGGCCAGGCCAAGGTCGTTATTGCAGGCAAGACCCATGTCCTTAAAAAACACCAAATGATCATTATGCCGGCCCACAAACCGCATAGCCTTAAGGCGATAAAAAGATTTAAAATGCTTTTAACCCTTATTAAAGGTAAGTGAAAGATTTTCGTAAAAGCATTTGTAAAGTCGAGTAGTTGTCCTATAATAAAAAATTGTAATCCGTATTCAGGATTGATTTAATATTTTATAAAAATAAATTCCATTTTTAACATTTTTTTATACGAAAGGGGAGAAGTTGATGAGAAAGTTTTATTTGTTGTTTGTTTTAAGCGTTGCTGTTTTGGCGGCTGGCTGCGGAGAAAAAAATAATCAGGCATCATCCATGACGCCGAGTGATCAACTCTCTACCGGTAAAGAAATCACAATTTCGTTGAATGGACAAACACCGTCCGCGACGGAAGTAACCTCTGTCAGCGCAGCCGTTCCTGTTTCGGCAACGGTCACGCAAGCCGGAGAGACGCCAATGGATGCGGTAGCACCCGTAGCAGAAATTCCAACAAACCAGCAAATTCAGCAAGCCCTCAAAAATGCGGGCCTTTATGAAGGCGCCATTGACGGCTCCTTGGGAAAGAAATCCAAAGCTGCCATCAAAGCCTTCCAAGAACAAAATGGCCTTACGGCTGACGGCAAGGTCGGTAAAAAGACCTGGGCAAAATTAAGCACGTATTTGAACGCAGTCCCGGCTGTTACCATACCGGCGGAACAATAATAAAGTTTTCGCTGATCAGTTGTCTATAAAGCTCTTTTGGAGAAAATAATTTATCTTCAAAAGAGCTTTATTTTTACCAGAACATGCATAAGAAGATATACGATATCGCTATTATTGGCGCCGGTGCGGCAGGCTCCATGGCGGCCATAGCAGCAGGCGGTTCATGTAAAAACGTTCTCCTTCTCGAGCGCAATGATTCTCTTGGCAAAAAAATACTTCTTACGGGAAACCACCGCTGCAATCTTACTAATACCGCATCGACTGATACTTTTATAAAAAAATTCCAAGATAACGGGAAATTCCTTCGACATGCCTTTCATCAGCTCACAAGCGGTGCCTTATTACAATTTTTTAACAGTAAAGGGTTAGCGTTCAAGGTCGAGCCGAATGGGAAAGTTTTTCCTGCGACGGATAAAGCGAGCTCTGTTGTTTTGGCCTTGGAGCAATACTTGCAAGAACGACATGTTAATATTATCTATCGTTCTTGCGTTACCTGCATCGATCCTACAAACGACTATTTTTTAATCAAGACAGGCGATGATATTTACGAGGCGAAAAGGCTAGTGCTTGCAACGGGAGGTGCATCATACCCGACAACCGGTTCTGATGGAAGCGGCGCGATCTTGGCCAATCAGCTTGGGCATACGCTAATCCCATTCACCCCGGCGCTTGTACCGCTTAAAATAGCCGAACCGTGGGTCAAAGACCTTCAGGGCCTTTCTTTAAAGGATGTTCACATCAGCCTATCGCATAAAGGAAAACAAAATTCTTTAAGGACAGGAGATATCCTTTTTACACATTTTGGACTATCCGGGCCTCTTGTTATTGACTTGAGCGCTGATATTCTTTATTATTTAAAAGAAAAGACCGAGGTGGGGATAACGATAGACCTTGTTCCGCAAATGAACACGCAAGCGATCAACCAAAGGTTCATGCACGCCTTAAGTGAAAAAGGGAGTTTATCGATCGGGCGATTGATAAACGATTTTCTTCCAAAACGGATGACGCCGATCTTTCTTTCGCGCTTAGGGATGAAACCAGAAAAACTTTTAAGCCAAATAACAAAAAAAGAGCGTCTTGATATCATTAATATGTTAAAAGCTTTTCCGTTGACGATCATTGGTAGTCTTTCCATGGATCAAGCCATGGCAACGAACGGCGGAATACCTGCCGATGAGATCGATCAAAAAACAATGGGATCAAAACTTGTCCCTAGGCTTTATTTTGCCGGGGAGATCATTGATGGCCGCGGCCCAAGCGGAGGATATAACCTTCAACAGGCTTTTTCCACGGGATTTCTCGCTGGCGAATCCGCGGCTAAAGGCCTATCAGGAGTTTAGAAATGATAATAAATCATGAATGGAACATACTTTATCGCAAGTGGCATGTCGATGGACCAAAGGCTATTTTTTTGCTTGTGCATGGCTTGGGCGGGCATAGCACGCGATGGGAATCCTTAGCACAATTTTTTTTAGATCATCGTGTCTCATCTTACGCAATTGACCTAAAGGGATTCGGCGAGACAAAAAGTTTGCGAGGCCACATTGATTCTTTTGATGTTTATTTAAAAGATATCTACGCGCTTGCGCAGATCATAAAGCAGGAACATCCTGGTACACCACTTTTTCTTACAGGGGAAAGCTTAGGCGGACTGATTACTTTTTTACTCGCCATAAAAAAACCAACAGCCTTTACGGGACTTATTTGTCTTTCTCCTGCTTTTAAAAGTATCCTCAAATTTTCGTTCTTTGGCCGCATCAAAATATGGGCATCTGCAATGATCAATCCTAAAAAACAATTTTTGATCCCATTTAATGCGCAAATGTGTACGCGTGATAGCGATTATCAAATGACCATGGAAAATGACGCGCTGGAACATCGGCTTGCTTCAGCAAACCTTTTGATACAAATCCAACTCGCACAATTCATCGCAAAATATATTGCCCGCGCGTTAAAAATACCAACCCTGTTTCTGCTAAGCCAACGAGACCTCCTTGTGGATATGAAAACAAGCCAGAATATTTTTAAAAATCTAAGGGTTGAAGATAAGACCATAATCCAGTATCCTAATATGTATCACGCGCTTTCGATTGACTTGGAAAAAGAGGATGTATTTTTTGATATCCTGCGCTGGCTTGAAAAAAGACTCGGTTAATATGAATACAATGAAATATATCCTGGCAATTGATCAAGGAACAACCGGAAGCAGGGCTGTTATTTATGACAAGTCAGGCAAGATCATCTCAAGCGCCTATGAAGAATTTCCTCAGCATTTTCCGTGCCCTGGCTGGGTTGAACATGACCCTGAAGAGATCTGGATAAGCGTCTATCATTGTATTCAAAAGGTGCTCAAGCGAATCCCTAGAGCAAAAATTGCCGCGATCGGCATTACAAATCAACGAGAAACAACGGTTGCCTGGGATAAAATAACGGGCAAGCCAATTTATAATGCAATTGTCTGGCAGTGTCGACGGACATCTGCCCGATGTGATGCGCTGAAAAAAGAAAAAGGCGCACTTGCCTTCTTCAAGAAAAAAACAGGGCTTCCCATTGATGCCTATTTTTCCGCAACAAAAATTGAGTGGATCCTTGATAACGTCGCCAGTGCTCAAAAAAAAGCAAAGGAAGGGCGGCTTCTTTTCGGCACAACAGACACCTGGATCCTTTGGAAGCTCACGGGCGGGGCTGTTCATGCCACAGATCATACCAATGCCTCGCGCACCATGCTTTTTAATATTGACCGTTTACAATGGGATGAAGAAATCCTCACAAAACTCCATATTCCAAGAAGTATCCTGCCCAATGTCCAACCATCATCGGGATCTTTTGGGAAAACAGTAAAACATGGCCGCTTGCCGCAAGGGATCCCCATAGCAGGTATCGCTGGCGATCAGCAGGCAGCCCTTTTTGGACAAACATGTTTTGAACCTGGAATGATCAAGAATACATACGGAACGGGTTGTTTCTTATTGCTTAACACCGGAAAAAAACGCGTTTCATCCAAACACGGCCTGATCACAACGCTTGGCTGCGATCGCAATGGAAAACATGCTTATGTTTTAGAAGGGTCGGTCTTTATCGCAGGGGCAGCGATCCAATGGTTACGCGATGGCCTAAAGATCCTAAAAAGCGCTTCAGAATCACAAAATATGGCAACATCGATCAAGGATAACGGCGGTGTTTATTTTGTCCCGGCACTTGCCGGATTAGGAGCCCCGTATTGGGACCAAGACGCCCGCGGGAGCATCCAAGGACTCACGCGCGGCACAACAAGCTGTCATTTTGTGCGCGCGGCCATTGAAGCCATATGCTATCAAACAAAAGATGTCGTTATTGCCATGCAAAAAGATTCCAAATTAAAGATCAAGGATCTTAGAATAGACGGTGGAGCCGTTAAGAACGACCTCTTGTGTCAATTCCAATCAAATATCCTTGGGATAAATGTTGTCCGGCCAAAGGTGATCGAAACAACATCCTTAGGCGCGGCCTATTTGGCCGGGCTTGCGGTTAAATATTGGAAGAACACCGACGAAATAAAAAGATATTGGAAACAAGATCGAGCCTTTCGCCCGCGCATGCCTGTCCGTATGGCAAGAGAACTTTATCAAGGCTGGTTAAAGGCTGTTAACCGAACACTGTCCTCAAATTAATATGGTCTACGACGTTATCATTATCGGTGCGGGAGTCTCTGGAACCGCTATTGCGCGTGAATTATCACGTTACCAGCTCAAAGTTGCCGTTCTTGAAAAAGAAGAAGAACTGGCCTTTGGTGTTTCGAAATCAAATAGCGGTATTATCCATCCCGGCACTCAAAATCCTCCTCAGTCGCTAAAAGGCAAGCTCTGTGTTCAAGGTAATAAGCTCATCCGTCAGATCGCTAAAGAACTTGGCGTTGACTTTAAAGAAGTCGGCGAGCTCGTCGTTGCATTTAGCGACGAAGATCTGCCACGCCTGGTCAGCTTAAAAGAAGAAGGCCGCAAACTTGGCGTCCCAGGG
>Ga0172375_10000316_pt1 | contig 76634 bp, 65 predicted proteins | sample LakKiv1m_FD_114537 | JGI IMG/M metagenome (GOLD analysis project Ga0172375, IMG submission 114537) | Freshwater microbial communities from Kabuno Bay, South-Kivu, Congo - kab_092012_11.1m | ecosystem: Environmental > Aquatic > Freshwater > Lake | place: Democratic Republic of the Congo... | reverse complement strand
GGAACGCCGCGGAGGGCGTTCCCTACCTATTTATCTTCGGCTGCCCGTTCCGCTTCAGCTCGCGGATGCAATTGGTGAAGGCCGGGATGACCTGGAACAGGTCGCCGACGATGCCGAAGGTGGCAACCTCGAAGATCGGGGCGTCCTTGTCGCGGTTGATGGCGATGATGGTGTCCGAGTCCTGCATGCCGACCAGGTGCTGAATGGCGCCGGAGATGCCGCAGGCGATGTAGATGCGCGGGCGGACGGTTTTCCCCGTCTGGCCGACCTGCCGCTCCGGGGGCATCCAGCCTGCGTCCACCGCGCTGCGCGATGCGCCCACCACACCGCCCAATTCATCGGCCAGTTCCTGCAGCATGGCGAAGTTTTCCCGTCCCATCAGGCCGCGCCCGCCGGAGACGATGATGTCCGCCGCCGCCACATCTACCGCGTCTTTGCGCGAGCTGTCGCGGATCACCTCCAGCACCTTGACAGCGATATTCGCTTCGTCCGGGGTGAAGGGATCGCGGATGATCTCGCCGACCGCGCCGGCAACGCGAAGGGGCATGGGCATCACGTGCGGGCGGACGGTGGCCATCTGCGGCCGCGTGCGCGTGCAAAGAATGGTGGCCATGATATTCCCGCCGAAGGCCGGGCGGGTCTGCATCAGGTTGCGGTTATCGTCGATGGAGAGTCCGGTGCAATCGGCGGTCAGCCCGGTCTGCATGCGCGTGGCCACCGCGCCGGCCAGGTCGCGTCCCAGGCCGGTAGCGCCCATCAGGATAACTTCGGGCTGGTATTTCCGGGTCAGAAACTGCACGCCTTGGAGATACGGTTCGGTGCGGTAATTCTTATAGACCGGCGCGTCGAGCAGGTAAGCCCGCGTTGCGCCGTAAGCAAAGGCTTCCCGGCATAATCCCTCGACGTTATCGCCGATCACCACGGCGCACAGGCGCACGCCCAGCGCCTTCGCCAACTCGCTCCCCACGCCCAGCAGCTCCCAGGAGACCTTCGCCGCTTCGCCATCTGTTTGCTCGACGAACACCCACACGTCGCGGTATCCCGCCAGATAGGCCGCCAGTTTCGCCTCTTCGTCATCCTGCTCCGGCTCCTGCCCGGCGGCGCTCTTTGCCAGCTCCTCGAGAATCTTCAGCTCCTCGGGCGTGAAGAACATCTCCAGCGCCTCCGCCGGGCATACCTTGACGCACTTGGAACAGCCTTTGCACTTTTCCACCGAGATGATCGGCGCGCCGTCGGCATCCATGGTAATGGCGTCGAATGGGCACGACGCCTCGCAGCGGGCGCCGCAGGCAATGCAGGTATCTGGCTTCAACCGGGCAATGCCGCGCGGTTTCTTCGGTTTCTTCTCGTCAGCCATCGATAGTATCCTCAGTTGGATGAATAACCTGTAGGGAACTCCTTCCGTGGCGTTCCATTTTCGTCGTTCAACCCGGTGCGGTTTACGGCAACCAGGAACGCCACGGAGAGCGTTCCCTACCCGGTCGCCTTACACGTTCAGTAAATCTTTCCCGACCAGCTTTTCCACCAGCAACGTGGCGGCGCCGTCCGGATCGCTGGCGCCGTCGCCGACGATCTCACCTTTCGCGCGTTCGGGGGAGAATATCTTGTTCACCTGAGTAGGCGAGCCTTTCAGGCCGATGGTGTTCGCGTCCAGCTCCATCACCTTGTTGTCCCAGATGGGTATCGCGGCGGTCTGCGCGACCAGGCGGCGGGGCACGGTGGGGTAGCGCGGCTTGTTGATTTCGCGTACCACGGTTACTACCGCGGGAAGAGGCGCCTCGACGATTTCATGTCGGCCTTCCAGCTTTCGCCGGACGCGCACGACCTTGCGCTCGAGATCTACCAGCAAAATCTCATCCACCAGCGTTAACTGCGCGTAATCCAGCCGCGTGGCGATGCCGGGACCCACCTGCGCGGTGTCGCCGTCAATAGTTTGTTTGCCGCAGATCACCAGCGCCACCTCTTCCTTCTCTGCGTAGCGGGCGATGGCCGCGGAGATCACCTTGCTGGTGGAGAGGGTATCGGCCCCGCCGAACACGCGATCAGAAAGGAGAGCTACTTCGTCCGCGCCCACCGCCAGCGCTTTGCGCAGCGTGGCGTCCGCGTTCGGCGGTCCCATCGAGATCGCCGCCACGCGGAATCCGTAGCGATCCTTCAATCGCAGGCTCTCCTCCAGCGCGTGGGTGTCGAAGGGGTTCATGATGAACGGCACCCCTTCGCGGATGAGCGTATTGGTGACCGGATCGATTTTTACCTGGGTGGTGTCGGGCACCTGCTTAATGCATGAAATCACAAGCATGATCTGAATCCTTATTCAAAGGCGTCCAGCCGTGAAAGATGAGGCGACATAGCTGTCTGTTTTCTCCTGATTCAGGGGTAAGTCCTTCATTTTTTTTACAATTTGTGAAATTATTCCCTATCTATTCTATCAATTTGGTAAGATGTAGAAAAGGTTTATGAGCAGTTACTGTGATATTTCTCTCAATTATACCCGAAATGCCTTACACTGTCATAATGCCGGCATTGGCGATATAATAGGAGCTCGGAGTTCCCAACGGCTACCCGAGGTATTCACGATGAGCTTATTGGGCATCGACATCGGCTCCAGCCAGTGCAAAGCGGTGGCATTTTCGGCTGCCGGGGAGATTCTCGCCGCGGCCACGCACGATTATGTCCCGAATTATCCCACACCGGGTCGGGCGGAGATGGACCCGCGCCGGTTCTGGGAAGCATTTTGTGCCGTCACGCGCCGGGCCGCCGCCGAAACGAAATCAGATCCCGTCACCGCACTGGCTATCAGCTCGCACGGCGAAACCTTCTTTCCAGCCGATGCGCGGGGGGAGCCGGTTGGCCTCGCGATCCTCAACATCGACAACCGGGCCATCGCCGAAGCCGGCTGGTTCGGAGATACACTGGGCCGGCGTAGAATTTTCGAGATTACCGGCCTGGTAGTTCACCCGATGTTCCCGCTGGCGAAGATGCGCTGGCTGCGGCTTCATCAACCGGAGATGGTGAGCGCTGTGCGATTCATGAGCGTGATCGACTACATCATGCACCTGCTTGGAGTGTCGCCGTGCATCGACCTGTCGCTCGCGTCGCGTTTTATGGTCCTCGATGTCCGGGCACGGCGCTGGTCGGAGGAGATGCTGGCCGTCGCCGGATTGACCGCGGACCGCCTGCCTGTTCCCGTACCCGCGGGCACAATCGCGGGACGGCTGTCCCGCACCGCCGCCGTCGATCTCGGGCTGGCGCCGGACACTCCGGTGGTGGTGGGCGGGCACGATCAGCCGGCCGGCGCGCTGGGCGCGGGGGCGACGGCGCCGGGCATGGTCTCCGACTCCGCCGGCACTTATGAATGCCTGCTGGCCGCGGTGGAGCAGCCCAGCCTTGACGAGGTGGCGCTCTCCGCCAGCCTGAACTCCGGCTGCCACGTGCTGCCCGATCTTTATGCGACCATCGCCTATTTCCCCTCGGGATTGATGGTGAAGTGGTTCCACGATCTATTCGCCGGCGACGAGGATGAGCAGCAGTTCTACGCGGCCATGGAGGCGCGCGCGCCAGCCGGCCCGACCGGCCTGTATGTGACTCCCCACCTCATCGGCACTTGCGTTCCTTCCTTCGACCCGCGCGCCACCGGCGTCATCGCCGGCCTGACGCCCACCGCCGATCGTTATGCGTTGTATAAAGGCGTGCTGGAGGGCGTGGCCTGCGAACTGTCGGTGGTGACGGAGATGCTGGCGCGCGCGGTGGGGCGGTTCGACGCCATCCACATTTACGGCGGCGGGGCGCGCTCTCAACTTGGCATGCAATTGCGCGCGGCGCTGACCGGTTGCCGCATGCAGTTTATGCAGAGCCGCGAGGCCGTCTGCCTCGGCACCGCGCTGCTCGCCGGCGTGGCCTCCGGCGTCTACGCGAATTACGACGAAGCCGCGGCGCGGGCGGTGAAAGTATCCGGCGCCGTAGAGCCGAATCATGAATGGGCGGACGCTTATCGGAAGCAATCGGAGCGATACCGGATGCTGTATCCGGCGCTGGCGTCGCTGCGCGAGGGGTGATGATGGATGGTTGGTCGGATTGTCGGAGGTCGGACATGTCTGACATGTCCGACCTCCGACAATCCGACCAACCATCTATAAATCCACCGATCCTTAACTTATGAAAGGATTACCACGTTGTCTCAACACAAGACCGGGCTCGATGCCCTTGCCGTATTGCCGCTCAAGGAGATCATGGATCGCGCTTATCGCCGCCACGTGGTGGTGCCGGCGTTCAACGTCGCCTATATGCCGATGCTCGCGCCCATCGCTGACACGTTGAAGGAGTGCCGTTCCTTCGGATTGATCGAGGTGGCGCGGCCCGATATCGAGATGTTCGGCGCGGAGAGCTACCGGGCGGTGGCGGAGGAGTTCGCGCGCCGCGCGGACCGGCGCTTTGCTCGCCTGCACCAGGACCACGTGCCGGTTATCGATCAAAATCTCGACCGCGTGGACTGGCGCCCGCTCATCACGGAGGCGCTGGAGCTGGGTTACGATTCGGTGATGGTGGACGGCTCGCGGCTGGAGCTGGAGGAAAACATCGCGGTGACCCGCGAGGTGGGGCAGATGGCGCACCCGGGCGCGGCGGTAGAAGCGGAGCTGGGCGCCGTACTCGGACACGAAGCCGGACCGCCGCCGCCCTACGAGGAGTTGTTCGCCTCCGGGCGCGGCTTCACCGATGTAGAGGAGGCACGCCGTTTCGTCAGTGAATCCGGCGTGGACTGGCTCTCGGTGGCCATCGGCAACATTCACGGCGCCATTACCGGCGAGGCGAAGGACGCGAAGAAGGTGCAGGCGCGGTTGAATATCGATCACCTGCGCGCCATCTCCGACGCGGTCGGCATCCCGCTGGTGCTGCATGGCGGCTCCGGCATTGAGCTGGAATACGTGCTGCGCGCCATCGAGAACGGCATCACCAAGATCAACGTCGGCACCGCCGTGCGTCAGCCTTATGAGGAAGTGATGCGCGAAACCGGTGACATCGCCCGCGCTCAAGCCGCTGTCGCCCGTGCCACCCGCGAGCACCTGCAAGACTACCGCATCCTCGCCAGCGCGGAGCGATTGATCGATTGAGATTTCAGCGCTTCTCGTATGATCGCTTCGGCGATAGGGGCGGCGACGGCGCCGCCGTGGCCGCCGTGCTCTACCATTACCACCACGGCGATGGTAGGGGCTTCGGCGGGGGCGTAGCCGGCGAACCAGGCGTGATCTCCGCCGTTGGGAGCCTGCGCGGTGCCGGTTTTGCCGGCGATATGCAGCGTGGGGTCGAGCGAGCGGGCGGTGCCTTCCGACGTTACCGCGCGCAGGCCGCGGGCGATGCTCTGCAGCGTGGTGGGCTTCAACTCGAGCCGAGTCGGCGGTTTGGTCGGCATCGTTTCCATACCGACGCTCTTCACCAGCCGCGGGTATACCAGCTTGCCGCCGTTGGCGACCGCCGCTATGACGCGCGTCGCCTGCAGCGGGGTGAGGGTGAGCGATGACTGTCCTATGCCGACCTGCAGCGTCTCGCCCGGCATCCATGGAGAGCGGCGGATTTTCTTTGCCCAGCCTGGATCGGGCACCATTCCGCTCGCTTCGGGAAGGATACCGGAGCGCTTTTCTTTGCCGGGCAACAACGGCTTCACTCGCGGCAGCAGGTTTACCGGCTGCCCAAGGCCGAAGCGGCGCGCCATATCGGCCAGCGCCTGGATGCCTGCCTTTTCCGCCATCTGCGTGAACGCCGAGTTGCATGATTGCGCGATGGCCTCAGTAAAGCCGATGGTGCCATGTCCGTTGCGCTTCCAGCAACGGACGCTGCGATAGCGGCCATTGCAGTAAAAGTAGGAGTTGGGCGTGACGGCGCCTTTTTCCAGCGCGGCGGAAGCGGTGACGATTTTAAACACCGATCCCGGCGGATACACGCCGGCGGTAGCCCGGTTCAACTCCGGTTTCTGCGACCCGTGAAGCCAGGCAAGCAAGGCGGGCGTGACGCGACCTGACATCAGATTCAAGTCGTATTCCGGCATGCTGGCCAGCGCCAGCACGTCGCCCGTGCGGGGGTCGAGCGCTATCGCCGCTCCCGCGCGCTTCGCAAATCCCGCCTCCGCCACGCGCTGCACGTCGCGGTCGATGGTCAGCATCACCGGATTGCCGGGTTGCGGGGGAACGCTCTTTAGCTTGCGCAGCACCCGGCCCATGGCATCCACTTCCACCTGCTCGCCGCCCTCTACGCCGCGCAGCGTCGCTTCGAAAGCTCGCTCGAGGCCGGTTTTGCCCAGGCGGTCGCCGAGATGATAACTCTCGCGGAGCGCCGCCAGCTCGGTCGCGTCGATCTCCCGCACATAACCGAGCAGGTGAGCCGCCAGCGCTCGGTCGGGATAGAAGCGCACCGGCTCGTCGCGAAGATACACGCCCGGCAAGTATAGCTCATACTCCTCGCCGCCCTCCAGCCGCGGCAGTGATTCCTCCAGCCGCGAGACTGCGTCGATGCTCATATTGCCGGCCAGCCGCACGGGAAGGTAGCTCGGATAGCGCCGGAAATCCTCCAGCGTCTTCTCTGCGACCTTCATGTCGGGGTATACGCCCAGTTCGACCAGCCGCTTAAGCAAATTCGGCCATGACTTGCGCGGCACTTCACCCGGCACCAGCCACGCCGCTGCCCCGGGGATATTGGTTGCCAGTTCGCGCCCGTTACGGTCGAGAATCAGCCCGCGCGGCGCCGGCGCCCGCACCCAGCGCAACCGGTTGCGGTCCGACGCTTTACGCAGCTCGCTCCCCTGCGCCAGTTGCAGGAAGGCCAGCCGCCCCACGAACACCAGGCCGGCCGCCAGCAAGATGAACCGCAACAGTGTCAGGCGATGGAAGAACATAATAGTGAATGGAGAATGAAGAATGGTGAATGGAGAATGGTGAATGAACATTCTAAATTCTCCATTCACCATTCACCATTCACCATTCTCCTATGCTTCGCCCATCGCGCGCTTTCTGATGCCTTCAAACATGTCATCGACATTCGCGCGCGCCAGTTTGCCGATGAGGGTTTTGATGATCGGGCCGATGAGGGGGACATTGATGTCGCAATCCAGCGCCATGTGCATGCGGGTTCCGCCGTCTTTTTCCTCGAAGGTCCACACGCCGTCATACTGATCCCAGTCGCCGCTCAATACTTTGAAGCGACAGATATGCGCGGCATCGTCCCATTCGTCCTCCTCACGCCATTTCAGCGTCCTGTTCAACTTCTCCACGACGCCGACCCAATCGGAGATGAAGCCTTTTTCCGTATGCTCGACGATAGTGATCGACTTGACGTCGGGGAAGAACTCAGGGAACCGCTCGATATCTTTGGCGATGACATATACCGTCTCCAGCGGCGCCGGGATAAATATTTCAGTTTCCACATGTGGCATAAGTGTTTCCCATCAATAAAGATATTCTTGTAATTATCCGCGGCCTTGTTAATTCCTGCCTTTTTTGATGTGCAGCGGGTTGACGCCGCTTTCATACTACATAAGGCTACCTGTACAACATAACGGAGTAGCTATAACACTGGTTGCGGTTACGGACAGATAGATACGGCATGATACTTTACCGATAACTTTCCGCATTATGAAAGCGGCGTCATCTCGCCGCACTCCGAAAAGTGTCGCGTCTTGCGTTGACAGCGATAACGCGGCAGAATATGTTATTATCCGAAACTTGCGGAGGATGGTTATGGCTCGATGGTGCGCGCTTGCGTTGTTGTTGTCACTATGCTGCCTGCAAGCCGGGGCGCAAGAAGTCGCCTTCCCTCCTCATCCGCGGCTGGAGTATACGGCGGCGGAATTAGCGGCATGGAAGGCCGACCCCGCGCGGCAGGCGGAGATCGGGGGGATCGTGGCGCGGGCGGACGCGCTGCCGGAGAAACCGCTGGAGGTGCCGCAAAAGCCCGGCGACTGGATCTTCTACTACGCCTGCCCGGATGACGATGCGTTCCTGAGCGCGGAGACGCCGGAGAAGCACGTCTGCCCGCGTTGCGGCAAGGTTTACACCGATGAGCGCACGCAGGCCGCCTACCGCACACAGCTCAACGATCGGCTCAACCGCGACTGCCGCGCGTTGGCCCTCGCCTATGCCCTTACCGGCGAGGCGAAATACGCGCGTCCGGTGCGAGACGCGCTGCTGGAGATGGCGCGGCTGTACCCTACCTTCGAGCGGCATGACCGCTGGGGGCGTAAAGGCCCGCTGGCGGGTATCGGCGGCTGGCGTTACGCGCAGTTGCTCGACGAGGCGGTGGCGCTCATCGACCTGTCGAAGGCGTATGACCTGATCGCCGGCAGCCTGACCGCGGTCGAGCGGGACACGATCGAGCAGCAACTCCTCGGCTACGTGGCGCGGAATATCCAGCAATACCAGCACTTCGCGGGTGACAAAAACAACCACCGCACCTGGTTCAACGCCGCATATGCCAATGTTGCCGTCGCCATCGGGGACGAGAAACTGCTTCGCGACGCGATAGATGCGCAAGGCGGATTGCTCTGGCAGCTCGACAACAGCATAACTACGGACGGCATCTGGTATGAAGGCACCATGGCCTACCACTTCTACGCCCTGCAGGCAGTGCAGGATACGCTGGACGCCGCCCGCCGCGCCGGCTTGACCTTCGCGGAGGATGCCCGCCTGAAGAGCCTGTGGCTGGGGCCGATGCAGCTTACCTACCCGAACGGCGCCTTTCCGGTAATCAACGACAGTGATCCGGGCAATCTGCGCGACCGGCAGGTCTTTTACCGCTGGGCGCTGGACTACTTCAACGATCAGCGCTTCGCCGGGCTGGCCGGGGCGGGGCAGGAGCAGGCGGCGCCGCTGAGCAGTGCGGACCTGGCCGGCATCGGACTGGGCGTGCTGCGGCGGCAAAACGGCGGCAACCCGCTGTGCGCGATGATCGACTACGGCATCCACGGGGGCGGGCATGGCCACCCGGATAAATTGAGCATCGTGTTGTTCGGTTTGGGACAGGAGCTGGTGCTCGACAATGGCCGCATCAGCTATTCGGTGCCCGAGTACCGCACCTGGTGCCGCACCACCGCCGCCCACAACACGGTGGCGATCGACGGCAAGGACCAGCGCGAGGATACGGGCCGCATGCTGTTCTTTACCGAAACGCCGAAATACAGCGCCGCGCTGGCCGCCAGCGACGGCGCCTATCCGGGTTACGCCCTGCGGCGCTTTTTGGTGCTATCCGACGATATGCTGGTGGATGTCTTCGCCGTGCGGGGGGAGCAGCAGGCTCGGTTCGACTGGTTCCTGCATGGCCGCGGCGCGCCGGCGGCTGACGTTGCAATGGCGGAACGGGTGGAGCCGCTTGGCGCGGAGAACGGCTACCAGCACCTGAAGGAGCTGCGGCAGGGCGCGGGCGCGCCGGCGGCGGCCTTCACCTTCATGCTGGACGGCGGCAAGTTCTACCGCGCGCACTTCGTCGGCGATACGGACTCTACCTTCGTCAGCGGCATCGGCATCGGCTACAATCTAGGCGACCGCGTGCCCTTTCTACTGCGCCGGCGGGAAGCGGCATCTACCGTGTTCGTCACCGTTTACGATCTCTCCGGCACTGATACAATCGATCGCGTCGAGCGCATCCCGCTCAGCCTGGACGGAAAGGTGGTGCCGGAAACAGATGGGGTGGGGCTGTTGATTCACACGACTCACGGCGTCCAGTCCGTCGGCCTGGATCTGCGCGATGAGCCGGAAAAACCGCTGGTGCTGCAAGGTCAACCTATTGAGCGCTGCCTTTATCCTGCACTCACTCAATAGTATCTTCAAGCGTACTCCAGAGGAGGTGCTGGATGATGAGGAATAAAGAATTCGATTGCGTCGAAATGAAGCATCGAGCAGCCGAGAAAGTACAGAACCGTCTGGCGGGAATGAGTGATGAAGAAAAGATCGCCTATTTCAAGCGCATAGGCGATGAATTTCGTATTCGACAAAAAGCGAACCAATCCCAGAAGATACCTTCAACTGGGACCGATAATTAGAGTCCCAGTTTACGCGCCGAACTTTTCCGCCCGCAGCGTATAACTGGTTAGCAGCTTCATCACGTCCTTGCCGGTGATGCGCAGCAGGGAGCCCCGGGCGCAGGGGCGCTCGCCGAAGGAGGTTACTTCATCCGTGCGGGCGTGCGGTCCCCACAGCACGATGGGAAGCGGCTCGCCGGTGTGGTCCATGGCGGCCACCGGGGTGCTGTGGTCGCCGGTGACGACGACGTAGGTGTCCTTGACGTGCTCCAGTATATAGCCCACCAGGCGGTCCAGCTTCTCGACGGCCTGCACCTTCACCTGTGCCTGCCCATCATGACCGCCCACATCCGGGCCTTTCAGGTTGCAGAGCACGAAGGGACGGCGGGAAAGCGCATCGACCACCGCCTTCGCCATGGCAATCTCGTCGGTCCGCAGATCGCCGCTTGCTTCGGCCAGCTCGATCACTTCCATTTCCAGGTACTTGCCGATGCCCTTCACCAGACCGACTTCCACCACCATGGCGCCGGAAAAGCCGTAGCTCTCATCGAAGGAGGGCAGGTCGGGAGCGCCGCCGGCGCCGCGCGGGAGGGCGATATTCGCCGGGTTCAACCCCGCCGCTTCGCGCGCCTTGTTGACCGGGTGGTCCTTGAGAATCTCGTATGACTTCCGCACGAACCAGTTCACCATTCTGGCGGTCACCTGGCTGGCCGGATCGGAGCCGTGCGCCTCGTGCGGTTTCTCTCCCTCGGCGTGCGGATCGGCGTCGGTTACGAAGGGACCTATGCCGGGGCCGCGGATGATCATTGCCGCGCGGTGCGCCACCGATTCTTTGAAGAGAAAAGTGCAATCGCCGTGCTGCAGGCCGTTCAGCGCCGCCGCCAGTTCATGGGTGCCTTCGGTGATGCGGCCCGCGCGGCGGTCGGTAATGCGCAGCTCGTCGTCCACGGTGGCGAAATTGACGCGGAAGCAGACATCTCCGCGCTTTACCTCCATGCCGATGCCCAGCGCCTCGAAAGGCCCGCGTCCCGTGTAATATTTATACGGATCGAAGCCGAGAATCGCCAGGTGTGCGGTGTCGCTGCCCGCGCGCACGCCCGGTCCGATGGGGTCCATCAACCCGTTTTCGCCTTCGGCTGCCATGCGGTCCAGGTTCGGCGTATTCGCCGCTTCGATGGGCGTTTTGCCGCCGAGTTCGGCCACCGGCCAGTCTCCCATGCCGTCGCCGATAATAATCACCATTTTGCCTAGTTCCATTATTATCTCCTCCCGGTAAGGTTCGGTTTGTCACTTTCTCCTCCCGGCAGTAGAATCCCTGCCGTCGTTTGAAACAGCAGATTACATTGATTTAGCCCTTCGGCTCGCCTTTACGGTAGATCAGCACTTCCGCTGCCTCGATGGTAACCAGCCCCTCCGTCACCATTTCGTCGATTACCGGCAGAAACGACTGGATGCGCTCGGGGAGATCGACGATCTCGATGATTACCGGTAGATCGACCGATAGGCGCAGAATGCCGGCATAGTGCAGGTGCGAGTGAGCGCCGTAGCCCATGACGCCGTGCAGCACGGTGGCGCCGGCCAGCCCATGCTCGCGCGCCGCCTCCACGATCGCCTCGTAAAGCGGGCGCCCGTGCCGGCGGTCGGAGTCGCCGATGAAGATGCGGAGCAGCTTGCCGCTGCGCGAGGATGAGAACGGCATGACGGTCCTCCTATCGCCAGATGAAGCCGGCGATCGCGTAGCCCACCGAGAAGGCCAGCAGGCAACCGAGCACAGACGCGGACAGGTAAAGCAGCGCCGTGACGGAGCTGTGCTCGCGGAACAGGCCCATTGTCTCCAGGCTGAAGGTGGAAAAGGTGGTGAAGGCGCCGAGAAAGCCGATGCCCAGGAACAGGCGTAATTGCGGTTTGGCCAGCCCGGCGTGGATCCACCAGCCGAGGAATCCCATCGCCAGGCAACCGAGCAGGTTCACTGCCAGCGTGCCGGTGGGGAAATTCAGCCGGTTCCCCTGCGCCAGTCCACCGAGCCCGTACCGCGCCAGCGCCCCCAGCGCGCCGCCCAGAGCAATGAGAATGATAGGAAGGTAAGATCGCATGGTAATAATAGTGGCTAGTGACTAGTGTCCTTATAATTAGAAGCTGATCATATTCTCGGCAAACTTTCCGTATAAAAAAGGACACTAGCCACTAACCACTAGCCACTCCTAAATTACTTCTTCCGCCGGCGTCACGTAGCCGCGCAGGCCGTGGCCTTTCCTCTGGCGCAACTCGCGCAGGTCGTCGAGCATGGCGTATACCGTCTCGCGCTCGGCCAGCGTCACCAGCATGTGCCGGTTGTCATTGGGAAGCGCCTCGTAATCCGTCTCAGCGACGATATCCTGCCGCGCGCCTACCACTCCGCTGATTTTGGTGTAGCGCGGGACGAGCAGGTGCTGCTTGATAATGGCGATGATATCCGGCTCGAAGTCTTCGTGATATATGATCGTCAGCGTGCACATCGCCGTCCGCGCCGACGGCTCGGCGAATCCGGGTTCATGATGCTGTGGCAATACCGGTCTCCTGTTTCGCATAATAACCCCTTAGCCTGGAAACTGGTGAATCAAGCGAGGTTCGCTTAATAAAGATTGAACATTGCTTGATTACCATATTACTCTCTAACCTGTCCCTCGCCCACTACAATGAACTTGGTGCTGGTCAGCTCGCGCAGCCCCATTGGGCCGCGGGCGTGGAGTTTTTGCGTAGAGATGCCGATCTCCGCGCCCAGGCCGAACTGGCCGCCGTCGGTGAAGCGGGTGGAGGCGTTGACGTTCACCACCGCCGCGTCCACCTCGTTGACGAAGCGATGCGCCGCGTGGAAATCCTCGGTCACGATCAGCTCGGTGTGCTTGGAGCCGTATTTGTCGATATGGTCCATCGCCTCGTCCAGGCTGTCCACCACTTTCACCGCCATGATCAGCGCCAGGTATTCGGTGTAAAAATCGTCCTCGGTGGCCGGCGTCACGCCTCCCACCAGCGCGCGCGTGCGATCGTCGCCGCGCAACTCTACGCCGCATTCCTGCAGCGCCTTGCCGGCGCGCGGCAGGAAAACCTGCGCCACGTCCTTATGCACCAGCAGCGTCTCCGCGGCGTTGCAGACGGAGGGACGCTGGCACTTCGAGTTCACCGCCAGCTTCTCCGCCAGCTCCAGGTTGGCGCCGGCATCTATGTAAACGTGGCAGTTGCCCACCCCCGTCTCGATAGTCGGCACCGTCGCCGTGCGCACCACCGTCTGGATCAACCCGGCGCCGCCGCGCGGGATGAGCACGTCCACCACGCCGTTCATGCGCATCAGTTGCTGCGCCGCGGCGCGGTCGGTGCTCTCGATCATCTCGATGGCCCCCTCCGGCACTCCCACCTCGTATGCCGCCTGCGAGATGACGCGTGCCAGCGCCACGTTCGAGTGGTTGGCCTCCGAGCCGCCGCGCAGCACCACCGCGTTGCCGGACTTCAGGCACAGCGCCGCCGCGTCCACCGTCACGTTGGGCCGCGACTCGTAAATGATGCCGATCACCCCCAGCGGCACGCGCGCGCGGCGAATCTCCAGCCCGTTGGGCCGCTTCCAGCCGTCGATAACTTCGCCGATGGGATCGGGCAGCGCCGCCACCGCGCGCAGGTCGGCCGCCATGGCGGTCAGCCGGTTGGCGGTCAGCAGCAGGCGGTCCAGCATCGCCTCCGCCATGCCGCGCTCCTTCCCCGCCTTGATATCCCGGCCGTTCGCCTCCAGGATGAAGGGCTGCCGCTCCTCTAACGCCCGCGCCATCGCCTCCAGCGCATCATCCTTCACCCTGCTGGACAGATACCCCAGCCGCCGCGCCGCCGCCTTCGCCCGCCGGCACTGCGCCGCCACCCCCTGCTCGACATCGGAAAGCTCGTGCTCGTTACTCATGGCAAACCCCTCGTATGAGGTAAAAATACGCCTTTAGACTAGCATAAATACGCGGGATAGACAATTCGTGCTAAAGGTCTCTAGAAATACGGGCTTGCCTGTTTTTTGAGAGCCTGTAGGATGGCATGGCCTTCAGGCGCTGTTCTCTCTCACCAGCGGCTCGCCGGCCGGTTCTACCGCGGCACGCGGGGCACGGCGGATGAATGAGTAGACAATCAATACCATTCCCCCGCCCAGCGCGGCGATGATCCCGCACCAGCGGAACACCTCGGGCAGCGTCAATCCCGCCGCCAGCATGCGGTTGTGCACGATCCCCACCAGAAATAGCGCGAGCTGCGCCGGTATCAGCATCAGCGCGAAGGCGGAGTCGCGCAGGCGCGGGGAGACGGAGGCGTTCACCGCGGGCGAATTCGACCCCCATATGCACCCCATGCCAATGAAATACGCCACATATGCCGTCTTCAGCGCGGTTGGTGTCTGCGCCATCCCAAGGGTGAAGACGCAGAGGGCCACGTAGAGAAAGCTGAAGCCATAAAACCGCACCACATTCATGCGATCGATGAATTGCGCCAGTATGGTCAGCGTGATGAGCGCGGGCAGGCGTCCGAGCGCCACCATGGTGCTGATGGTCCGTTCGCTCATATCGAACCGATCGCGGGCGAGGTTGGGCCAGAGCTGGTTTACGGTAAGATAGTTGAAGGCTTCCATGCTGAGGCCGCACAGCACGATGATCAGAAACGGGCCAGTAAGCAACGCGATTATATCGGCGCGAGATAAACCGCGCACGCTGACCGCCTTGATCTCGGGCGCATTTCCGAAGCGGCCTGTCTGCAGGAAGAAAAGGACGGCGCAGACCACGCATGCCAGCGCGAACCAGCAAAAGGCTTGCCGGTAGCCCAGGTGGGCGGCCAGGTAGCCGCCGCCGATGAGCGCGGAGGCGCCGGTGAGCGTATTGACGATGTTGAAAGTGGCCAGCGCGCGTCCGGGTTTTGCTCCGCCGGCGCCCGCCACCATGGGCATGTATACCGATGAGACGACCGCCACCGCCAGCGCCATCAGCGAGAGCATCAGGCAAATGAGCGCGCGGTGGTGAATGAAATAGAAGCCGCCGAAGAGCACACCCGCCAGTGCCAGCGCCAGCGCCACCGTTCGGCGCCGGCCCAGCAGGGAAGAAAATTCACTGCAGAAGAATGGCCAGACCACCATGCTGCCGGTATACCACAGCATGACCGCCGTCCATTCCTCGTTGGAGTAATGAAGATCGTTGACCAGATACCCGTTGACGAAGGTGAAAATGCCGAACCATGACAGTGTATACGCCACCGCCACCGGTATGGACGCCAGGGCAATGCGCGCGAGTGGGTGGCGTAAAGGTGGAGGTCGCAGTGTGATGTGCATTAAAGTCCGATCAAGTATCAGCTAAAGTATCCGTTTAGATTTCTTCCAACCTTCCACCCATCCATTCATCCACTCATTATCTCCACGCCCCGCTCGCCGGCGACGATGTCGCCGATGATCCATGCCGTCTCGCTTGCCGCGGCCAACCGCTCCAGCACCGTCGCCGCGTCGCCCGCGCGAACCGCCAGCGTGAAGCCTACGCCCATATTGAAGGTGCGGAACAGGTCGTCGCGCGGCACGTTGCCCACCCCCTGCAGGTAGGAGAAAATGGGCGGGATTTCCCAGCGCCGCGGATCGAGCAGCGCGCGGCATCCCTCCGGCAGCACGCGCGCCAGGTTGCCGGGCAGGCCGCCGCCGGTGATGTGCGCCATGCCTTGTATCAGATTCTCTTTCAACAGCGGCAGCGCCGCCGGCGCGTAGCAGCGGTGCACCCGCAGCAGCTCGTCGGCCGCCGTCGGGCCGTAGGGGAGGGGATCGTCCGGCTTCAGTTCGGCTACCTCGAATACCAGCTTGCGCGCCAGCGTGTAGCCATTGGTGTGCAGCCCATTCGAGGCAAGCCCGATCACCAGATCGCCGGATCGGATCTCCGCGCCGGTGATCACCCGATCACGATCGACGATGCCGACCACGAAACCCGCCAGGTCGTATTCGCCGGGGGTATAAAGGTCGGGCATCTCCGCCGTCTCGCCGCCGATCAGCGCGCAGCCCGCCATCCTGCATGCAATGGATAACCCTTCTACCACCTGCGCCGCCACCGCCGGGTCCAGCTTGCCCACCGCATAGTAATCGAGGAAGAACAGCGCCTTCGCCCCCTGCGCCAGGATGTCGTTCACGCAGTGATTGACCAGGTCCTGCCCCACTGTGGTGTGCCGTCCCGTCATGAAGGCGATCTTCACCTTGGTGCCCACGCTGTCGGTGCTCGACACCAGCACCGGCGCCGTATAATCATTCACATCCAGCGCGAACATGGCGCCGAAGGCGCCCAACTCCGCCAGCACATTGGGCGTGAAGGTCGAGCGCGCGTGCGCCTTCATCAGTTCAACCGCCCGCTCTCCGGCGTCGATATCTACGCCCGCGTCGCGGTAGGTGAAGGATTTGTTCCGGTCGGTCATCGGTCGTCCTCAATCTGGGGAAGTGGTAGTACTATTATACAGGTTTGCGAGATGCGTGAGGAGTATCGCCTATTTGAAAAGATGATCGGTCCGAAAGGCCGGTAGATCAGCGGAAGGCATGGGATGTATGGGAAGAATAGGAATTATGAGAACCGTTATTCATAATAGAATCGCCCATAACTCCCATTCTTCCCATACTTCTCATGCCTTCCGCTGATCTACCGGCCTTTCGAGCCTATCCTCTTAAGAAAAGCCTTCCTATCACAGCAGCGGCAGGTACTCGTTAATTTCAAAGTCCGATACGTGCGTTCGGTAGCGGTCCCATTCCAGGTGTTTGTTGCCGATGAACTCGCGGAAGACGTGTTCGCCCAGCGCCTGGCGGACCAGGTCGGACTTTTCACAAAGGGTGATCGCCTCGATCAGGCTGCCGGGCAGCGATTGGATGCCCATATCGTCGCGCTGCTCCTGTGTCAGGTGGTACAGATCTATCTCCAGCGGCGGCGGGCACTCGAGTTTCTCCTCGATGCCGCGCAGGCCGGCGGCCAGCATCACGGAGAAGGCCAGGTATGGATTGCATGCGGGATCTGGACTGCGGAACTCGATGCGGGTGGCGTGCTCCTTGCCCGGCTTGTACATGGGGATGCGCACCAGGTTCGAGCGGTTGCGCTGCGCCCAGGAGATGTAAACCGGCGCCTCGTAACCCGGCACCAGGCGTTTGTAGGAGTTCACCCACTGATTCGTCACTGCAGTGAACTCCGGCACATATTTGAGAATGCCGGCGATAAACAGCTTGCAAGTTGCGCTGAGGTGAAATTCCGCCCCCTCTTCGAAGAAAGCATTATGCTCGCCCTGGAAGAGCGATTGGTGCACGTGCATGCCGGAGCCGTTCTGACCGATGAGCGGCTTGGGCATAAAGGTGGCGTAGACGCCGCTCATGTAGGCCAGCTCCTTCACCGTCAGCCGGTAGGTCATCAGCGTGTCCGCCATGGTGAGCGCATCGCTGTAGCGCAGGTCGATCTCGTGCTGGCTGGGCGCCACTTCGTGATGGCTGTATTCCACGTAGACGCCCATCGACTCCAGCGCCAGCACCGTCTCGCGGCGCAGGTCCAGTGCCTCGTCGCGGGGGATGAGATCGAAATACCCGCCTTTATCCAGCGGCTCCGGATCCTGCGGGCTGCGGAAATAAAAATATTCCGCCTCCGGCCCTACGTAATAGGTGAAGCCCAGGTCCGCGGCTTTCTTCAGGTTCCGCTTCAACACATAGCGCGGGTCGCCCACGTATGGGCTGCCGTCTGGATTCAGGATATCGCAGAACATGCGCGCCACTGCCTTTTCCTGCGGGCGCCAGGGGAGCACGACGAAGGTGCTGAGATCGGGCACCGCAACCATATCGCTCTCGTCGATGCGGGTGAAACCCTTAATCGAGGAGCCATCGAACCCGATTCCTTCGTCGATCGCTTTGTCCATCTCTTCTACCGGGATGGTGAAGCTCTTCAGGAATCCCAATATGTCGGTGAACCAGAGTTTCACGAACTTGACGTCGAAATCGGCAATCTGTTTTGCTACTTGCTCGCGCAAGGCGGCCATGTTTTTACCTCCCATTCATACTATTAGCTGATTTCAAAACCGGTTGCCCCGCGCGGGGCATCCGGTTTTGAAATTGCCTTTGGTCCCAGTGTAGCAGCGCAATGTTACGGATATGTTTCCGGTTTTCCGACAATATTGACGCTGTTACCGGGACGGTATTCGACGGATCGGATAGCAAACCTGGTCGGGTGCGGGTGGTAATGCGTGCGGAATACCACCGGGTTCCTCGTCAACAGTTATCCTGCGCATTTCACCTGTTTTCGCGCGCAGTATGTCTCTCGGTCGTCACATTCGATCCGATAACCCTGTTCTCCGCGACAGTCCTCCGGGTAGGCTTCAACGTGCTCCTTGATTGGAGAGGAAATATTGATCGCGCTGCCATGCGATCGTCCCGGTGCTAGGTTATCGAATCCGGAGATATGATGAGCCGTTCCCCGACCATTGCATGGCGCCGAAGCTAAAGGAGGAATGTGCATGAAAGGATTACGCATCATACTGCCGATCGCGGCCGTCGCAGTCCTCTTCCTGCTGACATCCACCGATGTGTGGAGTCAGGGGGGAACGACGATGCCGCAGGTCACCGCCCGCGCCGCTACCATCAATAATATGCCGGTCGGCGAAGTGCTGGTGGGCGATACCGTGGTGCTGCGCATCCGCGGATCGGCCGGCGGCTACACGCCACTGCAGCGGGCCAACATCGTCGCCAGCCGGCTGACGGAATCGTTTAGGCAGGGTTTGACGATGAGCGACATCCAGGTAGGCCGGCTGCATAACCAGTCGGTGCTGATGATGGGCGATAATCTGCTGGTAACGGCGGACTGGCGGGAAGCAAGGTTGAGTAATACCACCCCCACCGGGCTGGCGGTCTCATGGCAGCAGAATATGCTGGCGGCATTGAACCCGGGGACACCGGGCGCCGTGGTGGCCGGCTCGCAGGAGACATGGCCGGCGTGGACCAATCCGACCACTAAAGTAGTGCCCATCGTCAGCCTGGGCACACCAGGCGTCAGTCTGGGCTTCGCCCAGGTGACCGGCCCTACCGAGCGCGTCACGCAGGTGCAGTCGGTAGTGCAGTTGAGTGCCGTGTTCGAGCGCGCCGCGCGCATCTTTGCCTTCGTTCCATCTTCGGAAACGGCGGGCATGAATCGTGTGCAGGGCGTTGCGGTGACCGCGCTGCTGCAATACCAGTTGGTCCAGTTCTGAAGGAGGACGGATGCCATGACAACTCGACGTGTTTTAATTACACTTAGTATCGTCGCCCTGCTGGTCAGCGGCGGCATCTTCAGCGGATACTTCACCCGTCCCGCGCGCGCGCTGGACCTTGGCGATATACTGCTGCTCGGCGGTGTTGTGCTGGTGGTGAGCAGTTTTGGCGGCCAGATCAATTCGTTCGTAAACGACGTGCTGGGCACGCACCAGGCGGAGGCGGTCGGCGCCACTAGAGTGGTGCCGATCTTCTCGATTGGCCGCGGCACCTACGTGGGCGCCGCCCAGGTGGTCGGCGTGCCGGCGAATGTCAGACGGACCCAGGGCGTCGCCTCGGTCAACGTCACTATCGGCAATATCGAGGGTTCGGGGTTGGTGCCGATCTCGACGCAACGTCCGGGTGGCGGCTCGTCGCTCAATACGGTCAGCGGCGTCGGCATTTCGGCGGTGATCGACTTCCATCTCTGACGGAAAACGCGCTAAATACCAATTGAAGGATGAGCCGCTTGCCGGCTCATCCTTTGCCGTTTCCACGCCGAAGCGAGACATCCCCGCCACCATTAACGCCCTACGGTGTCGAACAATGCATGGTTGATCGTCCTGCTACCCGGGGTATAGCTGCAGTAGCGCTGCTACTCCGGGAGGCCGGAATATGCGGCATAGCCGAAAGGGGGTTGTCGATGAACGGTAGACGTACGATCGTATTGCTGTTCATGGCCTGTGGCGCGCTTCTGCTCGCCGTCGCGATGTTCCGGCAGACGCCCAGGCCGTCGGTTTCTTACGCGGTGCAGGAGGAGGCGGCGGCGCCGGCCGCCCAGGAAGAGAAGACGAAGGAGGCGGAAGAGGAGGAATGGCCGGAGTGGACGGACCCGAAGGATAAAATCGTGCCGATCTTCAGCATCGGCACGCCGGGGGTGCGCATCGGCGCGGCGCAGGTGACCGGACCCGCCGAGCGCGTGGAGAAGGTGAAGTCGGTGGTGCAGATCGACGCCCGCTTCAAAAAAGCGGCGCAGGTGTATATCTACGTGCCTTCCTCCGAGCTGGATGGCATGAATCGCGTGCAGGGTGTGGCGGTGACGGCCCTGCTCGATTATAAGCTGATGCGGTTTTAAGGGAGGCGCGGGATGAAAAAGTTTATGCTTCGTATGCTGTTGACGATGCTGATGGCCGCCATTCTCTTCAGCGGAGTTGTGGCCGGCGGATTTTTCACGCGGCCGGCAAAGGCGCTGGACCTTGGCGACCTGCTGAAACTCGGCGGCGTGCTGCTGGTGGTATCGACCTTCGGGAAGGACATCAATAAATTCATCAACAACACGCTGGGACAGAACGAGGTAAAACGGGTCGGCGCCTCCAAGGTGGTGCCCATCTTCTCGGTAGGCCAGGGCGCCTACGTCGGCGCGGCGCAGGTAGTGGGCGTGCCGAAGCAGGTGAAGCTCACCCAGGCAGTGGCCGCCGTCAATATCACCGCCGGTAACCTGGGCGGCACCGCGATGTTCCCGTTGAGCACAAAAAAGCCCGGCAAGAACCTGGACAAAGTCAGTGGCGTCGGCGTCGCGGCGGTAGTGGATTTACGTCTTTGAAGGTAGGGAACGCCCTCCGTGGCGTTCCTGACTATATTGAACCGCATAGTATTGAAAGGCGAGACGGGAACGCCACGGAAGGCGTTCCCTACGAGCCACTCGCCACTATTGTAAATTTTCTTATCATCCGCACCGGGTTATACGACAGCTTTGCTTTGCGCAGGCCGGGGACGCCCAGGTCCTGCTCGCGGTTGACGTAGGGGAAGCTCGCTGCAGCATCGCACAGGAATTCGCGGTTAATCGCCTGATAAAGTCCGGTGATGCCACCCATGGCCTTTTCCACGTGAATAACGAAGGTGTCTGCGTTCAGCGGTTCGCCCAGTGTGATGGCGACGATGCGGCCATCGATTTCGATCATCCCGCCGTGCAAATTCAACGCCGTGAAATTGCTGAGCATGCGGTAGGTGGCGCAATTTTCGCGGGACAGGCTTTCATGAGCCTCGCAATCCCGCTCTTCGCACCACTCGTGCTGAAAGCGCAGGCAGCGCTCGACGATCTCCGGCGTCATCGGGTGATAGCTCCAGGAGTAATATTTATCTAGCTGGTTGAGCAGATTCTTCTTGTCGTGATATTTCTCACCGCGCAGCTCAATCAGCTCCGGCACGCTGTAAACGTAATCGAAATCATCGCGTACCTCAAGGGGTGTACCCGGCAGCTTATCCGCGGCGAGGCGGGTGAGGAAATCCTCTCCCACGCGCTCGATGCGTCCCGCCGACGCCAGGCAGGTCGTTATCGCCCCGCCGCTGCCGTCCGGCGTTAACGGCTGCAGGAAAGATAAGCCGTCTTCCCGTCCCTTGCGGATTAGCAGGCCGTCCTCAAATCGCGAAAGCTTATATCCGCTCACCTCGCCCCATGCGAAGAGATTGGTGAAGGTATATTCGGAGGCCAGCGGCCGCAGGCGCGCCAGCACCTCGTCTACCTCCGGCTTGTGTTCGAGCTCGATGGGAGCGAATTCCGGGAAGATCGGTATCATCACAAGTCAATTACACCGGTTTACCTGTTCAATGTCAAGGCTCATATGGGTGGGCAAAACCGACAGCATAGGGTAAAATAATGGAGCGTGGACCACGATCAGCCAGGAAGGATGATCTTCCGAGTCCGCGCGAGTTATAAATCGCCAGGCGCGGACTCGAAAGTCCGCGCTCCCGGAGGGGTGCCATGTCTACTTTGCTCGATCGCCTTGCGGCGGGTGAAATTCTGCTATCGGACGGCGCCATGGGCACGCTGCTGCAGGCGGCGGGCCTGCAGCCGGGCGAGTGCCCGGAGTCGTGGAACGTTTCGCACCCCGATGTCGTGCGCGGCATCGCCGCCGCCTATCTTGCCGCCGGATCGGACATCCTGGAGACTAACTCCTTTGGCGGAACCCGTTTCAAGCTGCGCGAGTATGGCTTGGTCGATAAAGTAGCCGAATATAACATCGCGGCGGCCCGCCTTGCCCGCGTGGCGATAGGCGAGTGCGGCTTCATGGCGGCGTCGATTGGACCTACCGGTCAGATCGTCGAGGACGAAGGCGGCGACGTGACGGAAGCGGAGCTATATGATGCTTTCAAAGAGCAGACAATCGCGCTGGCCGCCGGAGGAGCGGATGCCGCGTGCATCGAGACGATGTCCTCGCTGATCGAGGCAATCCAGGCTATCCGCGCGGTGAAGGAAAACACCGGACTGGTCGTCATCAGCACCTTCACTTTTGAATTGGGGGCGCGCGGTCCCCGCACCATCATGGGCGTCGATCCCGCCCGAGCGGCGGAGGAGGCGGTTGAGGCCGGCGCCGACATCGTGGGCGCCAACTGCGGCAGCGGCATCGCCGGCATGATCGAGATTGCCCGCCTCATGCGCGCCGCCCTGCCGGACACGCCGATCATGATCCAGCCCAACGCCGGCCTGCCGGTCTACGAAGGCGGCCGTACCGTCTTCAAGGATACGCCGGAGCAGATGGCCGCCTTCATCCCCGAGCTTATCGCCGCCGGCGCCACCATCATCGGCGGTTGCTGCGGCACCACCCCCGCGCATATTGCGGCGATGGCACGGGCAGCGAAAAGTTGAATGGGAATGATGGGAGGTATGTGAGTTATGACATCCCCTACTTCCCATTATTCTCATAGCTCCCATCCCCCCTAATCGAATTCGGGTATAATCACCGGGTGAGCTCCTCAGAGCAAGATAAGGACGGCGTGGCTCCGCTTCGCCAGTATGGGCGCGACTTGACCACCGGGAGTATCCCCCGGCACCTGGTCGCGTTCTCGCTGCCCATGCTGGCCGGCAACGTGCTGCAGGTCGCCTACAGCCTGGTGAATGCCGTCTGGGTGGGCCGATACCTCGGCGATCAGGCACTGGCGGCGGTTACCATCAGCCAGCCGGTCATCTTCATCCTCATCGCGGTGGCGGGCGGGCTGACGCTGGCGGCCAATATCCTGGTGGCGCAGGACGCCGGGGCGCACGACTGGAAGCGGCTGCAGCGCGTGGTGCAGACCTCCTACGTTCTGATCACCGTCATCAGCTTCGTGCTGCTGGCGCTGGGGCTGTTCAACATCGACCACCTGCTGAACCTGATGCAGGCGCCGCGCGACATCTACGCCGCCTCCGCATCCTACCTCCGCATCGTGCTGTGGACGCTGCCGTTCAGCTTCCTGATCTTTCTCATTGGCTCCATCCTGCGCGGAGTGGGCGATTCGCGCACGCCGATGTATTTCCAGGCAGTCTCGGTGATCATCAACGCCATCCTCGATCCTGTATTGATCTTCGGCCTGCTGGGCGCGCCGCGGCTCGGGTTGAACGGCACTGCCTGGGCCACGCTGATCTCGCAAGGCATCGCGGTGGTGGCGCTGCTGATCTACGCTGCCGCCGCGCGCCCGCTGGTCAACCCGAACTGGCGGCGCCCGCGCCTGGACGTTTCCACCGCCGGGCTGCTGGTCTTTATCGGCATCCCCACCATGGTGCAGCAATCGGTGGTGTCCGTCAGCATGCTGTTCATCGTGCGTTATGTCAGCGCCTTCGGCTCCACGGCCGACGCGGCGTTCGGCGCAGCGCTGCGCATCGACGGCGTTGCCTTCCTCCCCGCGCTGACCCTCGGCATGGCTGCCTCCACGCTGGCCGGGCAGAACATCGGCGCTTGCAAGCTGGAGCGCGTGGGCGAAGTATTCCGCTGGGGCGGCCTGTTGAGCGGCGGCATCTCGCTGGCTATCATGACAATGGCGATGGGAATGCCGTGGCTGCTGCTGCGCGCCTTTACCACCGATCCAGAGGTGATCGCCATCGGCACCCATTACCTGCGCGTGGTCAGCCTGACTTACGTGTTCTATGCCATCATGTTCGTCAGCAACGGGGTCATCAACGGCGCCGGGCACACGCTGGTGACCACGCTAATCTCGATGGTCGCCCTGCTGCTGGTGCGCCTCCCGCTGTCCGGCTATCTTTCACACACAATGCACAGTGTGACCGGCGTCTGGTACGGCATGACCCTTAGCGTTGCCGTCGGCATGTTCCTGAGCATCGCCTATTACCTGTCCGGGCTGTGGCGCCATCCCATCACTAATATCAGCCTGGCCCGGTGGTTCCCATGGGTGAACGGCAGGTAAACGCCGGCTTACGGGGAAGATATAGCTGCCGGCTGGGAGATGGTGATTTTAACCGGCGTTACTTGTGGAGTTTAAAAGGTCTGGATTCTTATGACGCACCGCGAACGTTTCCTTGCCGCGATTAACGGCGATCCGATCGACCGCGCGCCGGTGTTTCCTCTGCTGATGTTCTTTGCCGCCAACCGAGCCGGGCTGAGCTACCGCGAGTTCGCCACGAACGGCGCCGTGCTGGCGCAGGCGCAGCTTGCCATGCAGGCGCAATATGGGCTGGATGCGATTACCGCATGCTCCGATGCTTTCCGCCTGACCGCCGAGCTGGGCGGCGAGATGGGCTTCCCCGAGGACAAGCCGCCTTACCTGCGGCGCCCGCTCGTTACCACGCCTGCCGACATCGACGCGCTGGGGCATCCCGACCCCACCGCCGGCCGCCTGGGCGACCGCGTGCGCGCGGTGGCGGAGATGGCGGCGGCGGCCCGCGCGGAATTCGCCGTGCTCGGTTGGGTGGAGATGCCCTTCGCCGAAGCATGCAACCTGTGCGGCGTATCGAACTTCATGATGCTCATCCTCGACGACCCGGCGACCGCCCACTGCCTGCTCGACCGGCTGACCGACATGGAGATCGACTTCGCGAAGGCGCAGATCGAGGCAGGCGCGGACATGATCGGCGCCGGCGACGCCGCGGCCTCGCTCGTCTCGCCGGAGATGTATGCCGAATTCGCGCTGCCGTATGAGCGTCGAGTGTGCGGCGCGATCCATGCCGCCGGCTCGCTGGTGAAGCTGCACATCTGCGGCGATACCCGCGCGCTGCTACCGAGCATGGCCACCTGCGGCGCCGACCTCTTCAACGTCGACCACCTGGTGCCGCTGGCGCGGGCGAAGGCCGTCTATGCCGCCGCCGGCAAATGCTTCAAAGGCAACCTGGACCCGGTTGCCGATATGATGCAGGCCACGCCGAAGGAGTGCGAAGTCCGCGCCCTTTACTGCCTTGCCGAAGCTGGCGACGCGCCATATATGCTCAGCCCCGGCTGCGAGGTGCCGGCGGACACCTCGCATGAGGTATTCAAACGCTTTTGCGAAGCGCCGCTGGTCTTCGCGTATCAGTAAGAGATGACCTTCCTTGCGCGTCCGTCGGTTCTTCGAGCGGAAGATTACGCGCTCTTCTTGAGTTCGTCATCATAGTCGTATGGGAGAGAGCCATGCATATTAATTATCCGTACCTGTGTGAGGGAGATCCTCATGCTCTTCCGGTAATATCGGGATGCTACCCTTGATACGAAAATCAGCAGCGATCCGATTTAAATAGTCTATTCGTTCGGAGATCGTCATCGACGACATGCGTGCCTGAACTTTTTGTGCCGCTCGATGCTTCATCTCAACGCAATCAAACGTCTTCCTGGGTGTCATAGTCGATCACCTCCTTGCCACGACCACCTGAAAACTGTTAATCTAAAGCGGGATTCGCCCGCAACCCAACAACTTGTTTTTATCGCAGTTCCTGCGATTTCAGGTACTATGGGTACGAAACTGGAAGGAGCACTGCCATGATTCTGCGCGGACACGTTCATACTTACGGCGACCACATCGACACCGACATCATCGTCGCCGCGCGTTATTTGAATACCACCGATCCGGATGAACTCGCGCAGCACTGCATGGAGGACGCCGGGGATAACTTCACGGCGCGCGTTCAGCCCGGCGACTTCATCGTGGCCGGCGAAAACTTCGGCTGCGGCAGTTCGCGCGAGCACGCCCCTATCGCCATCAAGGCGGCGGGCGTGTCGGCAGTGATCGCGAAAAGCTTCGCGCGCATCTTCTTCCGCAACGCCATCAACGTGGGCCTGCCCATCCTGGAGTCACCGGAGGCCGCCGCGGACGCCCGCCCGGGCGACGAGCTGGAAGTCGAGCTGGACACCGGCGTTATCCGCAACGTGACGCAGGGCAAGACTTACCAGTCGGAGCCTTTCCCGCCCTTCCTGCGCGATATCATCGATGCCGGCGGCCTGGTGAATTACGTGCGCGGGCAGGCATCGGCGAAGTGACAAAGGATGGGAGCCGGCTTCCCGACTTCCATCCTTCCATCCTTCTCTTCTTCCAATATCTCTGCTACTCCCCGGCCTGCGCGGGGCCGACGCCTTCGGCATCCGTCGGAACTACCTCTACTTCGACGGCTTCCTCGGAGACGGCCTTGGTAGGCGCCGCTACCAGCAGGACAACGTCTTCCGGAGCCTGGTGCAGCTCGCTACCGGGCGGCAGCGCGAGCTGTCCGGCATGCACCGCATCGCCGATGTGCATCTCCGATACATCGATGGTTATCTGCTCCGGCACCTCGAATGCCGAACAGCGCAGGCTTACCGAGTGGTGTATCTGCTCAACCACCGCGCCCATGCGGGCATCCGCGGACTCGCCTTCCACAATCACCGACACGCTCACGTTCACGCGATCTTCCGACGATACGCGCTGAAAATCGATATTTAAAATCTGCCGAGATACGGTATCGATCTGCACGCTCTTCACCAGCGCCGAGCCGGTATCGCGGCCATCTACCATCAGCTTCACGACCTGCGATCCATACTGGTCCACGGGTATGGCCTTGCGAAAGCCATGGGCATCGGTCACCACCGGCAGCGATTCATCGCCGTGGCCGTAAATGATGCCCGGCGCCATTCCCTGCCGGCGATATTTCTTCACGGCGTTACTGCCCATTCCGGCGCGCGTTTTAAGCTCCAACACGAGTTGTTCACTCATCATTGTTCCCCTTCTCAAGAACACGTTATACAATTCGGCTCAAATCCTACCACGTTTTAGGAAAGAGTGGAAGATTGGTTTTGAGTTTTGAGTTTTCAGTTATTTCTTATCGGGCACAACTGCATACTCGGGATTTCTTACTACGTTAAGCCTCCCATTCTATCGATAGACTGGATGAAATAACAGTAACTCAAAACTAATTCTTCCTCACTTATTCATGCAGCATTTTTTGTATTTCTGGCCGCTGCCGCAGGGGCAGGGGTCGTTGGCGCGGACGGTGGCGTGAGCTACGCGGTCACCGGTGCGAGGGCCTTCGTCGCTGCGGTTGGTATTGATCGACTTGCGGGTGGCCCGCTGGTGCATCTCCTCTTCGCTGACCAGCCGCACGCGGAAGACGCTGGAGGCGATCTCTTCCTGAATCTCCGCCATCAACTGGTTCCACATGTCATAACCTTCGCTGGTGTAAGCGACCAGCGGGTCCTGCTGGGCATATCCGCGCAGGCTGATGCCTTCCTTGAGGAAGTCCATCGCGTCCAGGTGGTTGATCCACTTATGGTCCACGATGCGCAGGATCACCAGGCGCTCGAGCAGGCGCATGTTCTCTTCACCCTGCGTCGATTCATGATAGTCGTATGCCTCGGTCATACGCTGCTGCACGGAGTCGCGCAACGCGTCCGCCGTCGGCTGGTCGCGCAGGCTATCCAGATAGAGCTGCCAGATCTTCCGGCGGTGCTGCTCCTCGAAGAGCGGATTTTCCGGCCCCTGGCGCATGTGTTCCGGCACGGAGAAGAGCGGCAGCAGCGGGCACACCTCTACCAGCCCCTTCGCCAGGCTGTCGATGTCCCACTCCGTCCGCGACGCCACGCCGGCGTGCTCGTCGATGCGCTGATTCACCGTCCGCGTTATGGCCTCTTCCACCGTCGCGCGCATGTCTTCGCCTTCCAGCACCTTGCGGCGCTGCTCGTAGATCACCTTGCGCTGGAAGTTCATCACGTCGTCGTATTTCAAAGTATACTGGCGCTGTTCGAAGTTATGCGACTCGACCTTCTTCTGCGCGGTTTCGATCTGCTTGCTGATCAACCGGGCCGCGATGGGCTCATGCTCCTCCCAGCCGCGCAGGAAGAAGGCGAAGCGCTCCGGGCCGAACAGCCGCATTAATTCGTCCTGCATGGAGACATAGAAACGCGACGAGCCGGGGTCGCCTTGGCGGCCCGACCGCCCGCGCAACTGGTTGTCGATGCGCCGGCTTTCATGGCGCTCGGTACCGATAATGGCCAGCCCGCCGCGCGCCACCACCAGGTCGCGGTTCTTCGCGCAGCGGCGGCGCGCCTCCTCCAGCGCGCGCGCCTCATCTTCCGGGGTGCGCTCGATGTTGCCGATACCCCATTCGTCGAGAATCTGCTCGGTCATGCCCAACGGATTGCCGCCGAGCATGATGTCCACGCCGCGTCCCGCCATGTTGGTGGCGATGGTCACCGCGCTGGGCCGTCCGGCCTGGGCGATGATCTGCGCTTCCGATTCGTGGTATTTAGCGTTCAATACCTGGTGCGGGATGCCTTTGGCGAGCAACCCCGCCAGCCTGTCAAGGTCGGAGGTTAATCCGATGATGCTCGCCAGCGCGGAGACGTTTTCCGCGTCAATTGCGCGCGGCGGCAAGCCGCACACCTCCATCAGCCGCGACAGCCGGTCGGCGCGCGTTTCTTCCAGCCGCTGGAAGCAGACGATTTCCGCCAGCCGGCGCGAATCGTTCGCCGCCAGACTTTCCCCCACCCTGATCTTATCGTGCAGCGCGTTGATCTCATTGTCGAGCAGCTCGGCGCGTTCCAGCCGCTGTTCGAGCTGCCGGATCTCCTCCGGCTGCACCAGGCGTATGGTCTGAATTTTCTGATTCTGCTCGGAAAGTACGTTCAGCTTCTGTAGCGCGTTCTGCAGGTGCTCGCGCTCGCGGCGCACGTCGCTCGAGCGCAGCTTCAGGATGGCGCCGAACTCCGCCTGCTGGCGATCGTTCAATTTTTTTAGTTCGCGGATGTGCCGGTACAGCACCGATGCCAGCGCGAAGGCCTGCAGCAGGTCCGCCTTCAGCCGCTCGCTGACTCGCTCCGATACTTCGATCGAGCGGGTGCCGACCAGCACCGGTTGCTGCCGGCTCTCGCACTGTAGAATCTCGCCGATGATGCCGCGGTACTTTGCCTCTTCCGTCTTGAATACCACGTCGGCCTGGTCCGCGCGCGCCACCGGGCGGTGGGTCGGAATCACCGCCACCGGCAGACCGTAAATCTTGATGAACTCCTGCTCCTCCGTCTTCGCCGTGCCGGTCATGCCCGCCAGCTTCTCATACAGGCGGAAGAAGTTCTGGAAAGTGATGGTGGCCAGCGTCTGGCTTTCGCGCTCGACTTTAACCCCTTCCTTCGCTTCGATGGCCTGGTGCAGGCCCTCGGAGAAGCGGCGGCCATACATCAGGTGGCCGGTATTTTCGTCCACGATGATGACTTCGCCTTCCTTCACGATGTAATCCACGTCGCGTTTGTAGGCGGCGTTGGCGCGCAGCGCGGCCTGCACGTGCTGAAACATTGCCAGGTTCTCCGGGTCGGCGATGTTCTCTACTCCCAGCCCGCGCTCCACTCGCTCGGTGCCCTCCTCCGTCAGCAACGCGTTTTTCGACTTTTCGTCGTGGACGTAATCTACCTCCGCACGTAGGGTCTTGATCACGCGGTCAACCTTCACGTAAAGTTCGGACGGCTTCTCGCCCGGACCGGAGATGATTAGCGGCGTGCGCGCCTCGTCAACCAGGATGTTGTCCACCTCGTCCACGATCACGTAGTGCAGCTCGCGCTGCGCCACGTAATCCATCGAGATGGCCATGTTGTCGCGCAGGTAATCGAAGCCGACTTCATTGTTGGTGGCGTAGAGGATATCCGCCGCGTAGGCTTCGCGACGGCTGACCGGGCGCATGTTCGGCAGCCCGTCCGGCTCGCTGTAGCCGGGCTCATAGATGTAGGCGGGCAGCTCCGCGCCGCCGCGCCCCGCCTGGGTGATGGCCGTGGTAAGACCGAGCATGTGATATAGCTCGCCCTGCAGCGTGCCCTGGTAGCGCACCAGGTAATCGTTGGTGGTTACCAGGTGCACCCCACGCCCGGTGAGTGCGTTCAGGTATAACGGCGCCGCGGCGACCAGGGTTTTACCTTCGCCCGTCTTCATTTCCGAGATCATCCCCTTGTGCAGGATGATACCGCCGATCATCTGCTCGTCGAACGGCTCCATGTAGCGCTCGATGGACTCGATCTGCCGCCCTTCCGATTTAAGCCGGGCCTCCGTCGCGTCGCGCTCGTCTTCCGGCACGACCAGTTCTTCCAGCGCACTCGTCCCCGGCCCTTCCACCCCCGGCTTGCGCAACCAGAAGCGATATTGCCGCCGTCCCAGCGTGCGCCAGGACGCCTCGCGTACCACCGCGAACGCCTCCGGCAGCAGCGCGTCCAGCGACTCATCCTGCTGAAGGCGCTCCTTGAACTCACCTGTCTTCGCGCGCAGCCCGTCGTCCGTCAGCGTCGCTATCTGCGGTCGCAGCGCGTTGATCTCGTCCACGATCTTCCACGACTGATTAACGTCGCGTTTGGTATGGTCGAATATTGAAGCTAAAAATGCCACGTTTCATTCCTTTGCATATAAGTGCAAGCAACTGCCCATTTTGAGGCTGTTATGCCGAAATTGCTGCTACAACATGCGTGTTATGCGCCACGCCATCAGGAGTCCGGCGCGTCCGCATTATACCATATATCGACACATTGCCGACGCCGACCCTGCCGCCGGCCCGCATGACGGAGAAGAGGCGGCTTTGGTAGGGTGCTCATGCCGGTTAACCTATTTTCAAAAGGCTGCGGATATCATTCTCTTCTACTCAAAAAAGCGATCGCTTTCCCTGGAATGCTCAGTATCTCCCGTTTGATGAGTGATATATAGCGAGTCATTATAGAAGCACTGACGAAGATGGTCGAAGTTATACCCTATCCGATTTCACCGCGGCAGGAGCCCGCCAGGGTTCATCGGGAAAACCACGCCGCCAGCGCCAGCCGCCCCGCCCGCCTGTTCTGCCCGCGATGTGAGAAGTATTTGTCGTTCCGACAGCGGGTGCAGTCGGGGTGGGCGGCGATTTGCGCGGGGGAGACGCCGGCGGCGGCCAGGTCGGCAGCGAGCATGGCGTGGATGCGCAGTTGGGGCTTTTCATGCGTGAAATCGACGGTCTCCTTGCCGAGCTCAGAGGCCACGGTATTGCCAATCTCCGCGCTCACCTCCAGGCAGGCCGGGCAAAGGGTTGGGCTGATGCCGGCGCGCAGATCCTCCGGGTGGCTGCCGGATTCGACCAGCGCGCGAACGGCGGCGGAGGCGATGCGGCCCAGCGCCCCGCGCCAGCCGGCGTGCGCCAGCGCCAGCGCGCGGCGGACCGGATCGGCGATCAGCACCGCCGCGCAATCCGCCACCAGGATAGCGACCGGCACGTCCGGTTCGATGGTTAGCAGGCCGTCGGTTTCCGGCAGCGCGCTCTCCCAATCGAGCGCGCCGCGACCCCGATCGGTCTTCCTCACCCACGCCAGCCGTGTGCCGTGCACCTGTTGAGCGGTGACCAGCGCGGCGAGATCGAATCCCGCCGCCGCGGCAAAGCGCCGCCGGTTCTCCGTAACGCGCGCCGGATCATCCTCGACATGGTAGCCAAGGTTCAGCGTCGCGAAAGCTCCTTCGCTCACGCCGCCATGCCGCGTGGAGAATATATGCCGCAAGCCCGGCGCGATGAATGGAAGAGTTGAAGGTTGGATGGAAGGAAGAATGGGTTCTTCATTCACTGCGTTTTGCCCTTTTTGCGAAACAGACCGTCGATGCCCACCGTCTTGCCGGCATTGCCAATGAATACGCTGAGCTCCATCGCCAGGAACGCGGAATTGGCTGCCAGACCGAGCGGCGGGGAGAGATGCATGGTGGCGAGCAGATAGGCGGCGCTGATGAGCATGGCGACGATCGCTGTTACCCGGGTGAGCAAGCCGACGAGCAGGAACAAGCCCACCGCCGCTTCACCGACGATCACCAGCCAGCCGAAGATATCGGCATTCGGCGACACGATATTGCGCAGGAATTCCGCGTAGACGGGCAGTACGCTGTATTCATCGACGAAGGCACCGCCCGGACCGGCCGCCTTGTTTAGCTCGGTGATAAATGAACTACCCGGCGCTGGTTCCTTGGCAGCGGCACCATGCGCCGGAGGGGGCGCATTCTCGCCGAAGCTGATGATTTTCGCGCCGGCGCTGCATAGGAAGAACAATCCGAGGAACACGCGAATGAGCACCATCCCGGCTACGGCAGCTTTGGAGTGTGAACCGGTTGAGCCTTTTGCCATCGAAATACCTCGTATTATCGTTGTAACATGTATTCTCCGAAGGTGTGGGCTTCACCTTCAATACCGCAGATCACCGCAGATCAGCGGTTTTTAGTTGTTGACCACGGATATACCGAACTGTATACTCAACATGAAGTCAGATAGCTGGAGGTGCCAAATGGCGTTGATGCATTATACGGTTATTCTGGAACGCGAAGAGGACGGCGGGTATCATGCCTATGTGCCGGCGTTACCCGGGTGTCACAGCCAGGGTGACACACTTGATTTTGCCGTGGCGAACATCAAGGAAGCTATCGCGGTGTATATCGAGAGTTTGAAATTACACGGCGAGCCGGCGCCGGCTGAAGACATCCTTATCAAGCCAGTCGAGGTAGCGGCATGACGCCGCATCTGCCGGCGATGACGGCCCGACAACTTATCAATGTCGCCGAACGGCTCGGATTCGTTTTCGATCGGCAACGTGGAAGTCACGCAGTGTATTATCGAGAAACTGACTGCGCTCGAATCATCGTCCCTTTACACCAGGGTAAAACGATCAAACCCAAAACTCTCCTTGGCATTCTTCATGACATGGGCATTACCGTCGATCAATTTCACGGTTATTTAAGTAAAAAAATTAGATAGGAACTCTTATTCTCCCAGGCACCACATCTTCGCCTTCCCGCGCACATACATCCGCCAGCTTGATGTGAACAAGTCGCTTATGTATCTGCTTACCGCGGCTTTGGCCAGCGAAAATCCGTTATTGCCGGTTGCGCGACACGGTAGAAGAGATCGACGGGGAGGATATCGATCTCCTCCTCGGCGACAATCTGGTCGAGCATCAGGTTGATGCCCACGTTGTCGTGAGCGTTGTGCGGCATGAAGATAAGATTGACGCCGGCCTCGCGGCAGGCGCCGATACAGTTGTTGTAGGTCAGCCGGATGACAGTCTGCACGTTGCCGGTGGCGAGCAGCGCGGGCAGCTCGTCGTCATTCAGGCAGATGCCGCCCAGCGCATCGACGTAGACCTGCCCCGCCGGAGCGTCCGGCGCGCCGGCGGCGATTTTCGGCGGCACACCCGCGCGGGCGGAGATGGCGAACTCCTCGAAGGTCAGCAGCAGGTCGATCACCTCGGCGACGGTTTTTGGCTTTTCCGATGCGAAGAGCTGCGTCGCCCGCAGCGCGAACAGGTTGTCCATCGGATTGTGCACGTTGAACAGCGCCATGTCGGTATACCGTTCATAGCCAAACGGCTCGCCGGCCATGCGCAGGTGGTAGCCGCGGATGGCCTCATCGACGACGCGCCGGGCCGTCTCCTGCGGCACGCCGTAATCGACCAGCACGTTGTAGTGGGTGTTGTTGATGTCTTCGTAGATCGTGCCCGCCGGCGGAATGCCGTGGTGGGCGAGAAAAGCGTCGATGCGCCGGCCGCGGTCACGCTGCCGCTCGACATAGAGGATGTCGGCCAGCGTACAGTTAATCCCCACCGCCATGCCTCGCACGTCCATCTCCGGGTCGCCGGAGGAGATGCGCGAGCAGCCGAAAGGATTCCACAGCCGCTCGGTGTCGTAGAACTTCCTTGCCGTGCCGGTCAGCGTCTCATACTCCCGCCGCCGGTCGGCCAACTGTGCCTCGAAGGTCGCATCGTCGCGCCAGCCGGCCTTGCGGCCTACTTCGATCATTTTGCGAAAAATGCGGTCAAGCTTCATATCAGTTACCTCGATAACATAAATTCAGGATTATGAGTCAATTCGGCGATGAGCAGCTCGCACATGCCGGTGAAATCGGTCACCGCCACGCGGGCGCTGCCCACCATGGCGCTCCGGCGCAGGCCCGCTGCTTCGATGAGCGGCGCGCACCTGCGAAAGTCGCGGCGGGGGCCGGTGCGGTGCTTTTGCATGATCTCCCGCCGTTTATCCACCGGCAGGCTAAAAAAATCTTCCACGGTGACATGGCTCACCGACTTCTTCTCCGCCAGGTAATCGGGATCGGCCAGCTCCTCCGCCACGTGGATGGAGGTATTGGTCACGTCGTCCACCCCCAATTGCAATATCTTCCCCCGGCGCGCGAAGAGGCAATGGAGCGGCTGATCGGCGCCATACGGCAGCAGCAGGCGCTCGCACTCCCGTGCCAACTCCTCCGCGTCACGGCCATAATAGGCATAGGCATACAGCGGATGGCAGACCTTGCGAACGCCCGGCAGCCCGGCGAAGGTGGCGGGGATGAGGCCGGTGTAAATCTTCGCCTCCGCCGCCGGCTCGCGCAACAGATCGCCGTACTCGTCCTCGCTGGAGGCATACACCGGCATGGTTGCCAGCCCTTGCGACCCGACCGCCGCCATTATCGCCCCGGCGACCGCCGCCGCCCCGCCTTCAACATGACCGAAGCTCTTCAGCGACCCGTGCGCGACGACGGCATCCCCCGATGAGACACCGAGGGAGCGGAGAGCGGCGAGGAGCATGGATTGCGTAACGGTCATTCGGTTCACCACAAAGATATTTACATAGCTTTCGGCAGAGAGAAAGGATTTCCTTGAGATCGGTAGATTATTTGTTATAATAGCATAGAAGGCTGGATTGACTATTGATGAATTCATGGCGCTCATCGGGAGCTAGCGAAATGGAATATACCGTGCTCTTTCACCCGGCGGAGGAAGGGGGCTACTGGGCTGAAGTTCCTTCACTCCCCGGCTGTTACTCCCAGGGGGAGACCATCGAAGAGACCACTCGTAATATCAAGGAAGCAATCGAGAGCCATATCATCGCGTTGAAAGCGGAAGGCCAGGCAGTGGGCGGCGATAACGACTTCCTGATTGGCCGCGTGCGGGTCGCGGCTTGATTGGCGGTTTCGATACAAGCGGCTATCGAGTTTAGGTGCATGAGCTACGAACGGTATGTCTATTCACCTGACCCGGCAGCATCCCAACTGTAAACAATGTGGAAGCATTGCGGACGCGTTTTGCCAGTTTTAGAATTTTGCAATCGCCTCTTCTATCTTATTTGTAAGGGAAATGATCTTTAATTCCTATAGGAGCACGGAAAAAGTCGATTACCCCGTCAAGTGCATGAGGGTTTAACACCAATATGATTACAAGGATTGTGAGGATTAATAAGAAGATGAAATTAGCATTGACTGCCTTGTCAGAGATAGATCTACGACCAACATCCCTCGAGTAATTCTGCTCACTCATCTCTTCTGTAGGAAGAGGTGTTTGGTTTTGTTCATTTTCGTCCATAATTATCTCCTTTATATCATGGAAGAGAACGCTGGCTACCTTTTCAATATTATAAGCGATGTCATTTTAGATGTCAATTTGTAGAGATGAACAGTATGTCTATTCCTCTGACCCGGAGATATCTTCCCTGTAAACGATAGGCTTAAGAGCCGATGCGCTGAACATTCATCCGGCAATGGGCCGCCGGACGCAACCGAAAAAGGAATTCTTTCCCCTTCCACAGTAAAGAACCCTTCATGCCACTCGTGCGGGAGGAGAGCGTTACACTGGTTCCGCCGGTCCGCGCCGTCGTCATGACGGCGGGGTTGCTGGCCGCCGCCGCTGGGGTGGGATGGGGTCTGACTATACTGCGCGTGCCGGTCGCCTGGCTGCTGGGGCCGATGGCGGCGGGCATACTGTGGGCGGCGCTGGCCGGCGCGCGACCGCTGCCGAAGCTCTACGCCGGCGTCGGTCAGGCAGTCATCGGAGTGGGCATCGGATTGACCGTGACTTTGGCAACGCTGAAGAGCGCCGTTCCCGTCGCGCTGCCGTTGCTGCTGCTGGTGGTCATTACCGGTTCGATGAGCCTGGTGAACGGTTACCTGCTGTCCCGCTGGGCACGGGTGGATGCCGCCACCGGCTTCTTCGGCTCGCTCCCCGGCGCCGCGGGCAGCCTGGCGGCGATCAGCGAAGGGATGGGCCTGGACGGCGTGCTGGTGGCGGTGTTGCAGTACGTGCGGCTGCTGCTGGTGATCTCCCTCGCGCCGCTGCTGGTCAGCCTGTGCTGCGGCACGACCGGCGCTCATGCCGCGCTCCCCTCCGCCACGCCGCTTCCCGCCTTCGGTCTGATCTCCGCGGCCATACTGCTTGCCTGCGCGCTGGCGGGCGCCGCCCTCGGTAAAGTGCTGCGCCTCCCCGCGTCCGCCTTCCTCGGGCCGTTTCTGCTCGCCATTGCCGTGTCGTGGACGATACCCCTGCCGCTGCATGTGCCCGCGCCGGCGATGTCCGCCGCGCTGCTGCTGGTGGGATTGAGTATCGGCGTCCGCTTCGACACCGCCCAACTCCGAAGATACGGTAAGGCGGTTACCATTCAGATCGGTCTGGTCCTGGCGCAGATCGGCCTCTGCCTGGGTCTGGGCCTGCTCTTCCACCATCTGACCGGCGTGAACATCCTCACCGCCATGCTCGGCGCCACCCCCGGCGGCATGGAAGTGATGGTCCTCACCGCCGCCCGTCAGGGCGGCGACCCCGGCCTGGTGCTCGCCATGCAGATGGCGCGCTGGCTGATGGTGGTGCTGGCAGGGCCGTGGGTGGCCTTGCGGCTGTCCAAGAGCACTGTAGATAAGTAGACAGGTCAAACTCCTTTAGAGTATCATTTCACCTGAATATATTCGGCTTTAAGCGGAGGTCGCAGCTGCCGAAACAGAGGAGGAATGCCCAATGCATGAGCTTGAGACTATCACAGTAGAAGGCTTCAAGAGCATCGCATCCCTCGACGAATTAACGCTCGGAGCGATCAACGTCCTCATCGGTCCCAACGGATCAGGTAAGTCGAACTTTATCGGTGTATTCTCATTTTTACATGCGATTCGGGAAGGCCAATTACAAGAGTATGTCATCAAATCAGGCGGGGCTGATAGGGTGCTATATTTCGGATCTAAGGTAACAAACCAGTTACATATCAAAATATCGTTCGAGGGGGAAAGCGACCAATACGAAATCACTCTACAGCCGACGGAAGCCGACGAATTAGTTCCGGTGTCCGAGCGTGTCTATTTCTGGGATAAGTTACTTCATCCCGATAAACCATATGATGAAAGACTTTCTCGAATCGGCAAAGAGGCCGGGATCAGCGCCTCCAGCTCTTCGCAGATCGCAACCTATGTCCGCGATCACCTTGACCGCTGGCGGCTCTACCACTTCCACGATACCAGCTCAAGTTCACCGATGAAGAAGACGGCGGACTTAAACGACAATCGGTACTTTCGACCTGATGGGTCAAATCTGGCGGCATTCCTGTATTTTCTCCGTGAGAAGCATGCTACCGAATACAGCCTTATTCGCCGTATAGTCCAGAGGGTCGCTCCACTTTTCGACGATTTCATATTGGAGCCGTTAAAACTTAACCAGGATAAGATTCGACTGGAATGGCGACATACAAGGTCGGAAGCCTATTTTGATGCTTCGTCACTTTCGGATGGCACTCTTCGTTTCATTGCATTGGCAACGCTTTTTCTACAGCCTGACACTTACCGCCCATCCGTTATCCTGGTAGACGAACCTGAACTTGGCCTACACCCCTACGCCATCACAATGCTAGCTTCGCTGGTAAAACAGGCAGCAGCTAAAACCCAGGTAATCCTCTCCACCCAATCACCCTCGTTACTGGACCATTTTCAGCCTGAGGATGTATTGGTGGCCGATTTAATCGATGATGGTACCCGATTCACTCGTTTAGAGCCAGCAAAACTGGCGACATGGCTGCAGGATTATAGCCTCGGTCAACTCTGGGAGAAGAACGAACTTGGCGGGCGTCCGGGAGGAGAGTGACCGCATGGCTCGAGTGCTTATCCATGTCGAAGGCGAGACAGAAGAAACATTCGTTAACGAAGTACTTAAGCCACACCTCTACTGCTTCGGCTACTCGATGGTCAGCGCCCGTTTAGTAGGTAATTCACGACAACGAGACCGCCGCGGTGGTATTCGTGCATGGAGTGCCGTGCGTAGCGACATACTTCGGCATCTCAGAGAAGATCCGGAATGCCTGTCAACCACAATGGTTGATTATTACGGACTTCCACAATCCGGTGGAAGATCATGGCCAGGCCGGGAGATTGCCGGTCGCCTGCCGTTCACGCGAAAAGCCTCGACGGTTGAAAGTGCCTTGCGAGCAGATATTTGCAATGAACTGGGCAGGAATTTCGATCAGCGTTATTTCATCCCTTTCGTGGTAATGCACGAGTTCGAAGGATTGCTCTTCAGTGATTGCACGCGGTTTGGGCAAGGCATCGGTCACCCTGAGCTGTCCACACAGTTTCAAGAGATTCGCAACGACTTCGCAACCCCCGAAGAGATAAACGATTCCACTGTGACAGCACCCTCAAAGCGAGTTGAAGCATTGGTACCTGGTTATCAAAAGCCTCTCTTTGGGCCATTGGCCGTGATTGAGATTGGGCTTGATGCCATTCGCACGGAGTGTCCGCACTTTCGCGAATGGTTGGAACAGTTGGAATCCTGGCCAGGATATAGGTAATCAAAGGTATTCACTGCTCCCCCACCAGCAGCAACACCGCATCCCCCTCCGGCACGTGCTGCAATTCCGCTTCCGCCAGCGAGAGGATGTGATCGGCGGTGAGCAGGCCGGAAAGGTTGAAGATGCGCGGGCCGGCGGCGAGGAAGACGGCGGGGAGACGCTCGCCGCCGTCGCCGTAGTGGGTCTGCGCGGCGATCATCTCGCGCAGGCAAGATATGGCGTGGTTCGAGGCGATCGACACGGCGGCGCCGTGGGCGAGTTGCAGGCGGATCACCCCGGTGCGGTCCACCAGGCGGAGTGGTGTGCGCTCGGTCTTCATCAGGCCGAAGAGCTTTTTGCTGACGCGCGTAGTGGCCAGCGCGGCGAAGTATGGCGTGCGGGCGGCCTCCGTCACCGCGGCCGGCTCGACGTCCAGCGAGTTCGCGGCAGCCTCCCGCTGGGCAGCTTCGCTCGCGACATCGGCGGAGAGGTCGCGAGCGCGCATTTCGGTGGCGCCGGTGGCGGTGGCTCGCACCACCTGGTGCTGGGAATCCACTTCCACCTGCGCCTCCACCGTCTCCGGATTGGCGCCCACGCGCACCACGGCTTCGATGGCCTCCTGCCGCACGCGCAGCAGGTCTTCTTTCGTCGGGTTGGGAATGGTACGCTCCACCGTGTCGCGCACCAGCGCCAGCGCCACGCCGATGGCGGAGATCACCGGGGCATTCTCGGCGATGCGCCAGGGTAGACTCATCATCTTGCCGGTGAACGGCGCCACCGCGCCCGAGCCGCCGCCGCCGCCGATGAGGGTGACGTGCTCGCGACGAAGCTGGTAATCCTCCAACAGCTTCTCCACCGTGGCGACCGCCAGCGCGCAACCGGACTGCAGCACCGCCTCCGCCGCCTCCTTCGGCGGCGTGCCTAGCGCACCGGAGAGCAGCGTGCCGGCCAGCGTCCCGTCGCCCTTCGCATAATCGCCGTCCGGCACGTATCCCGCTGCGTTCGCTGCGCAGGACATGGTGATGGCCTTGCGGTCAGCTTCACTATTTTCGGCGATAACGTAATCGGAGGGATCGTTGGGAAGCGGTTGAATTTGTTTGACGGCGTAATCGTCTCGGCCTGTCGGCGAAGGCGTTGCGTTGAAGCAACTATACTCCAGCCCGGCCAGGTGCGCGCTGCGCGGGCCGACAGCCACCACCTTGTTCCCCTGCATGCGCAACATGCTGCCGCCCGCCAGCCCGATGGTGCGCACGTCCAGCGTGCGCAGGAACAGCTTGTGCCCGCCGATGGTGGCGCTCTGCACGCTGGCCTGGCCGTTGCGGATGCAGGTAATGTCGGTAGAGGTGCCGCCCACCTCCAGGAAGATGCCGTCGCTGATGCGCGCATACATGAGCGCGGCAGCGACGCCGGCAGCCGGGCCGGAGAGGATGGTGAGGATGGGCCGGCGGCGCATCTCCTCGATGGACATCACCCCGCCGTCGCTACGCATGATCATCAGCGGCGCGGTTATACCCGCCGCCGTCACCGCCTTCGCCGTCATCCGCGCGGTCTGCATCATCTTCGGCAAGATGCTGGCGTTCACCACCGCGGTGCGCGTACGCGTGCGCAGGCCGTAGAGTCCGCTCACCTCGTGGCTGGCGGTGGCCGGCACGCCCAGCTCCGCGCAGGCGTCCAGCACCAACCGCTCGTTGGTCGGATCATCGACGCCGAAGGCTTCCGCCGCCACGATCACCTGCGCGCCTTTGCCCTGCAGCTCGCTCACAGCAGCTTTGATGGTATCGGGATTTACGGCGTTCGAGTCGAGGAAGGTGTGAGATGTCTCCAGGAAGCGGCCCGGGGCCACCTCGATGCGGCCTATCTCGGTGTCCTTGCGCGCCTTCAGCGCGTCCGCGCCGCGCGCCATGCCGATCACCCCGGCCGGGCTCACGTCGCCCTCCAGCAGCGCGTTGGTCGCCTGCGTGGTCGAATGGGCGATGAAGGTCACGTCGTCCGGACGCACGCCGGCATCCAGCAGCGCCTTCAGCGACTGTGTCACACCCAGCGCCACGCCCTCCGCGGCCCGGTGCGTGGTCGGCGCCTTCGCCTGCCGGGTCACCCGCAGCGTCTCCGCCTCGATCGCCACCGCGTGGGTAAAGGTTCCGCCTACGTCGATTCCAATTCGGTACGGCATGGCGCAAGTGTGCCAAAAATCGGGGAAAACGTAAACAGCCGGAGTGGATAAGGGAGCGAGCGCGATGACTATAATATTTATTAATTGATGATTTTTCGAGGTTATACGGCGAAAAGCGTGTTATGTAAAAATATAAGAAGCCGGTTTGTTAACGTTAACTTATTTACTCACATCGCCTGCCATGGGTGACCGGGGGGTATCTCCCACAACTTTTTGTTTGCTATACCCATCAGGCACTCGCTTCCCTTGCCGCTATTTTACCGCGTCTTTTTGCCATAATTCGGGCATCGCGCGAAAAGAGATATAAAGAATTTATAAAGATTTTGAAGCGGTTTGAGTTTAAACTTCGCTATATGCTATACATCAGCACGGAATTATCCACGCGGTTGCGCTGCCGCTCCGCCAGCTCGGCCAGGGTGATATTGCCGAAAACGCCGATCAGCGCCTGGCTGGCCTCCTGCCACAGGTCCTGCAGCGCGCAGCTTTCCGGATGGCCGCAGCATCCGGCGTCGTTCGGGCAATCGGTCAGGCTCAACGGACCTTCCAGCACCTCGATGATTTCCGCCAGTGTGATCTCCCGCGCCGGGCGCGACAGGGTGTATCCCCCATGCGCCCCGCGGATTGCCGTCACCAGCCCGGCCTTGCGCAGCAGCACCATCAACTGCTCGAGGTATGTCGCCGGCAGCTTCTGCTGCTCGGCGATGTCCTTCACCATCAACGGCCCGTTTCCCGCCGGCTGCAACGCCAGCGCCAGCATCGCCCGTACCCCGTATGTCGATCGCGTCGAAAGCTTCACCACTCCACTCCTGTCGAATAACCGAGTTATCGGCTCGGAATACTCGACTTCATTATATGATGCAGATAAGGTTAAGGTCAACCTTATCTATGGTATGTCGGACAAGTCAGACCGGTCGGACATGTCCGACATGTCCGACCGGTTCGACTTACAACCGCGGATCTACCGCTATCCTTATCCACAATAGCAGCTGCAGCGCCGGCTTCGCCGTGGCCGCTTCCGGCAGCGTGCTCCCCGGGCTGTCTCCTCTAGCAGTGCGCGGAGGGCGATGGTATTTTCCTTCATAAAACAGGGTATCAGCGTCATCGAGGATGGCCTGTTCGGCGCCGGCCAGCTTGCGGGCGATCAGGTCGGGCACGTAGGAGAGGTGGAATTCCTCGTCGAGATGCACCGGATTGGCGTTGCCGGGATCGTTGAAATCGGCCACGTCGATGACGCCTTTCAGATCATTGGTCTCAGCGAGCTTGCCGATGATCTTATTCATCTTATCGCCGATCTCTGTATCTCCCGCAACGCCACCATGTCGGCAAAGCCGCCACCCTCCGGCACGTCGAGCAGCGCATCCTTTCTGCCGGCATATTTATCGGAGACGTACTTCACGAACAGCAGGATCACTACGTAGTCTTTATACTGCGATGCGTCCATCCCCCCACACAGCTCGTCGCAGCTTTTCCAGATAGAGCTATACAGTTCGGATTTTTGAGCGCCATGTCTGCTCCACGTGAAGACAATGATTTGGATGATGAATGCCGGTATTAGAGCCTGATTCGCCCGTGGCAGGCAATTCCTGCAATGGTCGGGGGGGCCGGGTGAATGATATCGAAACCGGATAAGGAAAAGACTTTTCTCTCGTGTCTTCGCGCCTTCGTATTGAAAGATTCGGTTATAGCATGCCGAACATCTGCTCTTTCAGGTCCAGGTAATACAGGTAGTCCTCCGGCTTCACGTTGGGCGGGCAGCGGTGGTCGCAGAAGGGGATATAACCGCCGCGCTCGACCAGGGGGACCAGAGTTTCCATATACGCCTTGATCGCCGCCGGGCCTTTGCCCAGCTCGATTTTATCCACGCCGCCCATGATGCGCAGGTCCTTGCCCCAATCGTTCAGCAGCTCCGCCGGGTGGGCGCAGCCGTTCACCTCGAAGGGGAAGAGGCAGTTGATACCGGCCTTGAGGAAGCCGGGCAGCAGCGGGCGCACGTCGCCGTCGCAGTCGGTGTACCAGAGGTCGATGCCGTGGGCGTGCAGCTTCCTGCCGATGCGCTCGTAGCGCGGCGCCACCACGTCGGTGAAGAAGGAGAGCGAGACGATAGGCCCGTTCTTGAAGCAGATGTCCTCCCAGCCGGTGGCATAGTCGAAGTCGATCTGCCCGAGCACCTGGTCGAGGAAATCCTCCACCATTTGGCAGCGCGTCTCCACCATGTCCTCCACCATCTCCGGATAGTCGTAGGTGGCATAGGCCAGGCCTTCGAAGGTCAGCATGTCGCGCACGCGCCCGATCATGGAGCCGCAGCCGACGCCGAGGGCGTAATCGCGCGTGGGCGGGTGCGCCTTCTTCAGCGCCTCCACGTCTACTTTGCGGGCGTGATCGTCGCGGCGGAAGCGCTCTTCCTTAACCTTTTTCCAATCGTCCGGGGTGATGATGGTGGCCTTGATATAGTGCGGGATGGTGTCGTGGCCGTCCTTCGGTATTTCGGCGGTCAGACCGTCGCCGTTCATGATGATGTAGGTACTGGCCGTCTCTCCCACCCGCTCATTGGGGAAAGACGGGTTGATATCCACGCAGCCGCCGACGCCGCCGATATTATCGAAATTGAAGAATCGGTCGGCCTCCCAGTTATTGGTGATGCCGTTTTCCGTGAAGATCGACCATTCGTGGAAGTTCTCTTCCCAGTAGCCGAACTCCATGTTGAAGCAGCGGTCCACCGGCTTATAGTGCATCTGGTTGTTGAACCGTTCGCGGTCGGTCATGGCGCCTTTCCACTTCGGGCGGCACGGGGTGATGGTTGTCATAGCACGCTCCAGTCAAAGATATCAGCAAAGATGATTCCACATGAAGTTGACGGGGTCCTGCCGGAGAAGGTTGTTGGTTTTATAGTTTATGGTTATCTGGATTATCAGGCGTCCTCGCGAGTCGTGATGAGTTCATGGGAACTGTCTCGTATTTTCCCCGGCCTTCCCGCTTGTTCCTTGACGCTCTACCTGCTTCATCAAACCTGAGCGCTCTCGCTTTTAGCCGGAAACGGTACTCCGCTCGTTTCGACATTGTCACACAACGCAGCAGCGTTCTATCAACTTTATCGCCGTTTCCACCACTTCTTCGGCGGTGATGGCTTGCATACAGGGGTAATTCGCGCATTTGGGGCGGCGGAGGCAGGGCGAGCAAGGCATGGGGTGGAAACAGACCGCCGCGCATTTTTCCTCGACCAGCCAGGAGGGCTCGGTGGAGCCGTAGAGCGCCACGGTGGGGGTGTCGGTGGCGAAGCCCGCATAGGTGAGACCGGTGTCGCCGCCCACCACCAGGGCGGCGTCCTGCACGAGGGCGGCGGATTGCAGCAGCGAGGCGCGGCCCACCGCGGAGACGGGCTCGGCGAGGCAGCCTTCGATCAGCCGTAATGAATCCACGCGCCGCTCGGGACCGCCGATGAAGACCGTGCGCAGGCCCATGCGCTCGCGCAGCAGCTCCGCCAGCTCGCGCCAGCGCAGCCACACCCAGTCCTTCTGCGGCCGCGAGGTGGAAACGCAGCAGGCGGCGTATCGTTTGCCGGCCAGCCCGTTTTCAACCAGCAGGGCCTGCGCCGCCGCGCGGTCCTCCGCCGGCACGGGCAGCACGGGCCGCCGCGGGGCGAGAGGGATGCCCAGCGCCGCCAGCAGCCGCAGGTACTGCTGGGTGATGCGGGTTGGATGCGGCAGGCGCTCGACGCGATCGGTGAGGAAAAGGTGGTTGTATTCGCGCGGCGGATTGAAGCCGATCCGCCTTGACGCGCCGGACAGCCGGGCGAGCACACCGCTTTTGAGCAGCCCCTGGCAGTCGATGGCGATGTCGAACTGCCTCGCGCTCAGCTCAGCGCCGAATTGCCGCACCTCGCGCAGCAGGGGAAGGATCTTCCACTCGCCGAACATGCGCTGCCAGCGGCGCATGTGCTCCATGACGATCACCTCATCGACAAAGGGATTTACCTGGACGAAGGGAGCGGACAGCGGCTCGACGAGCCAGGCGATATACGCGCGGGGAAACGCTTCCCGGAGCGCTTCGGGCACCGGCGAGGTCATCAGCACGTCGCCGATGGCGCTCAACCGGACCAGCAGGATGCGAACCTTACTGTCAGCGGTGAGGCTTGCTAACGCGAAACGATGTGCCATCGAAAACAAGTATAAGAGTCGCCTTCCCGGATGTCAAACCCCGTGGTTTGCGCAACATCGTTCTGTACGGCGGGCAATTCAACGTCTCGATTTCAAGATCGAAAGAAGGCATTGAAGGCAGTCGAGTGGAAATGGAAACTGGATCGGCGAGACTATTCTTGGCAGCCAGTCCCCGTATATCGTTGGCGAAGTAGGCTTTCAGGAGCGTGAAGGAACAGAGAACATGGAGGTGCAGGAATGGGAGAGTAAAGAGGATGTGGGACGCATCGACCACGTGCTTGTCCATCTTGAAACTTAATTCCTTTCCTGGTGCGCCTTGGAGATGCAGGCCGTTTATTTCTCCGGCGAATCAATAGCAAAAGAATTTCACGCAATCGTTGAATCAACAGGAGACGATATCCCATTTCCGGTCGGACGCCGCCGACCTGATTTTCGCAGCAGTGGGCCGAAGCGCCTAATGCCACAGTTGCAGATCAAGGTGCCGACTCTTCGCAGATGGGGGAAGAAGATGTGCGTGCTCGTAGATCGCACTTTCTTCGATAACTTGGGGCGGATGGAGAGTGTAGACGACGTTTCGAACTGCGACATAGCCTGGTTTGTTGTGAAATATGAAGAAGACGATGCGGGCACACATCTATCGCCTGATTTAGTACATTTCACAACACTTGGAATTTCCGTCACTTCGGTCGAAATTTATGCTGATCTTCTTCGCACGCTCGCCGTGCCGTTCGATGACATTCGTTCGCGTAGCAGAAAAGATTGATGGGAATATCACAGTTGAAGCGGGACAGTAACAATGGCTGATGAACCGATTACCGATGACCTGGATCTGTTGCTGGCGGTGCTGCCGCCGCACATTCGAGAGCCGTTGGTGCAGCAGGTGAACGGGGAGAATCTGCTGGAGATCATTCTCGACCTCGGGCGCGAGCCGGAGGCGCGGTTTCCGGGCGCGTTTGCCACGGTCTCCGAGGTTCCCGTCACCTATGAGGACCTGGAATACGTAACCGCGCACGTAGGGGCGTTCGGCGACGACAATCGCGCCGGCATTCCGCGCACGCTACACCGCATATCCGCGCTGCGCAACCGCCAGGGCATGATTGTCGGCCTCACTTGCCGGGTGGGGCGCGCGGTATACGGCACGGTGGATATCATCCGCGATGTGGTGGAATCCGGCCAGTCGCTGCTCATCCTGGGCAGGCCGGGGGTGGGAAAGACCACCAAGCTGCGCGAGGTGGCCCGCGTGCTGGCCGACGACCTGCGGAAGCGCGTGGTGGTGGTGGATACCTCGAACGAAATCGCCGGCGACGGCGACATTCCCCACCCGGCCATCGGACGTGCGCGGCGCATGCAGGTGCCGCGCGTTACGCGGCAGCACGCGGTGATGATCGAAGCGGTGGAGAACCACATGCCGGAGGTGGTGGTCATCGACGAGATCGGCAACGAAGAGGAGACGCTGGCGGCGCGCACCATCGCCGAACGCGGCGTGCAGCTCATCGGCACCGCGCACGGCAATACGCTGGACAACCTGCTGCAGAATCCCTCGTTGAACGACCTTATCGGCGGCGTGCACGTGGTGACGCTGTCCGACGAGGAGGCGCGGCGGCGCGGCACGCAGAAGACGGTGCCCGAGCGCAAGGCTCCGCCCACCTTCGACGTGGTGGTGGAGATGATCGAGCAGGACAAGTTGGCCGTATACCACGAAATTACTGAGGTGGTGGACAACCTGCTGCGCGGTATCCCCGCCACCCCGGAGATCCGCTTCATCACCGCGGATGGCGCCATTGAGCGCGTTTCCTCGGCCACCATGCCGCGGATGGAGGAACAGTACGAATCGGCGTGGGGCGAATACCAGGGGTACGTGGAGGAGATGCCGGCCACTCGATTGCCGCGCGACAAGCAGATATACATTTATCCCTACGGCGTGGCGCGCAATAAGCTGGAGCGAGCGATCGGCGAACTGGGCCTGAACGCGGTGATGGCGCGGCATCTGGAAGATGCGGACGTGATCATCACCGTCAAGCAGCAGGAGCGGCGCGACGCGGCGCGGCTGGAAGAAGCGGTGCGCAACGGTATTCCCGTGCACGTGATCCGCAGCAATACCTACCAGCAGATTCTAGGCGCGCTGCACGAGCTTTACCGGCTGGACCGATTGAACGTGGAGACGGAGGCGATCCACGAGGCGCGCGCCGCCATCAACGAAGTGATGTCCACCTCCCGCCCGGTTGAGCTGACCCCGCGCAACGCCTACCTGCGAAGATTGCAACATAAAATAGCCAACCAGTTTCACCTTTCCAGCGAGAGCGTCGGCACCGAACCCGCGCGGCGGGTGCGGATATCGAAGTAAGGGGCTAGGGGTTATCTTATCCCTAATCCCTAACACCCAACCCCTAGCCCTTTTCCTATCTCCTCAACGGAAAGCACGGCGGCGGCAAGGTGGGAGGGGGTGAGACCGAGGCGGGCGAGGAGCACGGGGCGAGGGCCCTGGCCGATGAAGGCGTCGGGCAGGCCCAGGGTGCGCACGGGGGTGGCGATACCTTCCGCGGCGAAGAGCTCCTGCACCGCGGAGCCGAATCCGCCGGCGGCGGCATTTTCTTCCAGTGTCATCACCCGCGGAACGCGGCGCGCCACCTCCAGCAGGCAGGCGGCGTCCAGCGGCTTTACGAAGCGGGCGTTGACCACCGTGGCCTGTATCCCCTCCCGCGCGAGGAGAACGGCGGCATCCAGCGCCACGGAAACCAGCGAACCGACGGCGAACAGCGCCGCATCGCCGCCTGCGCGCAATACCGCCGCCTTGCCGCGCGCGATGCCCGCCGGGTCGCCGGCGTCGCGCAGCCCGGCGCGGCCCTTGGGGTAACGGATGGCGCACGGCCCGCTTGCCGCCAGCGCCGCGTCCAGCATCGCCTCCAGCTCTGCCAACGTGGCGGGGGCCATCACCGTCAGATTGGGCATCATACGCAGGTAGGAAAGGTCGAAGGCGCCGTGGTGGGTGGGGCCGTCTTCGCCGACCAGCCCGGCGCGGTCCAGCGCCAGCACCACCGGCAGCCCCTGCAGGCATACGTCGTGCAGCACCTGGTCGTAGGCGCGTTGAAGGAAAGTGGAATATACCGCGACCACCGGGCGCAGCCCCTCGCAAGCCATGCCCGCCGCCAGCGTCACCGCGTGCTCCTCCGCCATGCCCACGTCGAAACAGCGGTCGGGAAAGCGCTCGCGGAACTCCGCCAGTCCGGTGCCGTCGCACATCGCCGCGCTCACCGCCACCATCCGCTGGTCGCGCTCGGCAACGCGGCACATGGCGGCGCCGAAGGTTTCGGTGAAGGTGTCGCCTGACGGCGGTTCGACCGGCTCGCCCGTCTCCAGATCGAAGGCGGGCACGCCATGCAGACGCGAGCAGTGCTGCTCCGCCGGCTCGTAACCCTTGCCCTTGATGGTGATGGCGTGCAGCAGCACCGGACCCTCCATGCGGCTGGCGCGCAGCAGCGCGTCGATGAGTGCGCCGGTGTCGTGGCCGTCCACCGGACCCAGGTAGGTGAAACCCAGCTCTTCGAAGAGCATGCCGGGCACGAAGAGGTGCTTGAAGCTTTCCTTGAAGCGGTCCAGCAGCGCCAGCACGGGCCGCCCGCCGGGCAGCCATTCCATCAGGCCCTTGAGGCCCGCCTTCGCCTTCAGGTAGCCGGGCTCGCTGCGCACACGGTTGAGATAGCGCGCCATGGCGCCTACGTTGGGCGAGATGGCCATGGCGTTGTCGTTCAAGACCACCAGCAGGCTCAGCCCGCCGTGCCCCGCGTCGTTCAACGCCTCCAGCGCCATGCCGTTGGTCAGCGCGCCATCGCCGATCACCGCGACGACCTGCCCGGGCGTTCCATTCAGGGCGCGGGCGCGCACCATGCCCAGCGCGGCGGAGAGCGAGGTGCCGCCATGCCCGGCGTCGAAGGCGTCGTGCGGGCTTTCCGCCCGCTTGGCGAAACCGGACAGTCCGTCGAGCTGGCGGAGGGTGGCGAAGTCCTCGCGCCGGCCCGTGAGCAGCTTGTGCGTGTAGCACTGGTGGCTGACGTCCCAGATCAGCCGGTCGCGCGGGCTGTCGAATACATAATGCAGCGCCAGCGTGAGCTCCACCACGCCGAGGTTGGCGCCCAGGTGTCCGCCCGTCTTCGCCAGCGTTTCCAGCAATACCCGGCGGATCTCCGCCGCCAGCTCCGGCAGTTGCTCGCGCGCCAGCCTTTTCACGTCCTCCGGCGCCTGTATCTGATCCAACAATGATGCCACGTCTGCTTGTCCCGTGTCGCCTTGATTCCACCCGGTGGCAGCCACCGAAATGTACCATCACATTGTACAGTTCGCACGCACCGCGGGCAAGCCCCGCGTGGAGACAAGTGATGAGTGAGAGTAATAAGTTAAGTCACTTATCTCTTCTCCCTTCACCCTCCTCCCTTCTCCTTATTACTTATCACTCATCACTTCCCATCCTGCGCTCCATCCGTTCCAGCGCGGCGCGCAGGTGCTGCTGGCCGAGGGCGGTGGAAAGGTCGCCGCGGGTGCGCTCGATGGTGCCGCGCATGACATCGGTGATGCGGCGCAAGCCGGAGGTGACGGCGGCGGGGTAGTCGAAGGTGATCAGCTCGAAATAGATTTCGTCCATGGCGTTGAGCAGCTCCTCGGTATCTTCCCGCGCGGAAGCGCCTTCACGAATTCGGTCGAGAATAAGGCGTCGCATCTCGCCGGTGGCGTCGCCCACGCCGTGCAGGTAGGCGGGGTAATCCACGCCGAGTTCGTCCGGATCGGGCAGCGCTTCGCCGGTCACCACGGAGAGGAAAATAGCGGCCTCCGCGTATTCTTTCTGCGAATCGTGCACGAAGCCGGCATATTTCACGTCCGGATACCCCTCCAGCGCCACGTTCATCTCCTCCACCAATCGATGGATAGAGTCGATCACCTGGCGCGCATCGGAAAAATCGCGGCGGTGAATGGCGCGAATGGCGTTGGCGCTGCGCCGCACCACCTCGCGCGACAGCGCCAGCCCCCGCTCGCGCGCCGCGTCCTTGAGATCGAACTGCGCGCGGATCTTATCGCATATGTCGCGGTAGCGTTCCATATCGAACATTACGTCTCCTTTGCCATCATTATTTCGACAGAACCGCCGCAATGCCTTGTATTACAAATGCTGAAGTTCTCGCCAACAGGTGCAGTTTTTGTCTTTGGTTGCGGCGCAGCCGCCTTGTGCAAGGATATGCTAAGTATAACCGGATAAGCCCCAGCTCGTAGTAGGCCCGTAAGGGCCGTGCCCGTTTATGTGCATAAAGCTCGTTCGTATTTGAGGAGTAAACTTTTCTCTTTAGTTACGAACGAGCTTTATGTGCATAAACGGGCGACGGCCCTCACGGGCCTACTACGAGCCGGGGCTTTTCGCTCGATTGGCAATGAGCAACGGTTGATCTCCAACCCAAAAAACGGTAGCCTAAAATCATGACAACTGTCATGACGGTGACCGGTCCCCAGGCGCCTGTTGACTGGTGGATAGCAGATCGGTTGCGCCACCTATTGACCTGCGCTCCCTCTATCCTTACAATGCAGATGCCGTCTTACTTCGGTCAACAGGCCATTTGAAGCGAAGGGATATACCCCATGACGAAATTTGCCGTGTTGTTGCTCATCCTGGTACCGCTGGCTTCCGCTGTTTGGGCCGTCACGCTGGTGACGGACGGCAAGCCGGTTGCTGCCATCGTCATTGCCGACAAGGCGTTTCAGGCCAAACGCTATGAACTGACTCTCTGGGCCAACGGCGAACCGGAGGCGAAAGCGCGCGCCGCCGCCGAGGACTTGCAAAAGTATATCGAGAAGATCAGCGGCGCGACGCTGCCCATCGTCTCCGACGCCGCTTTGAAAGACCTGGGCGGCGCCGTCATTTATGTCGGCGAGAGCGAGAAAACGAAGACGCTGCCGCTGAAAATCCCGCGCGGCGTCACCAACGATTTCAAAGAGGAGGGTTACACCCTTTACGCCCGCGGCAACACGCTGGCGCTGGTTGGCAACGACGCCGGACCCTACCACGGCACGGAATACGCGGTCGTCGAACTGCTCACCCGGCTGGGCTGCCGCTGGTACATGCCGACGACATATGGCGAGTATTTGCCCGCCATGAAGACCATCGCCATCCGCGACGTGACCTTCTCCGACACGCCGGACTTCCGCCAGCGCTGCTGGTGGCAGAACGGCATTCCGGAGATGCAGGCAGCGGACGCGGAGTTCAAAATCCGCAATAAAATGAGCCCGCTGCCGGTGGTCGGCATCGCCGGCGACGGCACCATTCGTCAATGGCTGCCGGATAAAGAATACCTGAAGACGAAGCCGGAGTATTTCGCGAAGAGCATGGACGGCTCAATCAACGAATATATGGTGAATCTGACGAACCCGGACGTGCCCGCGCTGGTGGCCGCCAAAATGAAGGTGGAGATCAAGGCGCAGTTGGACAAGGGCATCGCCGTGCCGCAGGTATCCATCGCTCCCGACGATGGCATCCCCATCGACTTCACCAGGGAGACCATGGACACCAACCTGGGCCTTACCGGACTGTGCGGGCGGCTGAACGTGCCCACCGAGGTAAGCATGAGCGAAGAGTGGTTCCGTTTTGTGAACAAGGTAGCGGCAGAGGTGGGGAAGGACTACCCCAACGCGCTGATCCTCACCAACGGTTACGCTAACCGCGACATCCCGCCGCAAGGCGTGACGCTGCAGCCCAACGTCGCCGTCATGTACGCCGCCATCTGGGCAGATGTCCTCCACCCGCTGAATAGCCCGAAGAGCTGGCATGCGAGCGTGAAACGCAGCATCATCCAGCAATGGTGCCGGATAAACTCCCGCGTTACCATCTATGATTACGATATGCAGATGCTGGTCACCGCCATTACCCCGGTGCCGGGCGTGCATAAACTCGCCGTCGCCATGCCGCTGATGAAACAGTTCGGGCTGGCCGGTTTCATCCACGAAGCGCGCCACACCTACATGGAGGAAGGCATTCAGACGAAGTACCTGCGCGCGCGCATGATGTGGGATGCCGACCTCAACGTCAAAGATGTGTTGGACGACTATTACACGCATTGGTACGGCGCCGCCGCTGTGCCGGCGCAGGCGTTCTGGAACGACCTGGAGGAGAACCAGGAGCAAAGCCCGCTGCTCGGGCATGAAGACCGCGTGCTGCCCTTCGTCTACACCCCCGCGCTGCTGGCGAAGCTGGAAAAGGACGTGACGATGGCGGAGGGCCTGGCCGCCGACGACCGAAGCAAACTGCACGTGCGCGCCGACCGGTTGATTCTAGAACACCTGAAGTCCTACATGGCGATGCACGACGCCGAATTCGCCGGCCGATATGCTGAAGCCGCGCGGCAGGCGGACGCCATGCTGGCCCGCCGCGCGGAACTGGAGGCGATCTCCCCCTTCTACTGCACGACGAAGGGCCCCAACAAATACGTCATCTCCGGCGACACCTACTGGGGCGTTTCCGACCGCAAGGCGCACTACCTGAAGCTCGACGACATGATGAACGGGAAGACCGGCGCGCTGATCGCCATGGCGCCGCAACAGGCGGCCTTCCGCCTCGATCCCGGCGAGATCGGCCACCTCGAACGCTGGTATGAGCCGGACTACCCGCGCAAGGACTGGCAGAAGATCGACACTTGCAAACCGTTCTACCTGCAGGCGCCCGGCGCGATGGACGCCCGCGGCATCCTCTACCAGGGCTTCATGTGGTATGTCTTCGAGCTGCCGGTGCCCGCCGCGGCGAAGGGCAAGCCGATACACGTCTATTCGCCCATCGTGGTGGATGACGCCTGGGTGTGGGTAAACGGCCAGTTTGTCGGCAAGCGCGGCCACCTGGACTCCTACTGGCGCCCGGCGCCGGTGGAATTCGACGTGACGCCGTTCGTACAGCCCGGCAAAACGAACATCGTCGCCGTGCGCGTCACCACCGGCTTCAACAACGCCGGCTCCACCGACGGGTTTATGGGACGGCTGTTCCTGTATAGCCCGGTGAACCCGGAGTAAGGGAATACCTAACGCGCCATGCGGGACCGTTGACCGATAACTGTTGGCAACACAGCGATGGGTTAACGGTTCCGTATAACTTCAGCATTTACCGCGCGGGCGCGTTCAGCGCCTCCTGATGCTGTTTCAACAGCGCATCGACATCATAGACAGCGCGAGCCCAGGCCGGCGTTAATGTCGGCCAGTAAGGGTCGCCATACGGGTATTTCCGTAGGAATGCATCGATGCGGGGGCCTTGCTGCTCTAGGTACGCGATCGCCGCGGCATTATCCACCACGGCGGCATCCATATATTTCATACGGTATTCAGAAAGCAGGCGTCCAAACTCGAACCCATCACGGGCGAATTGCACTCGATCGGCGAAACGCCGCTGTTCGGGCGGCAGCGCGGTGGCGATCAGTCCGGCTTGCCGCAGGAACACGTCCAATTCCGCCCAGTTCTCCGGCTCGCGGAAGATACGCTGCGCCGAGCTGGAACCGGGCCGCTCCAGATTGTACAGTCGTTCCGCGCCCATCCAGTATTGCCGCATGGGCTCCGCCGCCGGACCGTAATATCCGGTGAAGAACTCCTCCAGCAGCACGTCCACATCGGCATCGATGTTCCACGCCAAACAGTTCGCAATGTAATGGTTGAGTCCTTGCGTGGCAAAGAACGGTTGACCTTCAAAGTGCAGATAGGTGCCGCCCAGCGCGTGGAAGGCGGGCATATCCTCGCGCAGCTTGTGCACCAGCGCCCACGGACCGAAGAAACCGGCATGCCCGATATATTCGTAATAGCCGAATTGCGAGAGCCGGCTGCCCCATGCGGTGAGTTGCCGGTAGAACGTGCGATTTCGCGTGCTGGTAGGGTCGGTGAAAGGGCGGGTATGGTCATAATCCCAGAACATGTCGCAAACCGTTCCGGCGTGATGCGGATGAGGCTTCGCGCTGATGGGAGTCTCCATCTGGAAGGCATAAACGAGGATGCCCAGGTATCTGTCCTTGAAGCGCGGCTCCAGCCGGTCATAGATCTCCTTCGAAAAGTGTAGCAACCGGTCGGAAACCTCACCGCCGTCTTCCCGCGTCTGCCCGTATTGTTTATCCAGCGCCAGGCAGCGGTCGCACAGGCACATAGGCGAGCCGTCGTTGGGGTCCAGCGAGGCGACAATGGCGTCGGGGTTGTTGGCAAAAAAGGCGTTGACTTTCCGGGCGACGATTTCAATAACCTCGGGATTGGTCGTGCAGAAGTTCGTGTATTGCCAGGCTCCCGGTGTGCCCGCCTTGCGGATATTACCCTCGCGATCGCGGGCGTAGTATTCGGGATATTTGTCGAAGGGGAACTCCCTGGGATTGATATAGCCGTCCCAGGAATGGCCGAAGTTCATGCGCCCGCTATTGATGACGGCGCGATTGCGCCGATCCCAGATCGCGTCGGGACCCCAGCTCATCTCCGTCACGGAAAACCATGTTGGCCCCTGCACTTCGTCCAGCGCGGGCAGGCGCGCCGCGTGGTCCGCCGTGATGCCGATCTCCTCACCGAGCTGCCCGGGCTGGAACCAGCGGCAGTCCAGATGGTCGGTCAGCAGACCGTATACGCCGTTGCGCAGCCCGTCCGGCGTGTTCGCCTCGATGATGATGTTTCCCCCGGCGGTGCGCAGGTGATACGCGTCCTGCAGGCCCTTCGCCTTCGGACCGGGATCCGCCGTGCGGAGGATAATAGCCGGTCCGTTCGCCCGGGCGCGGATGGGCAGCACGGCTTCCGTCTTTACGCGCACGGCGCGGCGCAGGTCATCCAGCGCATTGATCAGGTCCCGCTGCGGCGCCGTCAGTGTGGTCAGCGCCCGCCAGTATTCCAGTGCGTCCCGTCCATCCGGCGGCGCGGGCAGCGCGTCCGTCAGGACGACATACTCCGTCTTCCCGGCGGCGGCCAGTGTCAGCACGGGGTCGGGCCGGTCGGCGCGCTGCCGGGCGAGTTCCGCCAGCACGCTCCGGCGTTGCCGCGGGGTATAAGTAGCCACCACCCGCGCCCGCTCGGTGATCTTCTCGATGTTGCGGTCATTGAGATCGGCGGGATCCGTCCCTAGCACGGTGAGGTAAAGATCGCGCTCCACCCGGCCATTAAGGGCAATCTCGCCGGTCAGCACTTCCCGCGTGAAACCTTCCGGCACGGTGAACCTCCATGTCCATACGGCGCTCGTTCCCGGACGCAGAGATGTCGCATACGTCGCCCCCCGTAATCCGAGCGCACGCGCGGGCTGCAGCCGGACGTTGATCCGCAGGGAGTATTCGCCCCGGTTGACGAACACCGTGCGAGCGACAATCTTCGCCGGAGTGACCGCGTCCGGCGCGCTGGTGGTATAAATCGCCAGATCGCGGTAGCGCGGAAATTCGGGCACGGCCAGCGCCAGGGAGGCGAGTCCGAAAAGCAGCGCCATCAGTCCCATGCCGCGCGCAATCGTATTACGGCTAGTCGGAAAATTCATTCGGAACCTCCTGCAGGTTCTGCGTGCTGCCGCAGGCGGTGCGGTCGAGCGGCAACGCCGAGGATGTCGTCACCCTTCCGCAACTCAAAAGTCTCGTTTGTTTCAGGAAGATCAAGCCTAAATTTATTCTTAGCAAGATCGACAGCGCGCAATATAACGTTATGCTGTGTTGATTGAACAGTAGTGTTGTCTTCCTGCTGTGGTTCTATGGCTCGTTGCATAACCTTTTCAATCCTTTATCCATGCGCCCAGTTACCTTCTCACCCCCGCCGTTCCCGCCCCCACTCGTCCCCGTTCCCGTTCCATCACCTGAGCCATGAAGTCGGCAATGACTTCGTCGCGGCGGGGATCTTCGAAGCCGTTGTAGGCCAGCGAGATGAAGGGAATGTTGTCGTGACGCTGCCGGAGGGTGGAAATAAGGCTGGCGACTACCTGGCCGGGCATGCAGTTGAAGGGAACCACACTGACCAGGCCGGCGAGGCCGCGCTCGGCGAAGTCCTCCGCCTTGCCCATGCTGCAGATCGCCTCGCCGCCGAACTCCGGGTGGATGTAGCCGCTGCCGTTGGCGATCACCTCCGCGGAGCCGATGTCGTCGTAGCCGCAGAGGAAGGGTTGGGTAGCCGCGAACAACTCGTGCTCCGCGCGCTGGGCCAGCCTGGCGTTGAGCAGGCGGCGGAACCGCTCCGTCCACTTGCGCCAACTGAAGCCGCTGTCGCGCAGCCGGTTGTCCATCAGCACTCCGCCGATGTAGTTGGCGTAGCTGAAGAACTCGGTCATCGGCGCCAGCCACGTCTCGCCGCCCAATGCTTCGAGCTGGCGCAGGATATCTCCGTTGGCCTGGTCGCGCAGGCGCACGTAGAATTCGCCGATCACGCCTATCAGCGGACGCGCTTCCCGGCGCATGGACACGCCGGTAAAGGCCACCTGCGCCTCGCCCAGCAGCTCCTCGAAGGGCAGATACTGCCGGCGATCGGCGCCCGTCAATACGCCGATTTTGTGCGCCTCCAGGTACTTCGCCCGCGCCGAAAGCAGCCGCGGCAGCTCGCCCATGTAACGCTGGAAGACAGCTTCGGCGGCGCCGGACTCGCTCTCATACGGCCTGATGCGCAGCATCATCTTCTGCAGCAGGTCGTGGCAGACCAGCCCCTGCCAGGTCAGCACGGCGAACATCATGCCCAGCCCGCCGTGCGCGCCGCGGATGCCCAGCGTGGCAATCTCCACGTCCTCGTAACCCAGCCGATCGAAGATGCGGCGCTGCAGGGCGTAATACATCCCGAAGCGGCACGGTCCGTTGGAATTGCCCTGGAAGAAGGCCTCGCGGCGCGGATCGAAGTCCGGCTGCCGCGCCCGGTTGAGCATGTCCTCGGTGGTCATCAGCATGGGCAGGCACACGTCTTCGTATATCTGCTCGCGCGCCAGGCTCAACCCCGGATCGGGAGAGGGGGGCAGCACCGCGGCGTCGATGCCGTAGGCGCGGAAACTGGCGGCCAGCACCTCGGACGCGTGGTTGGCGAAGGGAATCCACAGCCGGCGGCCCGTTAAATTGGTAATCGCCGCCTCGGTAGAGCGGATGGTCTCGAAGCGCTGGTGCTTCGTCTTCACCGCGGTGTCGAGGAAAGCCTCCAGCCGCGTGATGATGCCGGCCTCCGCGGTGTGCTCGTCGAGCTGCATCACGTAGCACGGCTCGCCCAGCTCGTCTTTGAAAAAGGGGTTGCCGAAGGAATCCGGACCGCAGGCGAAATAGGTGATGACGATGGCGCGCAGCCGCGCGTCCTGGCGGATCAGCCGCGCCGCCGCCAGTTTCTTCTGCACCTGCCGAGAGTAGCTGTTCTTCCAGGTATCGGAGATGTCGGTCGTCTCCAGCGGCAGGTAGTCCTGCGGGATGGCGAGGATGCCCAGGTCCTGAATCTTCTTCGCGATGTCCATGTTCACGCGCGGGTCCCACAATGTATATGGGCGGCCGATGACCACCACGGCGATATCGTCGGGCTTGAGGCTCTTCAACACCTCTTCCCCACGCCGCTTCTGCCAGGCGCGGAACCTGTACAGTGTCTCCCAGGCCACCTTCAACGCGGCTCGCGCTGCCGCGCGCGATTTACCCAGGGATTCCGCCGTTTCAGTCAGCGCGTGATCGATATTATGCCACTCCCCCTTGAAATGCAGCACGGGGGCGAGGTGACGGATGGGGCGGTCTTCCAGCCCGATGGCGGCGGCGATCACGTCCGGCGCCCCCTGCAGGTAGGGGCAGGTCTGCGCTTGCTCAAGGTTGTCGTTCGGCTGCTCTGTGGAGATCACCCGGGGGGCGAAGATGACGTCCACGCCTTTCTTCAGCAGGTTCAGGTAGTGCCCGTGCGCCACCTTGAAGGGGAAGCATGGCTCGCCGCGCACCACGCGGATGCTGTCCTCGATGCACTTGCGGTCGGTGGGATCAGAGAGCGCAACTTCATATTCCAGCTCGCCGAAGAACGCCCGGTAGAGCGGGAAATATTCGGAAGTCATCAGCCCGCGCGGGATGCCGATGCGCGGAGTGCCCGCCGGCGCCGGCCTGGAGTAGGCGGCCAGCATCTTTTCCTCGCGCTCGGCAAAAAGATCGGGTAACTCGGCGCCCAGTTTCTTCTTCTGATTCCCGCTGAATTTCTCGCACCGGTCGCCGTAGAAATAGGTGGGGCCGTCCTCGATATTGAAGCGGTTCACCTCGCACCGGTTGCTGCACCCCGCGCATTCCCACGAGGTCATCCGGTACTTCATGCCGGCGATGGCGTCGAAGCCGCGGAAGGTGTTCGTCTCCGGGTTGGCGAGATACGCCAACCGCGCGGCGCCGATGGGACCGGTAAGGTGCGGGGCGGGCGGCACCACGACAGGCTGATCGAGCAGCGTCTCGAAGGCGGCCACCATGCCCTTGTTCAGCGCCACCGCGCCCTGGAAGGCCACCTTGCGCCCGATGCGCCTTCCCGAGACGGTCTTATCCAGGTAATTCTTCGCGCTGGCGCGGCACACGGCGGCCAGCAGGTCGGCGGCGGGAACGTTGTTCGCCTGATAGAGGTTGACCGCCGCCTCCGCGAAGACGGTGCAGGTACCGTCCAGGATAGGCAGCCGTTTCCCGGTAAGGGTGAGATCGCCGAAATCCTCCAGCGCCACGCCGAGCTGCTCGGCCTGCTTTTCCAGGAACGCCCCGGTGCCGGCGGCGCATGCCTTGTTCATCTCGAAATCGACGATCACCCCGCCATCGATGCTGATGTATTTGCTGTCCTGGCCGCCGATCTCCAGCACCGTATCGATCTCATCATCGAAAGCGAGCACGCCGCTGGCCTGCGCCACGATCTCGTTATAGATAAAGTCGGCGCCGATAAAATTGCCGGTCAGGTAGCGCCCGCTGCCGGTGGTGGCGGCGGCAATGCGATCTACCGTAATTCTTTGCTCTTCGAGCTGGCGGTGAAGCCGGCCCACCACATCGCGCACTGCTGTAAGCGGATCGCCGCCTGTCCGCCGGTAGTGGCTCGCCAGCGTCACGAATTTCCCATCGACCCGCGCGACGATGGCGCCTTTCGTGCTGACCGAACCGATGTCGATGCCCAGCCCGGTCAACGCAAAATGCCGAAGCGCGGGCAGCTTGCCCCGATCAATCGGGGTCTCGCCCGCGAGTGAAACGGCGGCCTGTTCCGACTTCAGCGCGATGGACGGGTAAAAACTGTATTCGAAGGGACGGGACAGGTGCTCGTCGATCAGCGCAAGCACCTCGTCGATATCGACGTCCTGCTCGGCGTGCAGCGCCGCGCCGATAGCGCCCATCTCGCGGTTGTAGCCCGGCACCCACAGGCGGTCGCCCAGGTCGAGGAGCTGCCGCAGGAAGTGAATGACAGCGCGGTTTTCCGACACGCCGCCGATGAAGATGACCTGATCCTCCAGCGTTTTTCCCTTCACCATGGCGGTGGCGAAGTTGTTGGCTACCGCCAGGTTGATGCCGGCGGCCAGCCGGTCGCGCGAGATGCCGATCTGCCGCTTGTGAATCAGGTCGGTCTCGCCGAACACCGCGCAGCGGCTGGCCAGGCTGACCGGCGACTCGGCGGTGAGTGATTCCGCGATGAACTGGTCGAAGTCGGTGAAGTTGAGCCGCGACAGCGCCATGCTCTCGATGAAGGAGCCGGTGCCGGCGGCGCAGCGGGTGCTGGGGGTGGATTCGACGATCTCCAGCCGCTCTGTTTTCGGGTTGTGCCGCAGCGAGAAGTAACAGGAATAGACGTGCCCTATTTCGAGGATGGTGCGCGTGTCGGGGTAGAGCGCCCCCGCCGCCGTCGCCAGCGCCGTGGACTCCTGCACCGTCTCGATTCCCAGCAGGCCGGCGGCTTTCTTAGCGCCCGTACCGGTGAAGGCGCACCGGCGGATATCATGACCGCCCCGCGCCAGCACTTCATCGAAAACATCCCCGATGGTCCGCAGCAGGCGTCCCTGGGCATATCGAATTGGCAGCCGGACGATCTCGTCCTCGCTGACAATTACCGATTTGATAGTGGCGGAACCGATATCGATGCCCAATCGCCGCGATATCTTACCCGAGCTTGAAATAGACAAAAATTCAAACTCCCGAACTATGAACTCGCCGGACTTCGAACTCCGTACTACGAGAACTTTGAACTGTTACTTCAACGCCGAATTTGCATCTCCTGCCGTAACCTTCTGATATTGCGACGTGAATGGCTGAAAATTATGTCATTACTCGGTTTTCAATATTGGATTCTCGAGTAGAATTTTCCATTTTTTGTAAAGTCGATTGTTTTCATACTTATGCTCCTGAACCAGCGGAACCGGAACCAAAGAAAGGATCTCCTGCTCAAACCCTAAACCCTAAACCCTAAACCATAAACCATAAACCATAAACCTGGCTTTAAGCAGGAAATCCGTTCTTTGGTTCCGGCTTCGCTGAGTTAGGAGTATGAGTAAAAGTGAGAGGGCTCCATTCTGTCAATGAGTTATGACATCATTTATTCAGAAAACAAAAATTAATTTGACTGGAATTACTTGACAATAAAGGGGTAATGGCCGATACTGTAAGGGTCACAATCGGTGGGCAGACATGCCCGCGGCAAAGGAAACAATCGTTATGACGACTGAAATCGGGCAGATCATCAAACAGGAACGCGAGCTGCGCCGGCTGAGCCAGCGCAAGCTGGCCCAGCGCGCGTCGGTCAGCAACACGGCGATCAGCGACATGGAAAGCGGCAAGATTCCGCGGCCCAGCGCCGATCTGCTGGTCAAGGTGTCGCGCGGCCTCGGCATCGAGGTGGCGCCTCTCTTCAAGGCGGCAGGCTATCTGGAGTCGGAGATGGTACTGGCTGAACGCTTCACCGCTGTCCCTATCATCGGCGTCATACATGCGGGCAAACCGCTGATGGCGATTCAAGAGAAGGATGGGGAAGAGGAAGTGCCCACGGAAACGGTGCAAAACGGCAATTATTATTTCCTTCGCGTGCACGGCGACTCGATGATCGGACTCGGCATTATGCCCGACTCCCTCGTGCTGGTTCGCCAATGCGACGAGCCGGTTTCCGCCGGCGCCATCGGCGTGGTGATCGAGCATCGCGACGACGCTTGCGTAAAAATCGTGAAATACGATAAAGACGAGGTGATTCTGCGTTCGGCTAATCCCGATTATCCCGATCGCCGCATACACCGCTCCAACGTGCAGATCATCGGCGAAGTAGTCGAGGCGCGCACCAAATTCCCCCAGCGGGCGAACTCAAAATAAAGGCTCGATTACTTACGGCGGCGCTTTCGCGGGAGGAGGGTGAGAAGCGCGGCGAGGAGCAGGACGGCGGGAGGCAGCCAGCGACGGGGGACGGCGAGCACATGGCGCGCGGCGGCAAGGGCGTTGGCGGCGGGACGGTCGTAGAAGATCGCCTCCGCCGCGCCGACGGGGGCGAGGAGGGTCGCGTCGGTGTTGATGAAGAGCGGCGCCGTCACGCGGCGGGCGCGCGGGGGCAGCGGGTCCTTCCGCTTTGCGGCCGCGACGAGGGATGCCGGCAGCGCGCCGGGGAAATCGGTGACCGCGCGCAGCTCTTCCAGCGCCAGCGAAATCCTGGCCTCCGCCTCCCGCGAGGCGCGCAGTGCCTTTTTTAGCGATTCAATGTCGGCGTGCGACAGCGCCTCGAGCGCTACTTCCATCTCGCTCGCGGCTTCTCGCATCAGCGGCGCCTTTTTCCCCAACTCATTCGCCCAGTCCAGATTGACGCCTTGTATAGCATACAGTCCGGTATGCGCTCCCGCGCCCTTTCCCGCCCGCAGCGCAGCGTCCATTCGCGCGGACAGGCTGCCTTGTTCGGCAAGGAGATCCTGCATCTCGAAGGTAGTATCGCGCGGCGACGCCGTGGTCTTCGGCGCGGGTAGATCGGCCAGCGCGGTGCTTTGCCGTGGCTTTCCCGGGTCATCGCGGCCCACTTCGCAGAGCAGCTTGCCCCTCGCGTTCCACAGGCGAACGGCAGCCAGGCTCTCTTCGGCGTCGAAGAGCGGGGCCAGCATTGCGCCGATCGTGCCAGGGAGATCGTCCGGCGGGTCCGCCAGCAGCAATTCGGCATTCTCCGCGATCATGCCCACATAGGGCAGATCATCGACCAGTCGCTGCTCGGCGCGCACCTCGCGTAGCGCGGGTTTGAACGCCGCCCATCCAAAAATAATCGCCCCCGCCAACAATATTAAAAACAGTATGCCGCGTCCAATGCGCACGTCTTTCATCTCCTGTTATGGGATATGAGCTATGCGCAGGGAAAAAGATTGAAATGATGTAAAAGGATTGAAAAGATAATCTATTTTATTGCAAAAAAATAAAGATAATTCATCATTTCAATCTTTTTTCCCTGCGCATAGCTTGGAATCCAGATAACGCTGGATGTGCTGCACGTCTTTATCGCCGCGGCCGGACAGATTGACGACGATAAGTTTGCCTTTTCCCAGTTTTGGAGCGAGTGTTTCGAGGGCGGCCACCGCGTGGGAGCTTTCCAGCGCGGGCATTACGCCTTCCAGCCGGGTAAGGAGCTGGAAAGCCGCCACCGCCTCCTCGTCGGTCACGGATATATACACGCCGCGCCCCGTCGCCTTCATATAGCTGTGCTGCGGCCCGACGCCGGGGTAATCTAATCCCGCGGAAATGGAATGAGTCTCGACGATCTGTCCGTGCGTGTCCTGCAGCAGGAAACTGTGCGCGCCGTGCAGCACGCCGGGCCGACCCGCGCCCAGCGTGGCGGCGTGCCTGCCGCTTTCGACACCGAGACCGCCCGCCTCCACGCCCACCAGTTGCACATCCGGCTCGTCAATGAAATCGGCAAAGGCGCCGATGGCATTGCTGCCGCCGCCCACGCACGCGACCACCGCGTCCGGCAGCCGCCCCTCCGCCGCCAGTATCTGCGCCTTGATCTCGTGGCCGATCACCCGTTGGAAATCGCGTACCATGCGAGGGTATGGCTCCGGACCGGCGGCGGTGCCGAAGACGTAATACGTCTCGCGCAGATTCGTCACCCAGTCGCGGAAGGCCTCGTTGATGGCATCCTTCAGTGTTTTGCTGCCGCTGGTCACGGAGATCACCTCCGCGCCCAACAACCGCATGCGGAACACGTTCAGCGCCTGCCGTTCGACATCCTCCGCGCCCATGTAGATTACGCACGGCAGGCCGAAAAGGGCGGCGATGGTGGCGGTGGCAACGCCGTGCTGGCCGGCGCCCGTCTCCGCGATGAGCCGGGCTTTGCCCATACGGCGCGCCAGCAGCGCCTGCCCCATCACGTTGTTGAGCTTGTGCGAACCGGTGTGGCACAGGTCCTCGCGCTTCAGGTAGATCGCCGCCCCGCCGTAATGCGCGGTCAGCCGGTCGGCGCGGTAGAGCAGCGTGGGCCGTCCCACGTAGGAGCGCAGATATCCATCAAGCTCCGCCGCGAACGCCGGGTCCGCCTTCGCCGCGTCATACGCCGCGCTCAGCTCCTCCAGCGGCGTCTTCAACGTCTCCGGCACGTAGCACCCGCCGAACGCCCCGAAATACCCCCGCGCATCCGGCAGCGCCTCGCTCTTCACCCTTCCCAATCCGGCCTCCTCGATGATACAAGATAGGCCGATTATAGGCTCAATGCTCGTGAAGCGTCAAACGAGAAGTGGCAGCGAGTGGCGCCGGCCACTCGCCACTAAAAAAGGGCTTTCTCCGGTCAACGGCGAAGGAATAGCCGGCATGAGACAGCATATTCTCACCGGGATCGGCATCGCGCTGGCGCTGATCGGCATCTTGCTCGGATTGCTGCTGATTTACAACCTGCGCGCGCTGCTGCTGCTGGCGCTGATCGCGCTGGTAATAACCGTGGGCATCGATCCGGTGGTGCGGCGGCTGCAGCGCTTCAGCATCCACGGTCGGCATTTGCCGCGCGGGTTGGCGGCGATCCTTATCCTGCTGGCCGCGCTGGTGGTGTTTGCCGGCATCATCACTTTCTTCACCGCCTTCGCGGTAAATCAGGCCATGCATTTCGCCAACAACGCGTGGCCGGAACTGCAGGTGCGCATGCTGCACTGGATGCAGGACCTGCAAGGCAGATATCCGAACGTCATCCCCGCGCCGTCAACACTGCTGAACCGGCTGAGCGAGCAATCCGGCAACATTGCCGGCTACGTATGGACCACCACGCTGGCGGTGTTCGGGGTAATCGGCGGTTTATTCTCGCTGGTGACCATCTTCATCCTGACGCTCTTCTTCACCCTCTTCAAGGACGGCATCGCCCACACGCTGCTGCAGTTCGTGCCGCCGCAATACCACGACCGGGTGCGCGAGGTCGGCCACGAAGCGGCGGAGCGGATGGGCGGATGGCTGCGCGGGCAGGTGACGCTGGCGCTGATCGTGATGATCGCTGCTACCGCCGGCATGTTCTTCGGCCTGCCGCAGTATGCGGCGATGATCGGCATCATCGCCGGCATCGGCGAGCTTATCCCGCTGGCCGGACCTTACGTGGCGGCCATTCCCGCGCTCATCATCGTGCTGGCGACGGGGGCCAATCCGCTGCTGATAGTCTGGGTGCTGGTCTTCTTCACCGTGCTCTCGCAGGTGGAGAACTACGTGCTGGCGCCCAAGGTGATGGAGCGGCACGTGAAGCTGTCGCCGGTTACCACGGTGTGTGCGCTGCTGGCGGGCGGCGCGCTGCTCGGCCTGGTGGGGGCGGTCCTGGCCATTCCGGTGGCCGCCGCGGGCCGCGTGATACTCTTCGCCGCCATCTTCCCCGCCATCCAGCGCAGGTCCCGACGCGAGATCGAACTCTCCGCCGCCGACGCACTCCCATCCGAGCAATCGGAACCGGAACCGGAGCCTACTTTGCCGGAGGAATCTGCTTCAGAACCTTCGGCCCGGGAGGAACCGGTCTCGGAGTCCCCGGCCCAGGAGGAACCATCCCCGCCCACCGCAAAACCGAAACGGCGGCGGAAGAAGGCGAAAGCAGTGGCGAGTGGCTAGTGGCGAGTGGCCCGGGCCACTCGCCACTAGCCACTTCTCCTACGCATGCGGGATATGCGTGGGTTCGGAGATTTCCTCGAATACCTCGGCGATCTCATCGGTCTCATCGAGCTCCAGTGCGATGTCCGCGGTGGAGATGATGCCCTGCATGCAGCCGTTGTCGTCTACCACCAGAATGCGCCGAACCTGGCCTTCCTCCATCTTCTCGATCACCTCGTCTACCGAGGTGTTCGGCATCACCGTCCACAACTTGCCCGTGGTCATCGCCTGTTGCGCGGAGGCGTTGTTGCAATCCTGGCCCATCGCCACAATGCGGCAGACGATATCGCGGTCGGTTACTACGCCGACCAGCAGGTTGCTTTCGTGACTCTCCACCACCGGCAGCAGACCGCAGCCGTTATCGCGCATCTTCTGCGCGGCGGACACCAGGCTGTCCGATGGCAGGCAGCATACCGGATTCTCGGTCATAATCTCGCGAGCTTGCATAAAGTCACCCTCCTCCATAATGAGTATGTTGATACAATTGTCGCTCGCCAATTCCGTTTCGTGCGGTAAAAAATCAGACAATCATGCGCGGTTAGTGACTGATGGCGAGTGGCGAGTGTTCGGGATCAAGAAAAGCTTTACCTATAAATATGAAAACCTTTCTTGATCCCGAACACTCGCCACTCGCCACTAATCACTTTCTCCTGCTATAATACGGACATGGCGGCTGAGTATCCCGAATGGCAGCGGTTGCGGGAGATCCTGGCGCGCATCAAGGCCGAAGGATTCGATCGACTGTCTGCGGACGAAATAATCGAGTTCGGCAAGTGGTATCGGCGGGCGTCGGTGGAACTGTCCTTTCAGCGCACGCGCGGCGCCGATGCCCCGCGGGTGGCCTTCTTGAACGACCTGGTGGGCCAGTGCTATGCCCATGTCTATACCGCGCCGCGCCGCCCATGGCCCAGCGTGGTTCGCTTCTTTGCCGCCGATTTTCCCCGTACGTTCCGCAAGCACGCCATCTTGATGACGCTGGCGGCGCTGCTTTTATTTGTGCCGGCCGTCATCGGCTTCGCCGTTACCTGGCACGACAAATCGCTGGCGGCGCAGGTGCTGCCGAAACAGTTCGTGGACATGATCCCGGGCATTGTAGAACGCCACAATACGCCCAAGGACTGGCTGCCGGCGTTCAAGCGCATCCCCGCTTTCAGCGGAATAATGACTAACAACATCCGCATCAGTATCCTGGCATTCGCTGGAGGAATGACGGCGGGAGTGGTGACCGTACCGCTGCTTATTACGAACGGAGTCATGCTCGGGGTGGTCTCCGCCGGATTGGGCATGGACGGCGTTAAAACAGCGGTTAACGGCTGGGGATTCCTCGCGCCTCATGGGGTGATCGAGTTGAGCGCCATATATATCTCCGGAGGCGCGGGTCTGATGCTGGCTTACGCGCTGCTCGTGCCGGGCGTCTATCCGCGCCGGGTGGCCCTCGTCCGCGCCGGCAAAGAGGCCTTCATCATCATCACCGGCGTGGCGGCGATGCTGGTGGCGGCGGCAATTGTCGAAGCGTTTTTCTCCCCCATGAATATCGCGGAAAAATATAAATTTACCGTTGCCGGCATATTGCTCGTGCTGCTTTACAGCTATCTCCTCCTCGTGGGACGCCACACGAAGGAGGAAGAAGAAAAAGCCCCGCAAGACCGCCTGATCGTGCCGCTGCCGCCGGTGTAGGTTGCAGTGGCGTGTGATAACAGGCGCCACCGTGACCTTCGTTGGTTTCAGTCTCGCTGGGTTAGGAGGCCTGCTGGTAAAAATCCACTAAATCACGTACAATAACGATAGAGCCATGGAGCGTTATCACGAAATACACGATCGCATATTGATCCTCAGCGAGCGGCAGGCCGCTATTCTGCGGGTGTTGATCGAGGAGTATATCGCCACCGCGCAGCCGGTCAGCTCATCGATACTGGCTGAACGAGCGGAAATACGCGCCTCCTCGGCTACTGTGCGCAATGAGATGGCGCGCCTGGAGGAGCTGGGCCTGCTCTTTCAGCCGCACACCTCCGCGGGCCGCATACCCACCGATCTTGGTTACCGGTATTACGTGAATCACATCATCGGACCATGCCGGTCCGAGCAGAAGCTGCCGGTAATCCCGCGCGACCCCGGCATCGAGGCTACCTGCCGCCTGCTGGGCGAGCTTACCCGCTATACCGCGCTGGCGCTGGTGCCCGGCTGGCAGGAACACAGCCTGCAGCATATCGAGCTGGCGCCGGTGAGCGACGATCAACTGCTGGTAATGCTGGTCACCGACGACCACCAGGTGCTGCACAGCCTGAGCACCGTCAGCGAGCGGCCCAACCCGGCGCGGCTGCGCCAGTTGAACGACCTGCTCAACAATGAATTCAAGGGCAAGCCGCTCTCCGCGCTCACCGACGAGGCATTGACCCACGCGGTGAGCAAGCTGCCGCGCGAGCCCGGCGACTTATTCCGCCATGCTCCCGAGATGGTTCGCCGCGGCCTCGAGCAGGAACGCTCCACTCCGCGTATCTTCGTCGAGGGCGCCGCGCTCATCTTCGAGCAGCAGGAATTCACCGATATCCCGAAATTGCGTGCGCTGCTGCAGGCATTGCAGGAGGAATCGGTGTTCGAGCGGCTCTTCGCCAGCTCCCACCCCGGCGAGGTTAAGGTGAGCATCGGCGCGGAAAATCCGCATCCCGGCCTGGAGGACTGCGCGCTGGTCTTTACCAGCTACCACATTACCGAGCACGCCACGGGCCGCGTCGGCATACTCGGTCCCAAGCGTATGAAATATCGTCAGGTGATCGGTACCATGTGCGCGGTGGTCAATAACCTGAACAACAGGTTGCACCCGCCGCGTAGTGAAACCAGTTGACGATAAGCAATTTACGAAGCCAGCGACAGCCACCAGTGCCACGCATGGGAGGCATGGGTGGCGAACCAGCCGGGGGCGAGGGCGACGGCGACGGCGCTGGCGGTGAGGAAGGGGCCGAACGGCATGTAGCGGCCCTGCGGTTCCTCCTCGGCTGTTTCCCGCAATGCGCCGTCGCTGGCCGAATCGGCCTGACCCGGCGCGCGCGAAGGCTGCAGGCGGCCGGCAATCATGAGCACGATGCCGATCACCGCGCCCAGCGCGACGGCGATGCCGAAGGAGAGCAGCGCCAGCCGCGGCCCCAGCATGGCGCCGATGGCCGCGCCGATGAAGGAATCGCCCAGCCCCATTCCCGGCTTGCGGAAGATCAACCATCCGAACAGATTGATCAGCACGAAAACCAGAAAACCGACGATCATGCCGGGAATTGCCATGGGCAGATAGGGAATCGTCAGTCCGCCGATGGTGAACTGAATATCGCGCGGACTATCCGCGCGCAGCAGCTCGAACAGCAACCCCGCGCCCATGCCCACCCAGGTGACCGGCTCGATGACGTAGGTGGTATCAAGGTCGATCATGAAAGTGACGAGCATGGAAGCGACGAATGCCCAGGCCGCGATGGCCAGCAGCACGCCGGCGGATGAGGCCAGCCGTTCCGGATAAAGCGCCGCCAGCGACCACCACGTGGCGACGAACAGCAGCCCGGTGATCAGCTCGATGACGAAATAGCGCGGCGAGATGCGCGCGCCGCAATACCGGCACTTGCCCCGCAGCGCGAGATAGCTCAGCAGGGGGAAAAGGTCAGCGGGGCGCAACCGATTATTGCAGCGCGGGCAGTGCGACGGCGGGTGCACGATGGATTCCCCGGCCGGCAGGCGGTAGATGCACACGTTGAGAAAGCTGCCTACGGTGATGCCTAACAGGAACGAAAAGATCGCCCCGACTGTGAACAGGGCTGTGGGCATGCTGAAATGATCCCCTTTGCGACTAATTAACTACGACGCTAACTAAATCGAGTCACCCTATTCCTGAATCAGTTGCTCTGCCCAGGAAACAAACTGGAGAGCTTTCTGATAGACATGAAGTTTCTCATGATCGAAATAAACCGGTTTCATTATTATTGCCTTCTTTTCACGTTTGATAACATCAACGGCTGCGGAATTTGAGAAAGAGTGAGATTTTGAGTAAGAGTATGCTCTTACCCTTGAACGTCCCTCCCTATTCCGAAAAGCGTCAGGCCGCCGAAGCGGCCTGACGTGGGGGATGCGGTTTATTACCGGTGCTCAGTTCTCCGACAGTGTCTTGATGATCTCCACCAGCGGCAGGAACATCGCGATGACGATGAAGCCCACGATGACACCGAGGAAGACGATCAGCAGCGGTTCGAGGGCGGCGGTGAGGGACTCCAGCATCGCATCCACCTCCGCTTCGTAGAAGTCCGCCACCTTGTTCAGCATCGAGTCCAGCGAGCCGGTCTCCTCACCCACGCTGATCATCTGGATGACCATCGGCGGGAAGAGCTTGCTGCGCTCCAGCGGCTCGCCCAGGCGCTGACCTTCGCGCACCGCCGTGCGGGCGTCGAGGATCGCCGTCTCGAGTACCGCGTTGTCGATGGCGGCCGCCACCGTCTCCAGCGACTGCAGGATGGGCACGCCGGAGGTCATCAGCGTAGACATGGTGCGCGAGAAGCGGGCAAGGGCGATGCGGTGGGTGAGCAGGCCGAACACCGGCGCCTTGAGCATCAGCTTGTCCCAGTATCTGCGTCCCGTCTTCGTCGCCTTGATGCGGTTGATGCCGATGACGCCCAGCACGATGACGCCGACGATCACCGCATCGTTCACCGGATTGGTCATGAAATCGCTGCAGGTGATGAGGAACTGGGTCGGGGCGGGCATCTTTACATTGAATTCCTTGAACAGGTCCATGAACTTCGGCACGATGAAGGTCACCAGGAAGACTACGATCCCAATTGCCAGCGTCAGCACGATGACCGGGTAGGTCATCGCCGATTTGACTTTGCGCTTCAGTTTCAGGTCTTCTTCCAGGAAGGTGGCCAGCCGGTCCAGCGTTTCGTCCAGCACGCCGCCCACTTCGCCGGCGCGCACCAGACCGATGAAAAGGTTGCTGAAGATGCGCGGAAAGCGCGACAGCGAGCGGGTGAGCGTCTCGCCCCCTTCCACGGAATATTGCACCTCGCGAATCACCTTCTTCAGGTTGGGACTGGTCGTCTGCTGTTCCAGCACTGCCAGGCAGCGCACCATGGTCACGCCGGCGTTGATCATGGTGGCGAACTGGCGGCAGAACATCGTCAGGTCCTTCCCCTTCACCCGTCCGATGCGTTTTCCCCGCGGTCGCTTTTCCACGGCGCCCGAGGGTTTGGCGGCTTTGGCCTTCGGGTCGGCTTTTGCGGCGCCGGCGGCATTGATCGTCTGCACCCACAGTCCGCGCTCGCGCAGGCGGCGGGCGAGAAGCTGAGAATTTTCGGCATCCGTCGAGCCTTCCTGCAGTCGCCCGTTCTGATCGCGTGCCACATAGGTAAAGGTAGGCATATTTCCCTCCTTCGCGCACTATGCCGGTCCGGCGCACGCCGGCCGGTGATCTCCTGCCGCCATACAGTGTCAGCCGCGTCCTCCACGAGCGGGAGGCGCGGTATTGGCAGTTTTATTCTGATCGGCATCGCCGGGCATGGCGCCGGCAATATCGGGGAGCGTGCCGTCCGAGAGCATCATCTTCTTCAGCTCATCCACGTTCGCCGCGCGCTCGATCGCCATATCGTAGGAGATGACTCCCTGGTTATATAGATCGCGCAGGGCCTGGTCCATGGATTTCATCCCCAGGTGCGCGCTGGTTTGAATGATGGAGTTGATCTGGTGGGCTTTCGCTTCGCGGATGAGGTTGCGGATGGCCGGCGAGGCGATCATGATCTCCGACGCGCAGACGCGACCGCTTCCGATTTTCGGCATGAGCTGCTGGGTGATGACGGCGATCAGGTTGTTGGAGAGCATGACGCGTATCTGTTCCTGCTGCTCGACCGGGAAGACATCCACGATGCGGTCTACCGTCTGCGCGGCGCTGCTGGTGTGGACGGTAGCGAACACCAGGTGGCCCGTTTCCGCAGCGTGGATGGCCAGATCCATGGTTTCCAGGTCGCGCATCTCGCCGACGAGGATGATATCCGGGTCCTCGCGCAGGGCGGCGCGCAGGGCGTTCTTGAATTCCTTGGTATCTTGCCCAACCTCGCGCTGGTTGATGACGCAGTTGACATGGGTGTGCAGATATTCGATGGGGTCTTCGATGGTGATGATGTGCTTGCGAAACTTCCGGTTGATCTCACCGAGCATGGCTGCCAGCGTCGTCGATTTACCGGACCCCGTCGGGCCGGTTACCAGGATCAGGCCGCGCTGCCGGTTGGTCAGCTCCTTCATGATGGCCGGCTGTTTGAGCTCCTCCAGGGTGGGAATGCGGTACGGAATCGTTCGGAAAGCCGACGCCACCGAGCCGCGGTCGCGGAATAGGTTGACGCGGAAACGGCTGGATTTTCCCAACTGGTAGGAAAAGTCCAGCTCCAGGCTGTTTTCAAAGCGCTGGATCTGCTCGTCGGTTAGGATATCGTAACACATGCGCTGGGTGACCTGCGGGGTGAACTTGGTATAGTTGCCCGAGATCAGGTCGCCGTCAATGCGGTAGATCGGCGGCAGCCCCACGGCGATGTGCAGGTCCGAGGCTTTGGACTCCACCTGGAGCTCCAGCAATTCGTCGATATGCACCTCGCTCAAGTCGCGCGGGCGCGAGGGGTCATTCGAGCGTAGAGTAAGCGGAGTACGCTCCGGAGTCGCGACAGCGATCGATTCCATCCCTTATCAAGCCTCCGATTACAATATTATACCCGGAAACCGGCGAAACCATACCTGACGTCCGGCCGGTTTGACGGACAATTCATCGGCATGCGCGCGAAAGGTCATTAATGGAGCGAAACTACGCGCAGCACCTCTTCCAGGGTGGTTATGCCGCTCTTCACCTTCGACACGCCATCTTTCATCAGCGTAATCATCCCTGAAGCGATGGCGGCCTGGGAAATCTCCGAGAGGGGGGCGCGGCGAACGATCAATTCCTGTAGTTCCTCAGTGAGGGTGAGGAGCTCGAACACTCCCAGGCGGCCTCGATATCCGCGGTTCATGCACTCTTCGCAGCCGACCGCGCGGAAGAAGGTGCCTCCTTCGATCTCCTCGTCGTCCAACCCCAGGCGATACAGCGCGTCGCGCGGCGGTTCGTCCTGCTCCTTGCAGTTTTCGCAGAGCTTGCGGGCCAGGCGCTGGGCGATGCAGCCCATGATGGAGGCGGAGATCAGGAACGGCTCGACGCCCATGTCGGAAAGGCGGACGATAGTAGATGGCGAGTCATTGGTATGCAGGGTGGAGAGCACCAGGTGGCCGGTCAGCGAAGCCTGGATGGCGATTTCCGCCGTTTCCAGGTCGCGGATTTCGCCGACCATGATGATGTCCGGGTCCTGGCGCAGGAAGGCGCGCATCGCCACCGGGAAGGTCAAACCGGCTTTGCGGTTGACCGATACCTGACTGACGCCGGGCATCTGGTACTCGACCGGGTCCTCGACGGTGAGCAGGTTCTTATCTACCGAGTTGATGCGGTTGAGAATGGAATACAGCGTGGTGGTTTTGCCAGAACCGGTCGGTCCGGTGGCCAGCACCATGCCGTTGGGTTTTTGAATGAGCGTCTCCAGCGAGGCCATCATCTCCGGCATGAAGCCCAGCCGACCGAGGCCGATCAACACGCTGCCCTGGTCGAGAATGCGCATGACGCACTTTTCGCCGAATACGGTCGGCAGCACGTTCACGCGCATGTCGTAGTCGCGTTTCTCGTGACGCAGGTGGATGCGGCCGTCCTGCGGGATGCGCCGCTCGGCGATGTTCATATCCGACATGATCTTCAGGCGGGAAATGAGCGGCGCGTGCGCGAATTTCGGCAGGGTCATCACTTCGTAGAGCACGCCGTCAATGCGGTAGCGTACGCGCACCTGGCGCCGGTCCGGCTCCACGTGAATGTCGGAGGCAACCTGCTTGATGGCGTTCTGGATGAGGACGTTGACCATGCGGATGATGGGCGCGTCCTCGGCGATTTCCACCGATTCGTCGGAATCGCCGGTCTCGCCGGGTGCATCGGGCCGGCGGATCGCTTCCAGCATGCTGTCGATATCGGCCATCGAACTCTTCTCGGTCGAGTCGCCTTCCCCCAGCGCGCCGCCGTCGAGAGCGTTGCCGCCCGATACCTTCGAAACGTCATCCCCGCCGAGCAGGTTGGGATTCACGCTGGAGATCTTGGACGACGCGTCCTGCCCCGGCAGTTTGGGATTCACTCCGGAGATTTTGGACCCCGGCTCCTGCGCGGGCAGTTTGGGATTGACCCCGGATAACTTGGAGCCCGCCGGGGTCTGCTCGCCGCCGGTGATGCCGCCGTTGTTGCGGATGGCGGTGATATGCTCCAGCGTCGCCAGCATCGGTTCGATCTCGAATCCGGTGATCAGCCGCAGATCGTCCAGCGCGAAAACATTGGTCGGGTCAGCCATCGCCACTACCAGCTTGCTGCCGTTGCGGCGGAGCGGGATCAGATTATAACGCTGGATCAAATGATCCGGGATCACCTTGGCCACCCCCGGATCGGGCGCCATCTTTTCCGGATCGAATATCGGCACGTTCAACTGCTGCGCATAGGCAATCAGCACGTCGTGCTCGCTGACGAAACCCAGGTCGATCAGCAATCGTCCCAGCTTCTCATTGGTGCTTTTCTGTAAGGTGAGGGCTTGCTTGAGCTGATCGGGTGTAATCTTACCCGAATCAAGCAATATCTTACCTATCGGGATTTTTACTCCCCGTGCAGTTGACATCTGCCACCCTATCTTTCCCATTGAGGCTGTCGTCCTGCGGGCCAGACGGCTCCTCAACGGTTCGCCGGCAACAGGTTACCCCAATTATACCACATTCCATCTATGGCGTTAAACGTTTCCCGACCACATTCTTTTTTTCCATATCGGCCGGTTGCCTTGCCCAACGATTAAGGCGCCGAAATGCCGCGCGGAAAAAATGATCGCCCGCGAGAATCGCCTGAAAGGCTATGCCCGCAAAACGCGCGCCGGTTGACATCGAGTATTCGGGAGAACAGCAAAGGGGGGCCGTTCAGCCGGAAAATAGCCGCGTGATGATCTGTATTCTGCCTCGCCCCGCGTTTTCCTCCTGAGAGTATGATGATGAACCTGTCCTCTTGTCAAGATTATCGGCAATTATCATTAACAATATCAGGTCATTTCAAAACCGGTTCGCTTCTCGCGGGGGCGCCTCAAACGTCAGCGTCCGGCCCCGACCGGCAAACCGAGGTGCTGCGCGAAGAAAGCCTCCGACTTGAACCCGCCCCAACTGTGCTCCTGTGGGTAAAGGTCGAGCTCCAGCCGGTCGCGAACGCCGGCGGCGGCGAAAATCCCCTCCACCTGGCGAAAGCACTGCAGGGCGCCGTCGATATTGAAGCAGGAGTCATACGCCCCGATATCCACCAGCAGCGGGCGCGGGGCGATCAACCCCTGCAGGTCGGGCAGGTCCACCAGCGCGAACAGACCGGGCGCCACCTGCATGCCGCAGTAGTTGGTGTCGCGCAGGCCGAAAATTGCCCACAGGTCGCTGTAGCCGATCACCTCGATCGCCTTGAAGCGCTCGTCGCAAAGGGCGCTCCACACCGTCATCGTGCCGCCGCCGCTCAGCCCCATCACGCCCAGCCGGTCGGCGTCCACGCAGGGCAGCGTGCAGGCGAAATCGGTGGCCGCCATCCCCTGCGCCATGTTGATGGAGATGGAGGTCATCCCCAGCATGGTGGCGTGCAGGTAATAGATATTGCACCAGTCGCGACCCGCGTTTTTCGTGTTGAAGTGCGGCTTGTTGCCGTCGCCGCGCTCGCCGCCGCCCATCCAGTCGATGGCGTAGGTGACGAAGCCTTTCTTCGCCATCTCGTGGCCGTAGTTATAGTGGTGGTAGGCGATGGCCTGGCGGATCTCCGGGTTGCCGTCGTTGCCCATCACCGGATCCTTGCCGAAGCCGCCGTGCCCGTGCCAGCAGCAGATGGCGGGCCGCTGCTCGCCATCCCGCAGGTCGCCAGGGATGTTCACCTGGAAGCTGGCGGAGGCATACTTGCCCACGTCGATCATCCAGCGCTGCTTGCGCAGCCCGTCGTGCTCCCACTCCGCCATCAGCTCCGGGTTCAAAGGCACCCGCTCCGGCCACTTGCCCAGCGTGCCCAGCACCTTCGGCAGCGCCTCCACCTTCCACGCCGCGAAGTCGTCCACCGTCTTGCCGGCAAAAGAATATTCCGGCGTATGCTCCAGTGCCCACAGCTCGAACATCTTCGAAGGGCTCAAGTTACGCAATGTCATGTCATACTCCCTGATTCGGTTATAATACAAAATGCTAAATTCGGAGTTGATGGCAGGTGGCTTTTCAGACCGGTCTGACTGGTCAGACCAGTCAGACATGTCGGACATGTCCGATCTCGTCCGACTCGTCTGACTCGTCTGGCTTTCACCTCACCTCTTCGCTCCCGCTGAACACCTGCTTCATCCGCTCGCCGACCACGTCGCGGTTAGGCTCCGGCGCGGGCGGTTCGGCGGGCGGCGTTTCAGGCGCGGCGGGCGGCGCTGGCGCGGCGACCGTTACGGGTTCAGGAGCAGGCTCGGACGCCTTCTCCCCGCCGTTCTGCACCTCTACGCTCACCTGAAAAGGCGCCTTGAAGTAGCTCTGCACGCACTGCTGCAGCGCCTGTTGCACCGCCGGGCGCTCCGCCACCTGGTCGCGGGTGAAGGCGCTGGCGGTGTTCAGCGTCAACCGGTCGCCGATCAGACTCTGCGGCCAGCAGTTCTGCGCGATGCGCGTGCGCAGGTTCTCCAGCTTCGGCGAGCGGCCCATCCACTCGGTAAACTGCGGCCATGCCTTTTTCAACCGCGGAATGGTCCACTCGCCGGTGGGCTCCGCGGCGGCGGGTTCCACGGCCGCCGGCGCGGGCGCCGCCGGTGTCTGCGTGGCGGGGCGTGACGCCGGCGCGGGCGTGGGAGCAGCCGGTCGCGGGACAGGTTCCGCCGGCCGCGGCGGGGTGTCGAAGCGGCGAGCGCCCGGTTGCGCCGGCGCGGCGGCCGCCGGCGCGGGGGCCGGCTCTTCGCCCATGATGCGCAGGCTGTATAGCTCGATGAGCAACCGCTGCTGGGCGTTCCAGCGCAGCTCGTTCTCCGCTTCGCACAGCAGCGTGATGGCGCGCATCAGCGCCGGTTGGTCGGTCTGCCGCGCCTGCCCGGCCAGCAGGTTGCGCTGTTCGGTGGTGAACTCGACCAGCGCGTCCGGACCGCCGATCTGCGCGCGCAGCAGGTTGCGCCAGTGCTGGATCAGCTCGCCCACCAGTTGCGGCACGTCCTTGCCGTCGGAAATCACTTCGTCCACCAGCCGGAACAGCCCCACCGCGTCCTTCTTCAGCACGGTGTCGGTGAACTGC
>Ga0172375_10000313_pt1 | contig 76880 bp, 66 predicted proteins | sample LakKiv1m_FD_114537 | JGI IMG/M metagenome (GOLD analysis project Ga0172375, IMG submission 114537) | Freshwater microbial communities from Kabuno Bay, South-Kivu, Congo - kab_092012_11.1m | ecosystem: Environmental > Aquatic > Freshwater > Lake | place: Democratic Republic of the Congo... | reverse complement strand
TTGACCTGTATAATACTTATTTAGTTTTGAGCTGTAAAGGATATAAGTGGTAAACATTACAAAAAAGGGCAGAAATGCTGCCCTCCAAATTTGTCGGGGTGATCTGACTCGAACAGACGACCCCTTGCACCCCATGCAAGTGCGCTAGCCAACTGCGCCACACCCCGAAAATCTCTAACGTGACCAAATCACCAAAAGCCACTGCAAAATTAATCAAGAATTCGAAACATAAAAATTTTATGATGACCAGGTGTATGGAAATTAACGATAATTTTATGGAATATTATTTCAGGTTACTATAGAAGTATTAGGTGCTCCATACCTGGAAAGAAAAATAAAAACCCGGAAACAATGTACAAATCTTTTCTTCTGGCAACATTCTTATTATTGATCTCATGCAATAACAATAAGACCGTGATCACTTTCCAGGTCCCAGGCCGCGACAGATACTGTAAAATAAACCCGTCAGGCGAAAGCATAATCCCTAGTGGAAGAATAATAAGACCATATGGTGATTTCATAAGGATAAAACCAGATCCATTCGGCCTATCATTATCAGCCGACGGTACCATCGCACTGGCGGTTCATAACAATTTGCTGACTTTAATTAATACTCGGGATAATAGTATTGAAGAAATATCATCGCCTTACCAGGGAAAGGGTTCCTATATGGGTGCCGCAATAAAAAGTGACAACCGGACTGCATTTCTGAGCGGAGGAGACAGCGGGGATATTATGACTGTCGATCTCAGCGATCCTGACAAGATCAGCCGTGTTTCAATAAATGGTACCTGCAACGGCAAAATCTATAATGACAGCTTCGTGGGCGATATCAGATTATCAGAAGATGAGAAGAAACTCTTCATTCTTGACCAGTTTAATTTCAGACTGGTGACAATGGATCTCAGTATAATGAAAGTTACTCAATGCATCCCTGTAGGCCGGTTCCCTCTCGGCATAGATATTTCTCCCGACGGCAGATATGCCTATGTTGCAAACACCGGAATATTTGATTATCCACTGGCTCCCGGACTTGATGAAAAGAATATCGAAGAGAAAGGCCTCGATTTCCCTCCATATGGGTTGCCATCCGAAGAAGCTGAAAAGGGGGTCAGCATTGACGACAGGTTTATTCCCGGTCTTGGAAGTCCGGGCGTTCCCGAAGCTGTTTCGGTGTGGACTATTGATCTTGACAGCAATAAGGTAATAAACAGGGAAAAGACCGGATACAGAATGGGAGAGATGGTTGAAGGTCTTGAAGTTGTCGGCGGCTCGAGCCCGAATTCTATAGCTGCAGGAAAGGATGGGGTCTATATCAGCAATGCAACAAACGACAACATATCAGTCATTGATCCTGAATCAGGTAAAACCATAGCAAAAATAAAACTTGACATACATCCTGCGATCGACAATCTCAGGGGAATGATCCCGTTTGGACTGGCTCTGAGTCACGACCAGTCAAGGTTATATGTGGCACTGAGCGGACTTAACAGTATTGCAGTTGTTGATACAGAAACAAGATCAGTTCTGGGATACATACCCACAGGGTGGTTTCCTGTAAAAATCAGAATATCGCCTGATGACAGGACTTTGTATCTTGTTACTGCACGCGGACTCGGTTCCGGCTCGAACGGAGGAAAAGGATTTGTTCTGACCGATGCCGGTACATATGTCGGTGATATAATGCTGGGGACCTTCGAAAAGATCAATCTGGACAATATCGATCTGAATGCCACAACAAATTCTGTTATCAATAACACTTTCTCGGAAGTACGTGTTTCTGATGATGGGAAAAACCCGCTTCCCCCGTTGCCAGGGATAAGAAAAAGCCCCATAAGGCATATAGTGTATATTACCAAGGAAAACCGGACATTTGACGAAGTCTACGGAGAAATAGAAAATGCCAATGGCGAACCTTCCCTTTCAAGATATGGTCAGAATGTAAATGTTGCCAATCGCGACAAAACAAAGATTGTGCAGAATGTAAATGTAATGCCGAATCATCAGAAGTTAGCAAGGGAATTTGCCATAAGCGACAACTTTTACTGCGATTCGGATGCATCTGTCCATGGCCACAGGTGGATGGTGGGAACTTATCCGAATGAATGGGTTGAGCTGAACAGTTCCATGAAGATAACAAGGAACATATTCAGCACTGCCCCCGGTCGGAAATATGTGGCAGGCTCTTCAGGAGCTGTTTATCCCGAAGATTACAACGAGGCAGGTGGTATGTGGGAACACCTTTCAAGAAATGGTATAAGCTTTTTCAATTTCGGACAGGGATTCGAATTTTCCGGCGCGGAAGAACAACAATGGCATAAATATACGGGGATTAAGATGGGTGTGATGTTCCCGATGCCAAAACCCCTTTTCGACAGAACATCAAGGAAGTATGCCACATATAATACGAGCGTCCCCGATCAGTTCAGGATTGATATGTTTGAAGAGGAACTGGAGGAAAGGTGGCTCTCAGGCAAGGAGGAATTTCCATCTGTCATGACAATGATAATACCTAATGATCATGGTTCATCAGAACGCCCGGATGATGGTTATCCTTTCAGGGAATCCTATATGGCAGACAATGATCTGGCACTGGGCCGGGTCGTTCAGACTCTGTCTCATTCCAAATGGTGGCCTGAAATGCTGATTATCGTTACAGAAGATGATGCCCAGGATGGCAGGGACCATGTTGACGCCCACCGTTCAATTCTTCTGATGATTAGTCCATGGATAAAACGGGGCTATGTTTCTCACCTGCATGCGAATTTCGGATCAATACTAAAGACAATTTACAATATATGTGATATCCCGCCCCTTAACCAGTTTGATGCCACAGCTACTCTGTTACAGGATTTCTTTACTGATAAACCCGATTTTACACCTTACAGAGCTTCAATGGTTGATAAGAGGATTTTTGATCCATCAAAAGCTTTTGATCCTTACGACCGGGAATTCAGATGGGAATCACTGAAGGAATCGCCGGAACTTGATAATGAAACCGATTTCAGAAAAAGTCATTCGGAACAGGGTGCGGAGCAGTGATTATTCGGCAGAGTATTGCCGGTTATGGCAATAAAATGTTATTTAACTATATTTACGATTTTAATTCCACCAGTTTATTTCCATGAAAAGAAATTTGATTGACAGAAGAAAATTTTTCAAGACCATTGGAGCAGGAAGTGCCTTTATTGCGGCAAATCCCTTAATTGCAGCAGTTCCTGAAAGCACACAGGATAAAGTAAAGCCGGCAACAAATGTCGGCGAGGCATCCAAGTACCCCAGAAAACCAGGATCAATGCCAGGTAAATACCCTAGAAAAGTTGTAATTGTGAAAAATGACAGGTCAGTTGTGGATGACATCCCTGTTGAGGAAGTGGCCTACCTTATGCTTAGCAGGTCGATGCTTGAACTTACAGGAGAGAAAAGACTTGACAAAGCATGGCGTATGTTTGTCAACCCTGGTGAAAAAATAGGCCTCAAGGTGAATCCTGTGGCGGGAAAGCTTCTTTCAACAAGTCATGCCGTTGTAAAATCTGTTGTGAAACAATTAACAGAAATCGGAATTGAAAGAAAAGATATAATAATATGGGACAGAAGGGATATGGAACTTAAAGATGTCGGTTTTGTCAGCGAGAATTACCCCGGCATTACAATAAAAGGTACCGAAATGCAGGATGAAAAGGGTTCATTTACTGATGAAAACGGAAAGCTGTACGGCGAGAGAAATATTGACAGGGAATGGTATTACTGGGCCGATGTCGAAGGTGAATATGATGCTGAAACAATGCCCTATATGGTAAACGGAGGAAAGTTTTCTTATTTTGGACGGATTGTAACAAAGGAGATTGACAAAATCATCAATATTCCAATCCTGAAAAATGCTGGAGGGTCGATTACAAATGCAATGAAAAATCTTGCTTTCGGATCTGTTTCAAATACCGGCCGCCTTCATGAACAACTGTGGAATGAGACCTGTGCTGAAGTATGCGCTTTCCCGCCAATTCGCGATAAGGTTGTCCTCAATATAAGCGACGGTCTCAGGGGATGCTTTAACGGAGGTCCGGGGGCAAATCCCCAGTTCATATGCAACTACAACTCACTTCTTGTAGCAACTGATCCTGTGGCAATGGACAGGATAGGATATGATATAATTGCAGCAAAAAGAATTGCTGAAGGTATTCAGAAAGCCCCGGTTCCGGAGTCACTGACGTTCCTTAAAATGGCTGCTGCCCTCGGGCTCGGCATTTATGAAAAAGATAAAATTGACCTCAGGGAAATTGAAATGAGCTGATCATTCTGATTGGTGTTATTTTTTTTAAATCTGTGTGAAACATCAATAGTATTTATTTCTATGACAAAGAAAGTCATGATAATTCTGGTCCTTTTATTTAATCTGAACTTATTAATCTCCCAGGTACCGGATGGATTTCCATCTGTCACAAAAGACGATTTGCCCGGAGCAAAGATCTCCGAACCCAGAATTTTCAATGGTACTTCTCTCTTTGGATATATTGACGGAGGAGCAGAATTGTATCTGGAATATGGTTTTTCTCTTGTCACAGTTACTGAAATTGATTATATGGAAGGGAAATATAAAACTGAAATTTACAAAATGAATGGCCCTGAGGAGGCTTTTGGCATATTTTCAGTATCAAAATTCAGGTGTGCCGGTATGCCCCCTCTGGCTGAATATACTTGCCAGACGAAATACCAGTTACAGATTTGCAAAGGCCCTTATTATATAAGTATCATAAACAGAACCGGGACCAGGAAGGACAGCATAGCCTCAATAAAGATAGGAGAGGTTATTGGCAGGAAAATAAAGGATGAACGATTAGAATTATTGTCATGGGTGCCCGGTATCAGTCATCAGGAGCTGAAACAAAACGGCATACTGGCAAAAGGAAAACTGGGAATAGTCAATGGATCACCTGATCTTGAGGATTTTTTTTCAGGGATAAGAAATTATACTGCCCTGATAATAAGAGGTAGTAAAAAGCTCATTGCCATCAGGTTTGAGAGTGGTGAATCATTTCGGAAGTTCATTGACCTTCATCACTGGAATATTGAGGTACCTCAGTCAGGTGTCAGTCTTAAAAAGATAAACGACCTTCAGTTGAATATAGAAATGGAAAACTAGCTTACTGCAACAAAAAAACAACTTAAATATGGAGATATTTAAACCACTTGATCTGCATGCTGATTCACAAAAGCCGGAAATTGAAAATACCGAGAAGGTGCGCTGCCTCATTATCGGTTCTGGTCCAGCAGGTTATACTGCAGCAATATATGCTTCAAGGGCCAATCTGAAACCTGTGCTGTATACGGGCCTGCAAATGGGAGGCCAACTGACGACGACCACTGAAGTGGAAAATTTCCCGGGATATCCTGATGGCATTACCGGCCCTCAAATGATGGAGGACTTTAAGAAACAGGCTGAACGGTTTGGAGCAGATATAAGGTTCGGGATAGCAACAAAGGCAGATTTTTCGGGCACAGTCCACAGGGTCACATTTGATGATTCAAAAGTCATTGAAGCAGAAACTGTTATTATTGCTACTGGAGCAACTGCAAAATATCTTGGGATCGAAGCCGAATCGCGTTATGCAGGTATGGGCGTTTCTGCATGTGCCACATGTGACGGTTTCTTTTATCGCGGAAAAGATGTAGCTGTTGTCGGAGGTGGTGATACGGCAGCCGAAGAGGCTACCTATCTTGCAGGGCTTTGCAGGAAAGTATATCTTATAGTAAGAAGAAATGTTCTCAGAGCTTCCAAAGCAATGCAGCAGAGAGTTTTCAATACTCCCAATATAGAAGTTCTCTGGGAGCATCAGGCGATTGACCTCTATGGGGAGAATGGTGTCGAGGGAATGGTCCTTGTCAGGAAAAAAGGAACTCCCGGTGAAGAAATAATAAGGATTCCTGTCGATGGTTTCTTCCTGGCAATAGGACATACACCAAACTCGGATGTTTTCAGGGATTTCCTTGAGACCAATGAAGCCGGATATATCAAAACTATTCCAGGTTCTTCCAAAACAAATATTCAGGGAGTATTTGCAGCCGGAGATGTTCAGGATCCTGTTTACAGACAGGCTGTTACAGCCGCGGGTTCGGGTTGTATGGCAGCAATCGACGCAGAACGCTATTTATCTGAAAAGCATAGCTGAGATGAAGACATTCAGTAAATCATTCAAAATTAACGCTGAACCTTCAGATGTTTATTTTGCACTTACAAATCCATTTACAATAGAACTGTGGTCCGGGTATCCTGCAGTAATGTCGGAGGTTCCCGGATCAGAGTTCTCACTCTGGGAAGGAGATATTACAGGAAGGAATTTAGAATTTGTAAGCAATAAAAAGGTAGTTCAGGAATGGTACTTTGGCGATCAGCAGGAAAAATCGATAGTTACAATAACAATTATACCCGATGGTGAAAATTCTTTGGTGACAGTAGAACAGACAAACATACCTGACGATGATTTTCAGGAGATATCAGAGGGATGGAAGGAATATTATATTGGTGCAATAATCGGTTTTTTCAATCCTAATTTTTAAAGTGTTCAGACCTTTCACCGTATTCCAAATGCTTATCCATGACATCATAAATGTCCTCGCAACTGGCATAAACAAGGTTAGCTATTCCCTTATAGCCCTTTGTATTAGCATATTCCTGCATTTTTTTATTCCAGAAAGGCAGCCATGATAAAATATAAAGTCTGATGAACCGTTTGATTTCCTCTCTCATTTCACAACGGCATGCTTCATCATCAAAAGAAATATACTTGTCAATTAAAAGGGTAAGGAAGAGAAGTTCAATTCCAAGATTATCATCCGGAATATTATATCGTGTCCTTTTTTTCCAGCCATATGCATTATAAAAGTCAGTAACCTGTTCACCATGTGAATTATCAGATCCGGAATCAGCATTATAATAGGATTTGACAGGCGGAGCCAGTGCAAGATCAGGTGTTGAAAAAAGTCTTTTGTAGTCATTCTGAAGCATCTCTCTGAGGACTGGCAGATTCTTACCAGATTCCCTTAACTGTGAAGCTGCTTCAATGAATCTCGGATTGTTGCTTCTGACAGGCAGGTTTTTTAAAATGCCTTTTGACCAGAAGTCAACCACACACTCTTCATCCGGTTCATACATTATCAGACTTCCTGCAAAATAAAGGAGCATATTATACCCCTTTAAAACAGACTTTTCGTCTTTCAGATTCTTTATTATCATAAATTTATTTCTCAGGATAAGAAGCAGGCGCCATCAAGTATTGAGTTCACCCTATTTCCTGATAATAAACCGGACAATTGTTATTTTGTTCAAATATAATATTCCGGAAATCAATTATTTTTTGAACTCTGCCATTTCATGAGGATATACATCATTGTCAATTTTCCGCTTTATCTCCCTGAATGCATTCACAGTATATTCAACATCGGCAAGTGAATGCACTGCAGTCGGAATAAGCCTGAGCATGACAACGTCCCTCGGAACTACCGGATAGATCACTACGGAACAGAAGATATTGTAATTTTCCCTTAGGTCATATATAAGCTGGGTCACCTGAGTAAGGGCGCACTTAAAGAAAACTGGTGTAACAGGAGATTGTGTTCTTCCAAGATCAAGGCCTGCCTCTTTCAAACCTTTCTGAAGAGCAGTGACAATTGTCCAGAGTTTTTCACGGTATTCCGGATGTGCCTGTATCAGTTCAAGCCTTTTTATAGCTCCGAGGGTCATTGCCATCGGTAGTGATTTTGCATAGATCTGCGAACGGAGATTGAATCGCAGATAGTTAACCACCTCTTTGGTACTGGCTACAAAACCGCCTATTCCTGCCATCGATTTTGCAAATGTGGCAAAATAGACATCTATTTTATCCTGAACACCAAAATGTTCGCCGGTACCTTTTCCGTTGGCTCCCATTGTTCCGAATCCATGAGCATCGTCAACAAGGAACCGGAAATTATATTTTTCTTTTAGGGCAGCTATTTCACCGAGTTTGCCAAGGTCGCCGGCCATCCCAAAGACACCTTCAGTAATCACAAGGATTCCACCTCCCGATTCCTGTGTGAGTTTTGTCGCCCTCTGCAGCTGCTTTTCACAACTTTCAATATCATTATGAGGGAATACGAACCTTTTTCCGAAATGAAGCCGTAGTCCGTCCATAATACATGCATGGGATTCGGAATCATATACTATCACATCATGCCTGTCAACAAGAGCATCAATGATCGATACCATCCCCTGGTATCCATAGTTAAGCAGATATGCGTCTTCCTTTTCGACAAAATCAGCAGCCATTTTTTCAAACCTCTCATGATTTGTGGTTTGTCCTGACATCATTCTTGCACCCATCGGATATGCAAGACCATATTGTGCTGCGAATTCGGCGTCGGCCTTCCTTACTTCCGGATTATTAGCGAGTCCCAGATAATTGTTAAGGCTCCAGGTAAGAACCTCTTTCCCCCTGAACTTCATTCTTGGGGCAATCTCCCCTTCAAGTTTTGGGAACATGAAATAGCCGTCAGCAATATCTGAATACTGGCCAAGTGCCCCTTTGTCTTTTTTGATTTTATCGAAAATATCCATTTTAAGAAGCTTTTTAAAAATTTTGCACAAATGTAAGAATTATGGATAAGCAAAGGATACCTATTTATACTTAATTTGCCCGTTCATCTCCATTGAATGTTACGGAACTGCAATCAAAGACCTTGTCTATGAAAGCGATAATTATTTACTTTAAATTACGGATTTCAAAAAAAAGCTTTAATTTTGCGCAACATTTTTGATATGAAAGGCAGGCTTTATATCCTTATTCTTTTTTCGGTACTTGTCACTTCATGCGGTGAATATGAAAAACTTCTCAAAAGCACCGATTATGAAATGAAGAAGAACAAGGCAATTGAGTTTTACAATGCAAAGCAATATGCCAGGGCAACAGAAGTTCTGAGTCAGGTTATTCCACGCTACAGGGCATCAGCGGAGGCCGAGGAACTTAACTGGATCAATGCACAGAGCTATTACGGCATGAAACAGTATGATATGGCCGGAACCTATTTTAAGTCGCTCGTAGAACAATATCCCTTTGGAAAATATGCTGAAGAGGCAACCTTCATGGCTGCAAAATGTGACTATAATCTGGCTCCAAGGGCAGAGCTCGATCAGGAAAGTAGTAAAAGCGCTATTGAGGGTTTTAATGTCTTTGTCAACAGGTTTCCTTACAGCCCTAAAGTTGATGAAGCAAAAAAATATAGTGCCGAGCTTCGCGACAGGCTTGTTGAGAAATCCTACCTGAATGCGAAGTTGTATTACAACATGAAGGAATACAAAGCTGCAATAACAGCACTTACGAACAGCCTGAAGGAGTTCACTGACTCGAAGTACAGAGAGGAAATGATGTACCTGAAGCTTAATTCATTGTTCCTTTATGCTGAAAGAAGCTATTCATTCAGGCAGAAAGAGAGATATCAGGCAACACTCGACGACTATTTCTCGTTTATGGAAGAATTTCCCCAGAGTAAATATTCAAAGGAAGTAAAGAAGATTTATGATGACACAGCCCGGTTTCTTAAAATAACAAGTCCGGAAAATTTAGGAACAACACAGTAAAAATAAATATGGATTACAGAAAATCGAATGCACCGTCAACAACTGTTACCAGAAACCTGGAAATGATGACCAGGGATACTGGCAATATTTATGAAACAGTCATTATTGTTTCCAGGAGAGCAAATCAGATTTCGGTTGAAATGAAGCAGGAGCTGAATAAAAAGCTGGAGGAATTTGCCTCCTACACTGATAATCTTGAGGAAGTGTTTGAGAACCGCGAACAGATTGAAATATCAAAATTCTATGAGAGGCTTCCGAAGCCGACTCTTATTGCACTTCAGGAACTTGAGGAAGGTAAGATCTTCTACAGGAATCCTGAGTCGGCTGCAGCAAAAAGCAGAGGTTAACGAAAAATGCTGAAAGGGGAAAAAATACTGGTAGGTGTAACAGGAGGAATTGCGGCGTATAAGACCGCATCGCTTGTCAGGCTTCTGGTAAAGGAAGGAGCTGAAGTAAAGGTCATAATGACCGATCATGCAAAGGAATTTATAACTCCTCTTACCCTTGCAACCCTTTCAAGGAATCCAATACTTACCACCTTTTTCAATCCCGAAAATGGTGTATGGAACAGCCACATTGATCTCGGAACCTGGGCCAGCCTGTTCATTATAGCTCCTGCAACAGCCAATACAATTGCAAAGATGGCATGCGGTATTGCTGATAATCTTCTCCTTACAACCTATCTGTCAGCCCGTTGTCCGGTTTTTATAGCCCCGTCGATGGACGTTGACATGCTTAATCATCAGGTTACTTCCCGGAACATGCAAACTATTAAAGAAAATGGTGTTCATATACTTGATGCACCTGAGGGTGAACTAGCAAGCGGACTTTCAGGTAAAGGCAGGATGATGGAACCGGAGGATATTGTAAGGGAGATCACCAACTTCCTTAAAAAAAAAACTATAAGCCTCTGACAGGAAGGAGGATCCTGATTAATGCAGGTCCTACTCAGGAAAAAATTGATCCGGTACGCTTCATCAGCAACTATTCCTCAGGAAGGATGGGCATTGCCCTTTCAGATGCAGCCGCAGATTATGGTGCGGAAGTGGATCTTGTCCTTGGTCCTGTTAACATACTTCCTGAAAATAAAGCAGTAAGAATATTCAATGTAGTGTCGGCAGAAGAGATGGCTGATAAATGCAAAGCCTTATTTGATAAATGCGATATTGCCATTCTCGCGGCAGCAGTTGCAGATTTTACCCCTGAAAGAATAGAGGAAAAAAAGGTTAAAAGAACTGCCGACGATTTTGTGTTAAGGCTAAAGCCAACTGTAGATATTGCAGAATCTCTCGGCAGGATAAAAACGCCCGGTCAGATTATTGCAGGATTTGCGCTTGAAACCCATAATGAAATAGATAATGCTTCCAAAAAACTCAGTAGAAAACATCTCGATCTTATAATCATGAATTCAATGCAGGATAAAGGCGCCGGCTTTGGGTATAAAACAAACAAGATTACCATTATCGACAAATACAATAATATTGATAAATTTGAGTTGAAAACCAAGGAAGAAGCGGCCAGGGATATTCTTGATAAAATAGTTTCAATGATAAAGAGCTGATCCTGAACGAAATGCTAAAACATTTAAAATATTCCTTAATTCTTATCCTGCTTTCAGCTTCAAGCATCTTAAGTGCCCAGGAGCTAAACTGCAATGTTCAGATCTCAGCACAGAAAATTCAGGGGTCAAACAGGCAGGTTTTCGAAACTATGCAGCGCGACATTTACGAGTTCATGAACAACACTGTCTGGACCAATAATGTTTTCAGTTATGCCGAAAGAATAGACTGCAATATACTCATCAACCTAAATGAGCAGCTTTCGGCAGATGAATTCAGGGGAACAATCCAGGTGCAGATGAGAAGGCCTGTTTTTAATACAACTTATAATTCAACTATGCTGAATTTTATTGACAATAATTTTCAGTTCAGATATGTTGAATTCCAGCCCCTTGAATTTGATCCCAATTCATACAGGTCCAGTCTGGTCTCTGTCCTTGCATACTATGCATATATTATTCTTGGTGTCGATTATGATTCTTTTTCCCTTCTTGGAGGAACAGAATTCTACCAGGTTGCAGAAAAAATAGTAACGAATGCACAGAATGCATCCGAACCAGGGTGGAAACCCTATGACGGCTCAAGAAACAGGAACAGGTACTGGCTTGTGAAAAACTTTCTTGACAAGCAGTATGAGGGAGTCAGAAGGTTTATCTACGAATATGACATAAATGGCCTCGACAGGATGGAGTCAAGGATTACCGAAGCCCGTGCATCAATTGTTGAGAGCCTCCGGCTGGTACAGGAAGTCTACAGGGTAAAACCAGATCCATACATGTATTTGGTTCAGATAATTATGGAATCAAAGGCTGATGAACTTGTGAATATTTTTTCAGAAGCATTTCCGGAAGAGAAAAGCCGCGTGATGCAGATTCTGATCGAAATTGATCCCGGGAATAAATCCAAATATGAGAAAATAACTGCAGCCAGATAATCCATTTACCGGACATGCTTCTGAAACTCACTGTAAATAATTATGCACTTATAAGGGAACTTGATCTTGCATTGGATAACGGGCTGACAATCATTACCGGAGAAACAGGCGCCGGAAAATCAATATTACTTGGAGCATTGTCGCTTATTCTTGGATCACGGGCCGATTCTTCAGTCCTGCTTGATAAGAAGCAAAAATGTGTTGTTGAAGGTACTTTCAGGATAGATGATTATGATCTTGAAGATTTTTTCAGGTCATATGATCTGGATTTCGAAAGCCCTGCTATATTAAGGCGTGAGATCAATACTGCCGGCAAATCAAGAGCTTTTATTAACGACACTCCGGTAACTCTGAATATTCTTAAAGATTTGGGCGACAGGCTCATTGATATACATTCCCAACATCAGGCTCTTATGCTGAATGATAATTCATTTCAGCTCAATATAATTGATTCTTTTGCCGGAACAACTTCACTTCTTACTGAATATAAAAGCGCTTATCAGTCGTACAAAAAGCTGCAAAAAGAATATTATGAACTGAAAGAGACTGCAGACAGAAATAAGTCGGATCTGGAATATTATCAGTTTCATCTTGCCCGGCTGGATGAAGCAAAACTTATAGAGGGTGAACAGGAAGAATTGGAGAAGGAGCAGGAATTGCTGGAACATGCAGAAGAGATAAAGGAATCTCTCTTCAATATCACAAAGCTGTTTTCAGATGAAAGCAGTTCAATTCTGGGGATGCTCGGAGAGGTGAAATCAATTGCCGCTAAAATAGGGAACTATCTCCCTTCTGAACTGAAAATCCCTGAACGTATTAATTCAGTTCTTATAGAACTTGATGATCTTGCTTCCGAGATTGAAAAACTTGAAAGGAATACGGAAGCTGATCCCCAGCAGCTTCTCAGAATAAACAACAGGCTTGATACTCTCTATTCACTGATACATAAACACAGGGTAAAAAACCTTGAGGAACTTATAAGTAAAAGAGAGGAATTAAAGGACAAAGTAAGATCGATAGTAACAGGTGATGAGAAACTTGAAGAAATTGAATCTGAGCTGAAGGCATCATTTGGCTCTCTGGTATCACTTTCGGAAAGGCTTTCAGCAAAAAGGAATTCATCAATATCAGGTATTGAATCAAAAATGACTGGGCTCTTGCAGCAGTTAGGGATGCCAAATGCACGGTTCAGGATCATTCTTACGGCAGCCAAAGACTTTACCTCGACCGGGAAGGATGTTGCTGATTTCCTGTTTTCTGCAAATAAGCAGGTTGAACCTGAAAATATTGCCAGAATCGCATCGGGAGGTGAATTGTCGAGGGTGATGCTTAGCCTGAAATCACTTATGTCGAAAAACAGGAACCTGCCAACAATTATCTTTGATGAGATTGATTCAGGGGTATCAGGGGAAGTGGCTGACAAGGTTGGCCAGATACTTTCACAAATGGGACATTACATGCAGGTTGTCAATATCACACACCTGCCGCAGGTGGCATCACGGGGGAAGGCTCATTACCATGTTTTTAAGGATGAGGTTGCGGATTCAACAATTACCAGGATCAAATTGTTATCTCCTGCGGAACGCATTCAGGAGGTAGCCAGGCTACTTAGCGGAAGCGAAATAACTGAAACAGCTGTTAAGAATGCCAAAGAGCTTATCAAAGCCGGCTCAAAATGAAATTTCAGATTGATGTTAAATAACTAATGGAAATGAATAAAGGTCTTCTAAAAGGAAAGAAAGGAATTATTTTCGGAGCTCTCAATAACAAATCCATCGCCTGGCATGTTGCTCTTAAAGCATGGCAGAACGGCGCTGAGCTCGTTTTGACAAATTCTCCCGTTGCTGTCAGAATGGGAACAATTAATGAGCTGGCGAAAATCACCTCAAGCAGAGTCATTGTTGCTGATGCAACGAGCATGATAGATATTGACAAACTTATTGCCGAAAGCATGGAAGTTTTCGGAGGAAGGTTTGATTTCATTCTTCATTCGATCGGAATGTCGCCAAATGTCAGGAAGGATATCCCATATGAAAATACGAGCTATGAGAACATGCTTAAAACTTTTGATATTTCTGCACTGAGCTTTCACAGGGTCCTTCAGACTGCATACAAATATGATGCAATTAATCCATGGGGATCAGTGGTGGCTCTATCTTATGTTGCCGCTCAGCGTACTCTGGCCGGTTATAACGATATGGGTGATGCAAAAGCCCTTCTCGAATCAATAGCACGTTCATTCGGATATATTTATGGACGCGACAGAAAAGTGAGAATAAATACTATCTCACAGTCACCTACACCTACAACTGCCGGAAGCGGTATACATGGATTTGACTCTCTTGTAGATTTTTCCGAAAGAATGTCACCACTCGGAAATGCCACAGCTGAAGAATGCGCCGACTATTGTATCGCTTTGTTTTCGGATCTTACCCGAAAAGTGACTATGCAAAATCTTTTTCACGATGGCGGATTCTCGAGCATGGGTATGAGCCAGAGAGCAATAGAACAGTATCAAAAGAGCTTTGACGAATGTGACTGTGACGAAAAGTAAATAAGTATAAATACCTATTTTACAAGCGATTTACAGATTGGTAAATCGCTTTTTTTATATTTGATGGAGAACTAATATTCAGAGATGGTTACAATTATCCTCCTAATAGTCTTCTATTTTACATTTCCTCTCCTGATAATATGGATGTGTAAAAAGTGGTCTTTCTTCAGAAAAGTTGGTGCAATAGTTCTTGCCTATGGTTTTGGACTGCTGATCGGGACATCCGGAATTTTGCCAAGTGGAAGCGAAGCTTACCGTTCAGCCCTGAAAGGAGAAAAATTCCTTCCCCAGGAGGAAGCACATGCTCTTTTTACTTCGGGTACCATCAGCGACCAGGACATTATGGTTAATAATCTTGCGACAACCCAGGATACACTGGTTGCCATAGGAGTTCTTGCTTTTCCTCTGTTATTATTCTCTCTTAATATACGACGCTGGCTGAAATATGCCAAAGAGGGAATTATCTCAATGATACTTGCACTTTTATCAATAATAGTAATTATAATTACTGGTTATCTTGTTTTCAAAAATGTTGTTCCCGACTGCTGGAAGGTTGGAGGTATGCTGGTCGGTGTTTATACCGGAGGCACTCCGAACCTTGTTTCGTTGAAGCTGGCTCTTGATGTGGAACCTAACACTTTCATCATGTCAAATACCTTTGATATTTTTGTCGGAGCAATAACAATAATTTTCTTTATCTCACTGGGCCCAAGAGTGTTCAGGGCTTTTCTTCCTCCATTTAAGAAAATAGATGGTGATGAACATTCAAATGAGGCCCTGGCTGAAGCCGGAAGTTTTGATGACTATTCCGGAATGTTCAAAAAAGGAGTAATTGTCAACCTTGCCAAAGCCCTGACCCTTGCAATCATTATACTTGGTGTTTCCGCAGGTTTGAGCATTTTACTTTTCGGGGAAATGAAAGATCCAGTGATAATACTTTCAATCACAACCATTTCGATAATTGCTTCACTTTTCCCATGGGTTAACAGGATTGGAAAGACATTCCAGCTCGGAATGTACTTTGTCCTTATTTTTTCACTGATAGTTGCCTCAATGGCTGACCTTAAGACGATTTTTGATTTTCAAATGCTTGGTCTTCTCGGATTTGTAGCCTGGTGTTATTTCGGATCACTGGTCCTTCATCTGCTACTTTCCAAATTATTCAAAGTAGATGCAGACAATTATCTTATTACAACAACAGCATTTGTTTTTTCTCCGCCATTTGTTCCTGTAGTAGCCTCTGCCCTGAAAAACAAAGATGTAATAATAACCGGAATTACAGTCGGGATAGTAGGCTATCTTTTGGGAAATTACCTTGGAGTAGCTCTCGGTTATTTTATGAAAGGACTATGAATCGCGAAATAGTCTGATTTCAGGATCGGATACGTGCAACTACTAGAATAAATAGTTCAAACCGATCGAAAATCCTATATTTCCGTCCTGCGCATTGAATGATTTTCCGATATCGACAGCTACAACGAAGTTCTCACCCCATACCGGCATTATACTTATTCCTGCACAATGATGAAGCTTCTCTGAACCAGGATTGAAGATATCATTATAATTATATTGTGTCAACCTGCTGTTGAAAGTGGATTGCAGGTTTTCCGGCAAAGGAATGTTCTTTGTGACCATTCCCAGATCATAAAACAGGTTCAGACCGAGATAACTGTCGCGTTTAAAGAGTTTGAAATACAGGGGTTTCCAACGCAACTCAACGTTGCCGAGAACAAAGGCATCACCAATGATCCTGTTTTTCAGTATACCCCTCATGGTGCTTGAACCGCCCAGACCTTCACTTGAATAGCCGGTAAGTCTGTAGGTAAGTACCTGTGACTGGTAAAAGAAAGGCACATCTCCCGACAGTGTTGACTGATAATGAACCCGGTAAACAAGAGAAAGATTATTTTTTACCAGTGTGAAATACTGCCGGTGGGTAATATAAAACTTGGAAAATCCCCAGTCATTTCCCATAAAACCAGGAGCAATTTCAATACCTGCCTCTGTCCAGATACCTTCCATGGGGTTAGGCCGGTTATCGCGGCTATCCCAGACAAGCCCGAATTTAATCGTGTTAACCCATCCGCCGTCGGCTTCATTTTGCGAGATAATACCAAGAGAATCCCGATACAGTTCAAACAGACCCGGTTCTTCTGTTACCGAAGGCAATGGATCATTCTTTCTACCTTTGTTTAGTTTTGATGTATTGACTGAACTTACGCTGAAGTTCTGAAAGGCAAAACCTGCATTCCATTTGAGATGTTCTCCTGCAAGTTTCCCGATAAAGTCATTCTTGAACCTGAACTGATCCCTCTGAAAGCGATAAAACATTGCTGTCTTGTAATCGGGTGAACCTTCATCCATCCAACCCTTGTTGTATACGGATTCATAACCGTTGAAACCATAAAACTGGTTTGCGAGATCAGGAAGATAGCTCAGATCGCTTATGAGCTCAATACCGGGAATAAGGTGATTCGATTCATACATCAGCCTGTAGACACCGCTACCCTTAGTAAACCGGGATACTTCAGTATAGGTGTGATCGTAAAATTCAGGAAAGATGCTTGGATTACCATAATTGAAAAATTCGAACAACGCTCCATACTGAAATCCAAGATTGGAGTCAAATGAAACAGCAGGAAGCGCACCTCCGAATTTCCATCCTGTCTGGGATTTTTTTTCCTGTCCTGACAACGAAAAACAGATGAAAACGGTAATGAGAATTAGTAAGGTCTTTTTCATAGGTCATTGTATTAATTGAAACTGATAAAGATAAAGAAAAGTGGAAATCATAGACAGATTTTTCAATATTTGCTACCTTAGACAACTGTTTTTAAGCATAAATAGTTATATGCCCCTGCTGATAATGAATATCAAAGGGCTTGCGGGAATCCGGGAAGATTCCGGATTGAATGCAACCGGAAAGGAAATGGCTTCCGTAAGTATTATTGAGGATGCCTTTCTTATAACCACCGACAGCATTATTTCAGACTATGGCAAAATGTCAGATCTGCATAAAGTCGTCAATATAAACAGCCTGAATGACTATGAGATTATTGATGCATCTGGTCGTTTCATTTTCCCATCTTTTTGTGATCCTCATACTCATCTGGTTTTTGCCGGAAGCAGAGAACAGGAATTTGCAGACAGGCTAAGGGGATTGTCATATGAAGAAATCGCCCGGAGAGGAGGAGGAATATTGAATTCCGCAAAAAAACTCCATTCAACATCAGAAGAAGATCTGTACCGGGAGTCGGTTGCAAGAATCCGTGAAATAATAGGCTATGGCACAGGTGCTGTTGAAATAAAGAGCGGTTACGGTCTCAATACCGAGGATGAGCTGAAAATGCTAAGGGTCATTAAAAGGATAAGGGAGAACTATCCTCTTGAAATCAGATCGACTTTTTTAGGGGCACATGCTATCCCTGAGGAATTCAGGAATGATCGCGAACAATATGTCGGGATAATCATCAATGAAATGATCCCCGCGGTCGCATCTGAAGAACTTGCTGATTTTATTGATGTATTCTGTGACGATGGTTTTTTTACTGTTGAAGAAACGGAAAAAATACTGATGGCCGGGCTTAAATACGGGCTATTGCCAAAAATACATGCAAATGAAATTGGAAATTCAGGTGGCGTTCAGGCAGGGGTGAAATACAATGCCCTTTCAGTTGACCACCTGGAACGTACCGGAGATGAAGAAATAAAATGTCTTACGGAAAGCGAAACTATTCCGACACTTCTTCCCGGATCTGCACTTTTTCTTGGCCTTCCTGATCCGCCGGCCAGAAAAATGATAGAAGCCGGACTTCCGGTAGCTATGGCATCTGATTATAACCCGGGTTCATCTCCTTCGGGAAATATGAAGCTAATAATGTCGCTCGGATGCATCTTGCTTAAATTGACACCTGAAGAAGCCTTTAATTCTGTAACAATAAATTCGGCATGTGCAATGGGAATTTCTGATACTCACGGATCTATAAGCAGGGGTAAAACCGCCAGCCTGATAGTAACAAAGCCGATGCCTTCGTTTAATTACTTTCCATATGCCTATGGCAGTAATCTGATTGAAAAGGTAATACTAAAAGGAAGGATTTATCCTTATTCCGGGGAGGAGCAGTATAAAATTACAGGCAATCAGACAGGATAACGGGATTATTCAAATATAGTTTTGGAATTAATATTAAGTAGACAGGCTTATATGCAGAATCGGATAATTGAGTGCGTTCCCAACTTCAGTGAAGGAAGGGATATGGGAATAATCAGGCAGATTACTGCTTCGATTGAATCGGTAGAAGGTATTAAACTCCTCGATGTTGATCCGGGCAAGGATACGAACAGAACTGTAGTAACCTTTGTAGGAGACCCTGAACATGTTGTTGAAGCAGCATTCATGGCAGTAAAAAAAGCTGCTGAACTCATCGACATGTCAAAGCATCATGGGGAACATCCGAGAATGGGTGCTACTGATGTCTGCCCCTTGGTTCCTGTATCCGGGATCTCAATGGAGGAAACTGCCATATATGCGCGAAGGCTGGCACAAAGAATAGGTAATGAGCTTGAGATACCAGTATTTTGTTATGAGAATGCAGCCTTTGAGGAAAAACGCCGCAATCTGGCAAATATCAGGGAAGGAGAGTATGAGGGATTAAAAAAGAAACTTGAAGATCCGGCCTGGAAACCCGACTTTGGTCCGGCTGCCTTCAATTCACGGTCGGGTGCCACTGCAGTCGGCGCCCGCTATTTTCTTGTTGCTTTCAACGTTAACCTGAATACAACATCCACCAGGCGGGCTAATGCGATTGCTTTTGATGTCCGTGAAAAAGGCCGCACTATTAAAAATGAATATGGCGAAACAATAAGTGTTCCAGGTACACTTAAGTGTGTAAAAGCGATTGGATGGTATATAGAAGAATACGGGATAGCCCAGATCTCAATGAATCTTACAAATATTTCTGTAACGCCTGTCCATGTTGCTTTTGATGAAGTATGCAGTGCAGCCGGAAGAAGAGGAATAAGGGTTACCGGATCGGAGCTTGTCGGACTGATTCCTCTTAAAGCCATGCTTGACGCCGGCCGGTATTTTTTGTTGAAGCAGCAGCGTTCTGTCGGTGTCTCTGACGAGGAACTCATTAAAATAGCCATAAAGTCACTCGGGCTCAATGATATCCATCCTTTCCTGCCTGAAGAAAAGATAATTGAATATGTGATGGGATCAAATGTAATTAAAAAGCTTGCAGGCATGAACCTCCGGTCTTTCATGAATGAAACAGCATCTGAATCCCCTGCACCGGGAGGAGGGTCAGTCTCGGCTTATATGGGAGCTCTGGGAACAGCCCTGGGAACCATGGTTGCAAATATTTCGAGTCATAAAAGAGGCTGGGATGACCGATGGAAGGAATTCTCAGATCATGCTGAGAAAGGAAAGGAGATACAAAACAGGCTTCTCGATCTGGTGGACGAGGACACGGCTGCCTTTAACGAAATTCTGAATGCATTAGGCCTTCCTAAAAATACAGAAGACGAGAAGCGGATACGGAAGGCAGCAATACAGGGCGCTACAAAATATGCAACCATGGTGCCATTCCGGGTAATGGAGACAGCATACTCAGCTTTCCCGCTAATAAAAGAAATGGTTTCAGATGGCAATCCGAATTCAGTAACCGATGCCGCTGTAGGCGCAATTGCAGTCAGATCATGTATCCGGGGTGCTTTTCTGAATGTAAAAATAAATGCCTCAGGTCTCGAAGACAGGGAATTTGTCAATGACCTTATCAATAAAGGTGAGGTTATCGAACGTAATTCGGCAGTCCTTGAACAGGAGATCCTGAAAATCACCGAAAACAGGATCAGTAAGAACAAATAATCATATCTTTTATCTAATTACTGCCGGGTTGCTGCCGCGAGGTTATTTCAGGAGATGAAATCCATTAACCCCTGAGTTAGCGACGATAACAGTAAAAAATCGCAAAGAGCTAAACTGATAATAGTTTGGTCCGGCTTACTTTGCGTCGACTTTGTGAACTTTGATATTATTTGTGGCTTTTGATACCACAACCTGCTTTTATGTTGTTTAATACATCTTCTTTCAACAGAGGTATTGTCTGGCCGATATTTAAAATATTAAGTGATAATCTTAATATGCTTTCATTTTATTTTGAAAAACTTTAAAATCATATATTATGTTAAAATATTACTACTTTATTTTGATATTAGAGCATAATTTTACTCATTATGTTAAAAAAAATTAATCATGAGGTATGTCATTGCAATTAATTGAATATATTAGACCGCAAAATTAAACCTAAACCAATGTATTTATGAAAAAAGTCCTATTGATTTTAACACTGTTTCTTATAACAGGCACTCTTGTTATGAGTCAGACAGTGCAGATTACGGGTACTGTCACCAGTTCGGAGGACGGGATAGCACTACCCGGTGTGAACGTGACCGTTAAGGGAACGACTATCGGTGCAATAACAGCAGCAGACGGGAAATATGTCCTATCAGCTCCTGCAAATGCCCAGGCCCTTACCTTCAGTTTTATAGGTTTCCGGACCGCCGAGGTTCCTATAAGCGGGAGGACCAGGATTGATGTTAATCTTGAACAGGACATCTTCAATGTTGAAGAAGTCGTTGTCGTAGCTTATGGTACGCAGCAAAAGAGGGATATCACCGGTTCTGTAGCCTCAGTTTCGGGTGAGTCTGTCTCAAAAGTTCCTGTTCAGAGTTTTGACCAGGCACTCCAGGGAAAGGCTGCAGGTGTTTCAATCACAATGCCGAGTGGCGCTCTGAATGCCATGCCGGTTATCCGTATCAGAGGATTCAATTCAATCTCCGGGAGTTCATATCCTCTTGTGGTTGTTGACGGCGTTCCTATCGCAACAGGCAACTTCGGTGGAAGCAACAGTGCCGAAACCAATGCACTTGCCGATATCAACCCTGCCGACATTGCATCAATGGACATTCTGAAAGATGCTTCAGCAACAGCTCTTTATGGTTCGCGTGCTGCTAATGGCGTAATACTTATTACGACCAAACGTGGTTCCGGTCCCAGGACAAAGGTGACATACGATGGTTATATCGGAATGACAGAACCGTATCATCTTTTCAAAATGATGAATGCCGAGCAGTACATCGAACATAAAAACAAAGCATGGGTTAACCTTAGCGGAGCCTCAGCACCGAAATTCACTCTTGTAAACGATGCAAACGGCAAACCGATTGACACCAGATGGGCAGATTATGTTTACCAGACAGGACTTCAGCATAATCATGCCATAACCGTGTCAGGTTCCACAACTGCTACAAGCTATTTTCTTTCAGTAGGTTATACTGATCAGGAAGGGATAATCCAAAAGAATACCTATAACAGGAAAAACGCCAGAATGAACATAGATCATAAGCTCAATAAATTCATTTCAATGGGAGTGAATGTTGCCTATACAAATGGATTAAACAAAGCACCTGTTACAGGATCGTCTTTTGCAACTGCAGGAGCTGCACGTCTTGCATTTGTCCTCCCTCCAAACCTTGGACCTTATAATACTGACGGAACTTATAATATTAAAGGTTCAGCAATTGGTAATATGGGCCAGCCAATTACAAACTATGGCTATTATAACCCTGTTGCCATTATGAATCTGAACAAATACACTACGGAAACTGACAGACTTCTTACGACTGTATATGCATCAGCTGAACCGGTCAAGGGGCTGGTCCTTAAAACAACCTATGGTATGGATAACCTCACATCCGAATATACTGTATTCCAGAGCCCAGTAACGGGTGATGGTTATGGTTCAAACGGATATGTCTACAACCAGAATCAAAAATTCCGCAGATGGACATGGACAAATACCGCAAATTACAATTTGACACTCAAGGAAGTATATAATATTGGATTACTGGCTGGTGTTGAGGAACAACGCACTACCAATATTTCGTGGTATGGTCAGGCAACTAATGTTGCAGATCCTTTCTTCAAGGTCTATCAGGGTTCATGGGTTACTCCCGGAAGAACAGGTGGCGGAATAGGTGAGAACTATTTCATTTCTTATTTCGGACGTGCCAATTTCAACTATAATAAGAAATATTATGTTGAGGGCAGTGTAAGACGCGACGGCTTTTCAGGACTTGCCAAAGGGAAGAAATATGGTACCTTTGGCGGAGCATCAGTTATGTGGAACGTCTCATCAGAGCCTTTCATCCAGGATGCAATAGGTACTATCTTTTCAGACATCCGACTGAAAGCAAGTTACGGAAAAGTTGGCAACATGTCGGCTGTGGGTGATTTCAGCTCTCTGTTCCTGTATGGTTCAGGAGTATATGGTGATGCTCCTTCTCTTACCTTCAGCCAGGCAGGTAACCCTGACCTGCGTTGGGAATCAAGTGATAAATATGATATCGGACTCAGTTTCGGACTTCTGAAGGACAGGATACAGGCTGAAATCAACTGGTATTATAACGACATCAATGATCTTGTTCTTGGAGTACCACAGGCACCTTCAAAAGGTATTCCGGGTAACTCGATTTCTGCTAACGTCGGATCCATGTTTAATACAGGTCTTGAACTTACACTGACCAGCTATAATATTGTTAAACCAAATTTCAGCTGGACAACGACATTCAATTTCAGTACACTAAAGAACGAGGTTACGGCACTTGCTCCTGGCGTAACAGAACTGCTTGGTGTTACTGCTTCTCTTGAAACCACAAATAAAACCGTGATCGGAGAGCCAATAGGAAATATTCTGGCTGTTGAAACCAGGGGAGTTGATCCGGAAACAGGAAGAAGAATATATGTCAACAAAGCCGGTAAAGAAGTTCTGTTCTATTTTGAGAACTCATCAGCAACCAGATGGCAATACAGGGACGGATCGGGTGTTGCCCCTGCCATAACCACTGCTGCCGATGCAAGGGTAATGGGATCACCCTTGCCAAAATACTTTGGCGGTCTTGATAATAGCTTGACATACAAGGGATTTGATTTTAACCTTGGACTAACCTATGCTCTTGGTTTTAAACTTTATTGTGGTTCAAAAGCCGGCCTAAGAGACCAGAGATGGTGGAATAACTCAGTGGAAGTATATGAAACAGCATGGGAAAAGCCCGGTGATATAACAAATATACCGAAGCCGGTTATGAATGACAATATCTCTAATGGATCATCATTCCCGATATCTGAAAATATTGAGAGAGGTGATTATGTGAAAGTCAGGAATCTTTCACTTGGCTATACATTCAAAAAGCTTCCAGCTGTGACAAATATTGAGCGTATACGACTTTACGCACAAATATTTAATGCTTATGTTTTCACAAATTATTCAGGTTCCGACCCTGAGGTTTCAACAAACGGCAATGCCAATCTTACACCTGGCGTTGACAGGAACACGGCACCACAGGCCAGAACTTATACTATGGGAATAAGCGTTAATTTTTAACTGATAATACATTATGATTATGAGAAATATAATTAAAATATCAATAGTATTCGCTCTGTTGCTTACGGCAGGTTGCTCCACGGAGTTCCTGAATCCCGTTCCTCAAACTTCATTATCCGATCTTTCAGTATTTGATACAAAGGACAGGATAGTAGCTCAGGTGAACGGGATGTACGATTATATGAACAGCGGAGCATTTCTTGGTGGCAGATTTCAGGTCTATGGAGATGTAAGAGCCGATAATTTTATCCCTAAAAGCTCCAACCTTGTTACCAATTTTGCTTCGTGGAACCATTCCGAAGTCAGCTCTACCAACGAGGTACAGAACTGCTGGGGACAGATATATGCCACAATAAACTGTATCAATGTATTCCTTGATGGACTTAAAACAGCATGGGACGGTGGAAAGCTTACCGGTATAATAACCCAGGATGATTATAACCATTACCAGGCCGAAGGTTTGACCCTGAGAGCTATTTGCTATTTCAGTCTTGTTCAACTTTACGCCAAACCTTATAATCAGGGTAATGGCGCTAATCCGGGTGTTCCTTTAAGGATTACCGCATTAAGAACTGCTGAAGGCAATGATCTTGCAAGAAGTACAGTAGCAGAAGTCTATTCTCAGATACTTAAAGATCTGAATGATGCTGAACCGCTTGCAATCGATAACTATTCAACTGACGTTCTGAATACTACAAGGGTACACAAGAATACAGTCATAGCATTCAAGACCAGGGTATATCTTAATATGAAGGATTGGGCCAAGGTTGTAAGTGAATCAGCAAAAATAGTCTCATCGACTGCTCCATTTACTGCTCCATCCGGTGTTGCTTTTGCTCTTAATCCCAGATTTACTGCGATTTTCGAAAGTCCGTACACATCCAAGGAATCGATTCTTTCTATGCCATTTACAACGACCAGTACACCCGGAACACAGAATGGATTGCCACATTATTATTCCTATCTGTCATCGGAATCCTATTTCCTTAATACTAATCCGGGTTTCGCCTATGCCGCAATGGATGAAACTGACGCAAGGAAAACAAGCCTTTATCTTGATGGAGGAAAATACTTCCTTACCAAATATCCTGATTTCACCACACTTACAAATTATGCACCTGTTATAAGATATGCAGAAGTACTTCTTAACAGATCTGAAGCAATAGTAAGAAGCGGTGGTGCAGTTACCCAGGAGGCCGTTGATCTTCTTAATGCAGTTCGTACAAGATCATTCCCTGATGGTGCTTATACAGTAGATAATTTCGCGACTGCTGAAGATTTCTATTCGGCAATTCTTCTTGAAAGGAATATTGAATTTCTTGGTGAAGGATTACGGACACTTGATCTTCAAAGACTCAACCTTCCATTCCCGGCAAAAGATGGAGGAGCAATGGGTGCTGTTCTTGAAATACCTTCAACAAGCATTGGCTATATCTGGCCAATACCCGCCAATGAGCTTAGCCTTAATAAGTTAATGACTCCCAACCAGTAATAGAAAATGTAGTTGACCTGAAAAGGCTGTCCGTTCTGTAACGCGACAGCCTTTTTTATCCTAATGACCTTCACCTTTACAGTATCAACTGCTTTGAATTCTCTTTAAAGTTCTCAGCTTATGAGAATATCCCCTGATCTCATTTTTATAGATACCCTGATGATCAATTGTATCAATTCTGACTCTTCCTGAAGCATGTATCACAAGTCCTTGGGAAAGTATAATCCCGACATGGGATATACGCCCCCTGTCATCATCAAAGAAAACAAGATCGCCGGGTAATGATTCGTCAATAAAGCTAATGTCTGTACCATATTCAGCCTGCTGCCTGCTGTCACGCGGGATGCTGATGTTGTGAATTTTATAGACAAGCTGGACAAAACCGGAACAATCAATCCCTGATGGAATTCTTCCTCCCCATATATAAGGACTGTTTATGAATTTCATTGCCGTATCAGTGATCGATTCATTTACTTTAACGAACGCAGGATTAAAATCCGGATCAGCTGTGAATCTGTCTTTCCCGGAATTAAATGTCTTCTGCTCAAAATCAGGATCATAAATCTCACATCCTGCCTCAAGGATGAGCTTTGTTTTGTCTTCTCTGTAGCACAAAAGTGACCTGTTCAATACCATTCCCTTCGATTCCCAATCAGTCTCCGAATGCTGGATGTGGTTAATATCAATCCAGCCGGTGTAATTGTCAAACAATGTGACAACCCTGTACCAGTGTCCTATGCTTTCGATTATCCTGTATTTCTCCCCAAAAAGCATCTGGCTGAGCATTTCAGACTTATGGGAAGGTCCTGAACGCAAGGGAACAAAAACGTTTCCGCAAACAAAAATCTCCATTTATTTGTTTTTCTTCAAAATTAATAATTAATGCCGATAAAAATCCTATCACATTTTTTTGCTCATCTCCATGTAAGTCATAAGAGCATTAATAGCACCTGCTGCAGAAGAAATATTAAAATAATCTCTATTTTTGAATTTGATTATCAGGTTTTTTAACCGGACAGATAATGGCTGAATCAAGACGACCACCGGAAATCAGATCGGACAAGAAGTATCTTTATCATCTTATACTTTTCATTGCCAGTATTATAATTGTTGTTGCAATTTCACCCCGTGAAGGTAAATTCAGATATGAATACCAGAAAGGTAAACCCTGGCTCGGATCTTCTCTTATTGCTCCCCGCGATTTCCCTGTTCTGAAGCCAGAATCTGAAATCAGCAGGGAGCGCGACAGTATCCTCACAAGTTTTTCCCCATATTTCAGACTTGATAGTCAGGTGGAAAAAGATGAAATCGAAGGATTCGATAGATATCTTAATGACCTTCTTGTGAAATTTGAATCAGAGGTCCACCGGCTTGATCCGCTCGGATTCGTTTCAGTTAAAAGGGAACTTAATTCTATCCTGGAGGAGATTTATCACAGAGGTGTGTTCGAAAGCATTGAAACTGTTTTTGCTGAGAGAACCCCTGATGAGGTTACCGTCGTGACTGGAAAGGTGGCGGAAAAAAGGCAGTACCGAAATATTTTCAATCAGAAAAGCGCTTATCAGTTCGCAGAAGATAAAAAAACAGAATATGCTGAAAAACATATTTCCGGCTCGGGAAAATACCTTGGTGACTTTATTATGCGGGTTGCTATGTATGATTTTATTAAACCTAACCTCTTTTACGATGCTGTTACCTCATCTGCGATAAAGGACAGGATGATTGATGATATCAGCCTGAACAGAGGGATGGTACAGGAGGGCGAGCTTATTATCTCAAGAGGCCAGATCGTCGATGATAGCAAATACGTAATACTTGAGTCACTCCGAAGCGAATATGAAAAACGGCTCGGGAAAAACGACAAGTGGTTTATAGTTTTTGGCCGGTTTATCCTTGTTACTGCCTGCTATCTGGCTCTTTATCTTTTTATGTTTAATTTCAGGTTCGATGTTCTGAGTTCAACTCATAAAACCTTTTTCATAGTACTGATAATCCTGCTTTTTCTTATCATAACTCGTATTGTCGTTCATTTTCCCGGTAACGTTATTTACCTTATCCCATTTGCAATTATCCCAATTTTGGTCAGAACTTTCTATGATTCGAGGCTTGCTCTTTTCGTTTATCTGATAGCGATAATGCTTGCAGGATTTATTGTTCCAAACTCTTTTGAATTTGTATTTCTGAGCTATATTGCCGGTGTTATAGTAATTTTTTCACTTACGAACGTTTACAGAAGGGCGAAGCTCTTCTTTGCTGTATTTATGGTCTTTCTTTCCTATTCAGTTGTATATCTTGGGATAGGACTTATGCAGGAGGGAAACCTGACTGCACTGAACTGGAGAAACTATATGTGGTTTGCAGGCAACGGTGTCTTTCTGTTGTTAAGCTATCCTCTGATATTCGTTTTTGAAAAAACCTTCAGGTTTTTATCTGATGCAACACTCTTTGAGCTTGCAGATACCAATCAGCCTTTGCTCAGAAAGCTGGCTGAGGAAGCACCCGGGTCATTTCAACACTCACTTCAGGTTGCCAATCTCGCCGGCGAAGCAGCACGCGCCATTGGGGCAAACAGTCTGCTGGCAAGAACGGGAGCCTTGTATCACGACATTGGAAAAACATCTTCTCCCGAATATTTCGTTGAAAATCAGGTGCAGGGATTTAATCCCCATGATCAGCTTGATCCCCTTCAGAGTGCATCAATAATTATTAGCCATGTCAAAAATGGTGTTGATCTTGCAAAAAAATTCAACCTGCCATCTCCTATAGTTGACTTTATCCAGACTCATCATGGAACAGGCGTGGCTTACTACTTTTACAAAAAATTCCTTGACAGGAATCCGAAAAAGACAAATATGGAAAAGGACTTTGCCTACCCCGGTCCCAAACCTTCAACGCGGGAGACAGCTATTGTAATGATGGCCGATGCAGTGGAGGCAGCATCCAGAACTATCTCAGCATACTCAGAAGAAAATATCAGTGAACTTGTTGAAAGAATTATTTATATACAGGAACAGGACCGCCAGTATTCAGATACACCCCTGACTTTCAGAGATATTACTGATATTAAGAACGTTTTTGTAAAGAGATTGTCCAACATTTATCATGCAAGGATTTCCTATCCTGGCAGATAACAAAAAAATGATTACCTCATATCGTTTACTTCCACTCCTTTATACCTGCCTGCCTGGAATACGAAGGTGTCAGGGGCGGGCACGTGCTTCAGATCATATTCCTTTACAGTAAGCATCACCGTTACTCCGTTCTTATACTTGTATTCAACACCTTTGAGATTAAGGGCAGGCTTGCCAATAGTAAGCCTTATCCGTACATGATCACTGTCGAGCTTTTCCGGATAAAGGTCTATGAGATATAATGATTCCTTTTCTTCAAGGAGCCTTACTTTGTAATCTTTCTTGTACAGGTTGAATATGGATGACGGCCGTGACTGGAACGAATCATCCTTTTTTCCCGGTCTTGTGACAGTGACTTCTTTTTCGGCAGGCAGATAGCTCCAGGATGTTACGCCGTCGAACCATATTATATTTTCTGGCAGGTCAAGTCTGTACCGGTCCTTGCTTATTATTATTGTTCCGGTCGTCTTCTGGTCAGTTCCTTCCAACTGGTCTATTGTTTCAATATCAAACTTCATTGAAACGGAAGGTGAGGAGAGTGCCGTGTGTGAAAACCTGTCGAGGATCTTTATTGCTTCCGCATCGTTCTGGGCAGCCAGACTGAATTGTATAAGCAAAAGTGCTAATGATGCACAGATTGATTTCATTGTACTGTTTTAATCAAGACTCTTCAAAATTTGTTCCAAATGCATGTAGTCAGAAATAAGAACATCCCTGGCTTTGCTGCCCTCAAAGGGTCCGACTATATTAGCAGCCTCAAGCTGATCGATTATTCTTCCGGCACGGTTGTATCCGATGGAGAGTTTTCTCTGAATCAGAGATGTAGATCCCTGCTGATGCTGAACGACCAGTCTTGCAGCTTCCTCAAACATAGGATCCCTTTTTCTTAAGTCCACTTCCTGTCCACCCTGATCGCTGTCATCAATATATTCAGGAAGATGCATAGCGTCGGGATAACCCTGCTGCGACCCGATAAACTCAGTCAGCTCTTCAATTTCAGGTGTGTCAATAAATGCACACTGAACCCTTACCGGCTCAGCTCCCGAAGATACGAGCATATCACCACGTCCGACAAGCCTGTCGGCGCCTGTTGCATCAATGATCGTTCTTGAATCGATAGAGGAGAATACCCTGAAGGCAATCCTTGTCGGAAAGTTGGCTTTAATGAAACCGGTAATTATATTTGTCGAAGGTCTTTGAGTAGAAATAATTAAATGTATCCCTATTGCTCTGGCAAGCTGGGCAAGGCGTCCGATGGGAGGTTCAATTTCTCTTCCTGCCGTCATGATAAGATCAGCAAACTCATCTATGATGAGAACAATATAAGGCAGGTACCTGTGGCCTTTTTCAGGATTAAGCCTGCGGGAAATGAATTTCTCGTTATATTCCTTGACGTTGCGGGATTGTGCTTCCTTGAGAAGTTCAAGCCTGTTGTCCATCTCTATGCAGAGTGAATTAAGGGTGTTTATTACCTTCTGCGTATCGGTTATAATTGCATCTTCCTCACCCGGCAGTTTTGCAAGAAAATGACGCTCAATCTTGGCATACAAAGGCAATTCCACACGTTTCGGATCGATGAGGACGAACTTCACTTCCGAAGGGTGTTTTTTATAAAGAAGTGAGGTAATGATGGCATTGATGCCAACCGATTTACCCTGTCCTGTAGCCCCGGCCACAAGAAGATGGGGCATTTTTGTAAGATCAACAATATAGGGATCGTTGGTTATTGTCCGTCCGAGGGCAAGTGCAAGATCATATTTAGTCTCCTGAAATGCTTTTGATGTAATCAGGGATTTCATAGAGACAATTTCCGGATTTTTATTAGGAACCTCGATACCTACTGTCCCTCTTCCCGGTATCGGGGCAATAATCCTTATTCCAAGGGCTGCAAGATTGAGCGCAATATCGTTTTCAAGCGATTTAATTCTTGCAAGCCTGACACCTCTTTCAGGCACTATTTCGTAAAGGGTGACAGTAGGTCCAACTGTTGCTGAAATCTGTCTGATGCTTATTTTATGATCACCGAGAGTCTTGATTATATTCTCCTTGTTCTCGAATACTTCCCTGTCGTCGAACTCTTTGCCGGATTTGTGATCGGTAAGTATTGATACGGGAGGAAATTTATAACGTGAAAGATCAAGACGCGGATCATAATTGCCCATAAGTTTTTCTACTTCATGATCGGGAAGAGTATCATTCACTTCTGGTTTTGAGATATTTATAGGTACATTTCTGGTCTTTCCCGGAGGGCCTTCTTTTCCAAGCTCATGAATTATTGTACCCGGTCCACCGAAATGTTCCTCATCTTCATCTCCTGTATGCCTCACGATAAATTCAATATCATCTCCGGAATTTTCCTCTTCCTCCTGATCTTTATCTTCTTTCTCAGTTCCTTCTTCTTGTTCACCAGCATCATCAGATTTTTCCGGTGCTTTACCATCTGTCTTCAAACCCGGTATTGCACTTTTAATTTTTGATGGTATTGTTTTTGTGAAGGTTTCAGGCCTGAATTTCAAGGCGAAAATCATGTACCCTGTTGTGAGGGCAAGAAGAATTACTCCTGTCCCGATCTTACCTGCAAAGGAATTCAGCCATTCTGTTATTTTGTAACCCTGTGCTCCTCCGGGTCCGCTGCCAAGATATCCGCCGGAAACCCCGAAAATAAATCCAAGAATAAGTGAGACAACAATTGCTGCAAACGCAAATTTGGTTATCAGTTTCCAAAGATTGATCTTCGGGAAATTAAGGAGGTACAATCCGATTGTTCCGAAAATAAGGGGAATAAAAAATGCGCCAAATCCGAATCCGTATCCAATGATCATCTTGGCAAGGTAGTGTCCGCTTTTTCCCGACCAGTTTCTGACATTGACATCAGCATTCGAAAGAACCTGGGAATCAGAAAGACTCAGATCGGTTTTCCACCAGAAAAGATATGCCACACATGCAAGCAGAAGGTACAAGGCAAAACCTGTTAACAGTATTCCGAAAATAAACACTACCCTTTCGTCAGTGAAAAATGGCCTGGATTTGGTCCCTGGTTTTGCTTTTTTCTTTCCGTTGGTTTCCTTCTCTTTGTCCATTGCAGATCATTTATTCTGTCAGGCCTTGCCTGAAAAGCACCCCAAAGGTAATAAATTTGATCAAGACAGGATAACAATGAATAATCTTTGAGAATAAACAGGCAGCTGAGATGGCTAAAGGTTTACCATCTTATTTATGAATTTATTGATATCAGTTTTCGAGACTCTTTTATAATTGTCTTTTCTGTCAAAGATCTTTTCAGGGATCTCTTTTCTGTAAACATTCTGAGCTTCGAAATGGAATTCCGACCGGCCTATGAAAAAGAAAAAACTCATCAAAACACCGTCGATCTGATAAAAAGGGGTTGATGCATTCGGATTACTGACAGGGATCTCGTCGGTGTACCAGATGTTATATATTTTTGATCTTTCGGAAGGGAATGTAACCTCTGCATTCTTGCATTTTAAACCGCAAATTGTTGCAGACTTCGAAGTTTTTCTTATTTCAATCCCGCGCATCGCCTCAAATCCCGGATAAATTTCACCGGGCTTTGACGGATAAAAGTATTTTATTGAAAAGAGGCTCAGATAGGTATCATAAATCTCCTTTGAAGGATTTGCAAGATTTATTATTCCGGAATTTCCTATCGGTGAAATCAGCTCATAAATTATTTTATCCTCCTTGAATGAGACTATAAGGTTTTTTGGCATGATTTCCTTGGGCATTCTTGTTACCTGACCGGTGTAGCTGACATCGTAATGAATTTCTCCCTGCGTGAAATGACTGGCTCCATCCCGTTTGCAGGAGTAAATGAAAAAAACCAGAAAAACTGTCAGGAGTAGCGTTTTTGCCAATCTCACAAGGAATGATTTTATTAAGAAATGTGTAAAAGTAAATATTTTTTTTAACTCTGTAAAGCACTCTGCTATTTATAAGAATCTGATAAAAACATGTTGTTTAACATATTCTCAATCTTGTCGTAGCTTGCTGTTAACTTTTTTCAGATTATGGGAATTTAATAGATTTGTGCCTTGCTCAGGAAGTTTTCAATAAGTAATTAACGGGAATTTTATCGCAACATTACAATTAAGGCTCCAAATTATGAAAAAGAAACTGGCCGTTGTCGCTTTGGGAGGAAATGCTCTGTTAAGAGGTGATCAGATAGGCACTATTGACGAACAGGAGGAGAATACTACCAGAACACTTGAGAACCTGGTGTTCCTGCTTAACGAAGGATACAACCTTGTAATAACTCATGGAAACGGCCCGCAGGTAGGGAACATCCTCATGAGGAATGATGCAGGGGAACAAATGTATAATATCGCACAGATGCCTGTCGATATATGTGTGGCAGACTCCCAGGGTGGAATAGGTTACATGATCGAAAGAATGCTCAGAAATGTGCTCAACAGACATTCAATATCACGAAATGTTATTTGTATTGTTACCCAGGTAGTTGTCGATATCAATGACCCTGCTTTCAATGATCCCCAGAAGAGGATAGGGAAGATCTATACAAAGGCTGAGGCTGATGAGCTTGAATCGCGAAAGGGATGGAAATTCAGGGAGGAGGTAAAGAAAGAAGGGGGTTACAGAAGGGTTGTTCCTTCGCCTTTGCCTGTTGACGTTATGAATTATCCAATAATACGTGACCTGGCAATGCAGGGCAATATTGTTATTGCTGCCGGTGGCGGAGGCGTACCGGTTTATTTTGATGAAAAACATGATGTCAGGCCTGCTGAGGTTGTAATAGATAAAGACCTTGCATCATCCTTGCTTGCTTCTCTGATCGGCGCAGATGAATTTTATATACTGACCGATGTCCCTTATATTTATATTAACTACAGAAAGCCTGATCAGGAGATAAAGGAATTCCTGAACTATAATGATGCTTTAAAATATCTTAACGAAGGTCAGTTTGCAAAAGGAAGCATGGCCCCGAAAATCGTTGCCTGCCTTGATTTTATAAAAAAAGGAGGCAGGAAAAGTGTGATCACAGAAGCTTTCAGGCTGGCTGATAAAAAATATGGTTCGAAGATTACCATGGAATATGAAGACTGAAATCGCTCTCTTTCTCTAAACATCATCAGGAGCTAAAAAAAAATATTAATTTTACCCCCCTGAATTCAATATTTAACATAAAAAAATTAGTATCATGTCGACTAATCTGCGAAACAGACATTTTCTGAAGCTTCTTGATTTTACTCCTGAAGAAATAAAATACTTACTCGACCTTGCAGCCAGGCTTAAGAAGGAAAAGAAGGAAGGAGCGGAGGTTCCGAGGCTGAAGGGGAAAAACATTGCACTGATATTTGAAAAATCTTCTACACGCACGAGATGTGCTTTTGAAGTTGCCGCCTATGACCAGGGAGCATCAGTGACATACCTTGGACCCAGTGGTTCGCAGATTGGTCAGAAGGAATCAATGAAGGATACAGCAAGAGTTTTGGGGAGGATGTATGACGGCATTGAGTACAGGGGATATGGACAATCAATTGTTGAGGAACTGGCTGAATATGCAGGGGTTCCGGTATGGAACGGGCTTACCAATGAATTTCATCCCACTCAGATCCTTGCCGACCTCATGACTATGATTGAACATAGTGATAAGCCCCTTAATGAAATTTCGTTCTGTTATCTGGGTGATGCAAGGTACAATATGGGAAATTCACTTCTGGTCGGAGCTGCAAAAATGGGTATGGATTTCCGTACCGCTGCTCCGAAGGAATTCCAGCAGGGAAAAGAACTCCAGGCAACCTGCAGGGAGATTGCCAAAACAACAGGGGCAAAAATCAATATCACTGATAATGTCGATGAAGCTGTGAAAGGTGTCGATTTTTTGTATACTGATGTCTGGGTGTCGATGGGTGAACCCGATTCAGTCTGGGAGGAAAGGATAAAACTTCTGCGTCCGTTCCAGGTGAATATGGATGTGGTAAAAAAAACCGGCAATCCTAATGTCAAATTCCTTCACTGCCTGCCGGCATTCCATAACAGGGAAACAAAAACAGGCGAAGATATTTTCAGGAAATTTGGTCTTGATGGTATGGAAGTCACTGAGGATGTTTTTGAATCAGAACATTCAGTGGTATTTGACGAAGCTGAGAACAGGCTCCATACTATCAAAGCAGTGATGGTGGCAACTCTGGGATGATCCCTAACGGATCCATTCCTTTACGAAATAGAAGGTAATTACAAAAGAGGTTGCCAGTTTAAGTCCGATCCCCGTCAGGAATCCCAGCAGGCTGCCGAACCCTGCCTTAACGGCATATTTGATATCATCCTTGAATATTAGTTCTCCTACGAAGGCTCCAATAAAAGGCCCAATGATTATTCCCAGAGGACCAAGAAAAAGCCCGATAACAAGACCAACTGTTGCACCCCGTGTCCCGTATTTGGAGCCACCGAATTTTCTGGTTTCCCAGACGGGAACTATATAATCAAAAATTGAAACCAGGATAACAACGGCCAGAAGTGTTATGAGAAGGGTATTGGAAAAATCCGCAAACTTTGTAAAATGAAGCAGGATAAGGCCAAGAAAACTAAGAGGAGGTCCGGGTAACACAGGTGCCAGGCAGCCGATAATACCCAGCAGCATAAGTATTATCGCTAATATCAACAGAATATAATCTAACATTAAGCCGGTATCTTATTTTTTGCCAAGGTCATCAAAGTCCACATTCGTAAATTCCCTGGTTGAAAGATCGGCAGTCTCCTGAATTGTTTCTGCTTTTGGTTCAGGAATCATAATTTCTTCTTTCAGATCACTTTTACCATTGCCAATATAATCAACGGCATCTTTCAATCCCTCCGCAAATTTTTCGAAATCTTCCTTGTAAAGAAAAATCTTATGTTTCTCATAAAAGACTTTTCCTTCTTTTCCCTGACGTTTTTTGCTTTCAGTGATTGTAAGGTAGTAATCTTCTTTCCGTGTAGCCTTTACATCAAAAAAATATGTCCTCTTACCGGCTCTTACCACTTTAGTGTAAATCTCTTCTCTTGAGTTCTTTTCATCATTACCGTTTATGACTTCCTTAGTTCCTGCTTCTTCTTCCATTTCTGAGTCAGTTTAGGTTTAGGTAAGTTCAAATGTACAAATATTTTTTATATCCAAACAAGGGCTTTTAAATGTAAGTAAAAATTGAAAGGTCCTTTTGAGAGAAAAGGAAAAAGGTTATTTTTGCAGCCAAAATCTGAGGTTCTTTATTAATGATAAGCAGAAGATTATTGCGGATAAAAGCCCTGATGGCTTTATATGCGTTTAACCGCAGGGAGGATGAGGATATCGCTCTTGCCGAGAAGGAGTTGTTGTTCAGTATTGATAAGACATATGATCTTTACCATTACCTGCTTCTTTTAATCCTTGAAGTGGCAGATATTGCCGCCGAGAAGATCGACCAGGCTCTCCAGAAAAGGATGCCCACACCCGAAGATCTTAATCCCAAACGACGGTTCATAGATAATCAGGTAATCGGACAACTGAGAAAAAATAAGGCATTTAACGATTATGTTTCCTCAAAAAAACTCTCATGGGTAAATTATCCCCATATTCCACGGCTACTATATAACAGGATGATAGCATGGGAGACCTATGAGGAATACATGTCGTCGGAAATTCACAGCTATTCTGCTGATAAAAAATTCATTGTTAATCTTGTAACAAAACTTTTTGCGGAATCTGAAGACCTTGAGTCAAATTTCGAGGAACAAAGCATCTACTGGAATGATGACACAGAATATGTCATCGTCATGATTGAAAAAACTATTAAAAAATTCAAGGCCGACAATAATGAAAATACGCCCCTTATGCCTCTTTACAAGAATCATGAGGATGAGGATTTTGTAAAGATACTGTTCAGGAAAGCAGTTCTTCATACGAAACAATGTTCAGAACTGATTGAGAATAACACCACTAACTGGGAGGTTGAAAGAATTGCCCTCATGGACATTCTTGTGATGCAGCTTGCCATCACAGAGATAATCGAATTTCCTGAAATACCGGTTAAAGTGACCCTTAATGAGTATATTGAGATAGCCAAATATTATTGTACACCAAAAAGCAGTACATTTGTCAATGGCATACTCGACAATATTGTAAAAGAGATTCGTGAAAAGGGGTTATTCAGGAAAAGCGGTAAAGGTCTTATTGGTGAGAAAGCTGAATTGAATAATGATTAATCTGATTTATGTTTCATGAAGATGAAAGGAGTATTTTATTTTGTCCTTGCAATGTTTCTTATGACTTCATGCACAAGTGAAGGCAAAGGAAAAAATGTCCCTGATGGTGTCATCCTCAAAGAGGGTGAAACCGGAGAGATAAGCTTCAGGGAATATGAATATGATTTCGGAAAGATTTCGGAGGGAGAAAAGGTAGCGCATATCTTTGAATTTGAGAACAAAGGGCCGGGTAATCTTGTTATACGCTCTGCTTCAACAAGTTGCGGCTGCACCGTTACCAGATTCGATAAAAGGCCTGTAGCTCCCGGCCAGACCGGAAGCCTTGAAGTCGTATTTGACTCGGGAGGAAGAACCGGAATGCAGACAAAAACAGTGAGCGTTCATTCAAACTCCAAAACTGAAGTTGTAATACTTAAAATTACAGCTGAAGTAATTACAAAATAGAACAACCATATAACCGCATAACATTAACAAGACCAGCAATTAATTTAAATCAATAACAAATACAAGAAACCATGAACAACTTAGCTTTCATTCTTTTACAGACAGGCGCCGCAACAGGACAGAGCAATGCCCTTGTGACATTCCTGCCCTTATTGCTTGTCTTTGTAGTATTTTATTTCTTTATGATCCGTCCCCAGATGAAAAAGCAGAAGGAGATGACAAACTACAGAAATTCTCTTAAAAAAGGGGATAAGGTTATTACTACAGGAGGAATATATGGAAGGGTATATGAAGTGAAGGACAATCATGTCATGCTTGAGGTAGGTGGCGATCTGAAACTTAAGGTAGACAAGAGCGCTCTGATGAAGGACCCGACTGCCGACAGTGCACAGTAATCTCTGCATTTAATATTTTGTGAATTACAGAACCGGCATATGGTGGAGGAAATTTTCTGAGAAAGGAGGAAGCAGCAAAAACAGGGACTTTGTAACTTTCTCCTTCTTTCTTTTGCTTTCTTTTGTACTATGGTACCTTAATTCACTTGAAAAGAACATTGAATATGAAATGAAGTATCCTGTCAGGTATGTCAATCTTCCTGAGAACAGGGTACTGGCTGATGTATCCTCGCCGAAACTTAATGTCTTCCTTAAAGGCCCGGGCTATTCAATCCTTAAGATAAAACTTACAGGGAGCAGGGCTCCAGTAGAACTTGATGTTTCATCAATAAGTTACAGAAGAGTCCCGGGAAGCAGAACACTCAGCTATTATATCATTTCATCCTCCCTGATTCCCAAATTAAGGAATTTCCTTGATTCCGAATGTGATGTCACCTCGATAAAGCCTGATACTCTGTACTTTACCCTCGACAGGATAATATCAAAAAAAATCAGGGTAGTTCCTGATTTGGATATAACGCCTGCCCGACAGTATCTTGTCAAAGGTAATCTGATGGTTATTCCCGACACAGTTACAGTTACCGGACCGAAACGTATTGTTGATACTATCCGGAATATCAAAACCAGGTACAGGAAGATAAAAAATATTAACGAGACCGAGTCAATGGCAATCAGACTCACAACAACGCGTAGTATTTCGGTCTCTGCAAAAAAGGTGCTGGTTACAATACCTGTGGAGCAATTTACAGAAGCCGAATTCAGGGTTCCCGTTAGATTGCTCAACAGTCCTGATTCAGTAAATGTCAGGATTTTCCCTGATGTGGTTACCGTACGATGTATGGTCGCTGTGAGTGACTACAAGAAAATCAGGGAGGCACCCTTCGATGCAGTTATAGACCTGTCGGGTACCGATCTCAATTCTTTCGAAAAGCTTCAGGTAAGTCTGCGTAAAGTACCTCCTTTTATAAGTTCATTGAGGGTCAATCCACCCAAAGTGGATTTTCTGATTGAGAAAAAACGACAGAGATGAAAAAAGGAAATACTGCCGGAATTCTTAAGCTCGGTGTTACCGGGGGTATTGGCAGCGGTAAAACAACCGTCTGCAAGGTTTTTTCGGTTCTTGGCATACCTGTTTTTTCAGCTGATGAAGAGGCAAAAAGACTCCAGGATAGCGACATGGAAATTCAGAAAAAGATCAATGGAGCTGCCGGGAAGAACCTTTATTCATCAGGATATCTCGACAGGCAGGAACTGGCAAGGCTCATCTTCAGCGACAGGGATCTTCTTAAAAAGGTTAACGGGATAATTCATCCTGCTGTTTTTGGAAATTTCAACGACTGGGTGTTGAAACAGGAAGCACCGTATGTGATTATGGAAGCCGCTATCCTTTTCGAAAGCGGCGCAGCCGGTATGATGGACAGGATTGTTACCGTCGTTACTCCTGTTGAAGAGAGAATTGAAAGATTGCTTCGCGGAAATAAATTTACAAGGGAACAGATTGCTGAACGGATTAATAACCAGATTGATGACAGATCAAGGATCAGCCAGTCGGATTTTGTCATTTTCAATTCTGAAAATGATATGGTAATCCCGGTGGTACTTGGTATTCACAATCAGATGTTGAGATTGTATAATAAAAGCTGAAGGATGGGATTTTTTGGCAAATGGATAGGCGGCGGGCTTGGTTTTGTTCTCGGGGGCCCTCTTGGTGCAGTTCTTGGTTTTCTTGTAGGATCAATGGTCGATAACACTACTGTTCAGCAGACTTATACTACATCGGCACGCAGATCAACACCCGGAGATTTCGGTATGAGTCTCCTGGTGCTTATTGCAGCCCTTATGAAAGCTGACGGGAAGGTACTGAAATCTGAACTTGACTATGTAAAACGCTTTTTCATTCAGCAGTTTGGTGAAGCATCGGCAAAAGAGGCTCTGATTATGCTGAGGGATATTCTTAAGCAGAATATTCCCGTCAGAGACATATGCGTTCAGATAAGCCAGAATATGGACTATTCCTCAAGGCTGCAACTTCTTCATCTTCTCTTTAACATTGCAGTCGCCGATGGAATGGTAAATTCAGCAGAACTGGATGCAATTGAAAAGATGGCAGGCTATCTTGGCATCGCCTCCTCCGACTATATGTCAATAAGAAATATGTTCGTCCCCGAAACGGATTCCTCATATAAAATCCTTGAGGTTGATCCTTCAGCAACCGATGAAGAGGTCAAGAAAGCTTACAGAAGGATGGCAATGAAATATCACCCCGACAAGGTAGGCCATCTGGGAGAGGAATTCCGTAAGTCGGCCGACGAAAAGTTCAAAAAGGTAAATGAGGCATACGAAAAAATAAAAAAAGAACGAAACATGATCTGAAATCAGAATGTAAAAAAGTGATTTTTATATTCGTACTATTATACTAAGGATTAAATTTGCAGACTAAATTATATTAAGAATGGTATTAAAGGACATTTTGGCAATTTCAGGAGAACCCGGTCTTTTCAAATTCATCGCTCAGGGTAAGAATGCTATCATAGTCGAACATCTTGAAACAGCCAGGCGAAGCAGCGCTTTCAGCTCGGCAAAGGTCAGCTCACTTGAAGATATTTCAGTTTTTACCCAGGATGAAGATATGCCTCTGGCCAAAGTATTTGACCGGATTTATGAGAAGGAATCAGGCGGACCTGCCATTGATCCCAGAACAGCAACTTCCGAAATCCTTAAGAAATATTTTGAAGGCGTTGTTCCTGAGTATTCAAGAGAAAGAGTCTATGTTAGCGACATTAAAAAGATAATAGTCTGGTATAACCTTCTGCAGAAAAAAAATATGCTGATACCTGATGAGCCTGAAAAACAGGATGAACAGGAAAAGAAAGATGTTGTTGGTGAAGAAAAACCTGTTCCTGAAAAGAAAACCAGAAAAAGTAAATCAGAATCCGGGAAATAATTACCGGATCGAAAAAAAGCATATATATGAATTTTGGCGGAAATGAAGTGGTATATGATTATTCCGCTTCAAAAATCATTATACTTCCTGTTCCGTATGACGCGACAAGCACATGGATGAAAGGAGCTGACAAAGGGCCTGATGCAATTCTGGAAGCTTCGGTTAACCTCGAGTTTTATGACGTTGAAACAGATTCTGAAGTTCATCTCAATGGTATCCACACAATCAGTCCGGTCAATGAACTCAGATCACCTGAATTGCTCGTTGAAGCTGTATATAATAAAGTATTTTCACTACTGAAGGAGGACAAATTTCCTGTTGTAATCGGGGGAAACCATACAGTGAGCATTGGAGCCGCCAGGGCATTTTCAGCTTATTATGATGATCTGACAGTCCTTCAGCTTGACGCACATGCTGATCTGAGGCAGGAATATGAAGGATCGAAAAACAATCACGCCTGTGTAATGGCAAGAATAAGGGAATTTGCACCAATTGTCCAGGTAGGGATCCGTAGCATGTCGGCGGGAGAGCCCCCTTATGCCGACAAAGAAAGGATTTTTTTCGCGCATCAGCTGTATATTGACAAATCAAATTACTCAAGGGCTGTCGATAAACTTAGTGATAATGTTTATGTAACTATCGATCTGGATGTTTTTGATCCCTCCCTTATACCATCGACAGGAACTCCCGAACCAGGAGGACCCGAATATAACGATATAATGATTTTTCTTAAGTCGGTCGCTGAAAAGCGGAATATTGTCGGATTTGATGTTGTAGAGCTTTGTCCTGCATCATATAACAAGGCACCTGATTTCGTTGCAGCAAAAGTTATTTACCAGCTTCTGAGCTACATATTTGCCTGAGGGCAGGGGAAGAATTATCAATTATCTTCTTTTTTGGCTTTTTCCCAGATAACATTCATCTCATCAAGTGTCATCTCATGGAGAGAAATCCCTTTCGAAAGAGTCTCTTTTTCGAGGTAATTGAACCGCTTAATGAATTTTCTGTTAGTTTTTTCCAGAGCTGCCTCAGGATCAATCCCGTATAACCTCGAGGCGTTGATAAGGGAAAACATTACATCACCGAGTTCTTCCTCTATTTTTGCAGTATCTCTTTTTTCAATTTCTTTTTTAAGCTCATTTATTTCTTCCAGTACTTTATCCCAGACCTGATCACGAACCTCCCAGTCGAAGCCGACGCCACGTACCTTTTCCTGAATTCTGTTGGCTTTGACAACTGCCGGAAGTGACGATGGTACACCTGAAAGAACAGGCTTATAATCTGAATTCTCCTTTATCTTGAGATGCTCCCAGTTAGATTCAACTTCAGAAGGGCCTGATACTTTGACATCACCGAATACATGAGGGTGCCTGTAAATAAGTTTTTCGTTTATCGCCTTCAGTACATCAGTCATTGAAAACTGATTTTTTTCAGATCCTATTTTTGCATAAAAGACTATATGGAGCATAAGATCCCCAAGTTCAGTTTTTATACCATTGTCATCTCCCGAGAAAATTGCATCTGCCAGCTCAAAGGTCTCTTCAATTGTAAGTTTTCTAAGGCTTTCGTTTGTCTGCTCCCTGTCCCACGGACACTTGGCGCGCAATTCATCAATAATGTCGAGGAGTCTTTTAAACTCTTCACAGCTTCTTTCCTTATCTGTCATTTTTGTTGAATATTAAAATAGACTGTTCGATGGCGCTGTTTTGTCAGTAGTATCAATTCTCACTGATGAGCCTGTTTCAATGCTGAGAAGTTCAGACACATTGGCGCCATTAATTGAAATCTCAAGGAGGTCGAGGGAATTGAATCTTGCCAGCAGATCCCCTACAGGTACTTCTCCATACGATCGTGAGATGTGTTCAGTATGATTTTTATTGCTTTGAATTGAAATCCTGAATCCCCTGTTTTCAAAAACCCTGTAAAAAATCTCTCGTGTAATGTTGGAAATAGCATTCCCATATGAATCTATAAAAATAACGCTCCCGATTATTACATCCTTATCAATGGTTGCTCTTAAAGGCATCCTTTCCGCAACACTGTCAAGTGTTTCTCCAAGTTGCGAAGGTTTTCTGCCGGAATATAACCCTGATGCAGCACTGGCAAAAATCTCAAGCTCATCTGTTTTTCCCTGAGCGTCGATTCTGATAATCTCGTCGGGACTGGCGTTAAGAATAAGGTTGAAAATCCCGTTGTCTGTCCCGATAAAGAAATGATCCCTTGCCCTTACTATCAGATGACCTGCTCCGTTTATTGATTCAGAGTGTACGCAAATGATGTGAATGGATCCCTTCGGATAATTGCTGAATGTATTTCTGATGACAAATGCAGCATGAGATATATCGAATGGTAAAATGCCTGAAGCATTGTCGATGATGACTGCACCCGGACATAAGCTGCAGATTCTGCCCCTGATGATGCCATTGTAGATATCATCAGCCCTCCATTCAGTTGTAAGTGTGATAACCGCCATGGGAAAAAACTTACGACAAAGATAATCTTCTAAAGAAAAAATAAGCTTACTTTGTAGATGCCGGCAGATCTTTTTTTTAACCGTGTACTGGCTTTCCGGCAAATGTTGTTAAACAGGGAGGATTTATTTATTTTTTAAAGGATTTGATGACAGAGATAATATTATTTCTTGAGGATATTGACCCTGTAATCTTTTATGGTACAAATAATTCCCTGCTCGATAAAATCCGGGGCTTCTTTCCTAAAATAAAAATTGTTGCAAGAGGCAATGAACTGAAATGCATTGGTGAGGAGGCTGAAATAACCCTTTTTGCCGAAAGGTTCAATGAATTTGTTGAATATTATCAGAAATATCACAGGCTTGAAGAGGATGATCTTGAGAAATATTTCTTCGATGCAGGACATATGAAAAGCGCCTCAAACGGAGAATTTGAGAATGTAATTGTATTCGGGACAAGCGGAAAACCTGTCAGGGCCCGTACTGTTAACCAGGTTTTGCTTGTTAATGATTATAAGACAAATGACCTGATAATAGCAGAAGGACCGGCCGGAACCGGAAAAACATATACCTCCATTGCTTTGGCTGTCAGGGCTCTAAAGGAAAGGGAGGTGAAGAAAATTATACTCGCCCGGCCTGCTGTTGAAGCAGGTGAGAGGCTTGGCTTTCTTCCGGGGGATATGAAGGAAAAACTGGATCCGTATCTCCAGCCTCTTTATGATGCCCTTCATGACATGATACCTTTTAAAAAACTTGAGACATGGATGGAAGACGGTACAGTACAGATAGCGCCTCTTGCATTTATGAGAGGCCGGACACTTGAGAATGCTTTCGTAATCCTCGACGAAGCACAAAATGCAACTGTAAGCCAGTTGAAAATGTTCCTTACACGAATGGGCATAAATTCCAAATTCATTATGACTGGCGACACCACACAGATTGACCTGCCAAAAAAATCAGAATCAGGCCTTCTTCAGGCTATCAGGATACTTGCCGATATTGAGGGGATTTCGATAATTAAATTTGATGAAAGAGATATTGTCAGGCATAAGCTTGTAAAAAAGATAGTAAAAGCATATAAACAGGAAGAAAACAGCGGAAAAGATACATCAGTCACTTCGTTGAAAGACAGCTGATAAGTATGGAAAAATATTTGCCGGTTTAAAAGAAATTGATTTTTACAGAAAAAATTACTTAATAATATGGGTACTACAATACAATATTCCGATTTCAACTTCCCCGGACAAAAAGGTATTTACAAAGGAAAAGTAAGGGATGTTTACAATATCGATGATAAATACCTTCTGATGATAGTATCTGACAGGATTTCAGCCTTTGATGTTGTTCTTCCGAGAGGTATTCCATACAAAGGCCAGGTTCTCAATCAGATTGCCGCCAGGTTTCTGGATGCAACAAGCGATCTTGTACCGAACTGGAAAATTGCAACACCCGATCCGACAGTGACCATTGGATACAGGTGTAAGCCGTATCCTGTTGAAATGATTGTAAGGGCTTATCTTACCGGAAGCTCATGGAGAACTTACAAGGCAGGAGCCCGGAAAATTTGCGGCATCAGGATTCCTGACGGGATGAAGGAACATCAGAAATTCCCCGTTCCTATCATTACTCCCACCACAAAAGCCGGGCAAGGCCGCCATGACGAGGATATTTCAAGAGAAGAGATAATCAAAAGCGGACTTGTCCCTGAAGATGAATATACCATGATCGAAAAATATGCAATGGATGTATTTATGCGAGGATCAGAAATTGCCGCCAGTCATGGTCTGATTCTTGTTGATACAAAATATGAATTTGGTAATCTCGACGGAAAGATAATGCTGATTGATGAAATCAACACTCCAGACTCTTCAAGATATTTTTATGCTGACGAGTACTCTGAGAGATTCGAAAAGGGATTGCCTCAGAAGCAGTTGTCCAAGGAATTTGTACGGGAATGGCTGATGGAGAACGGATTTCAGGGAAAGGAAGGACAGAAGGTTCCCTATATGAGTGATGAATTTGTTGCTCAGGTCTCGGAAAGGTATATTGAGCTTTATGAAAATATTACAGGTGAGAAATTTATCAGGGCTGATATAACTGACGTCAGGAAAAGGATTGAAAGTAACTGTGTTAAATTCCTGGATTCCCTCAAATAATACAAATGGACAGAATATTGAAATTAAAAACATTAATCATATTTTTCCTCCTTACCATGGCAGGGTTTTCTGCCATGTCGCAGGTTGTGGTTGAAAGGTCACGCGACAAGGTTGTTATATCAGGGATCCCCTATTATCTGCATCTTGTTAAAAAAGGCGAAACAGCTTATTCAATATCAAGAGCATATGGGATCACCACCGATGAGCTTTTAAAAGAAAATCCTGAAATTTCCGGCGGGCTGAAAGACGGGCAGAGCCTCAGGATAAAAGTCAGCATGGTTGATACAGCTCCTGCGGCGCAACAACCGGCGTTGGCGGCAGTTTTTAAGGATGAAACAAAATATTTCTATCATATTCTGAAGCCCGGAGAGACTCTTTATCATCTGTCAAAAACTTACAATGTTTCTGAAGATGATCTGATCAGTAGCAATCCCGGTATGGACATTAACAAGCTTCCTGCTGGAATTGAAATTGCCATTCCCAGAAATAAGGAAGCTTATGTGGCTCAGACCATCAGGGGCCAGGACCCTGATGCATATTACCACAAGGTATCCAGGGGAGAAGCCATGTATTCAATTTCGCGGCAGTATGGAATAAGCGTCAGGGAACTAAGAAAGGCTAATGGTGATACCCGGTTTCCGCAGGTTGGCGACTATTTAAAAATCCCCGGGAAAAAGCCTGTCACACAAAAGATAGTCATTCCCGAGATCATTGAAGAGACGCCGGAATTACCTTTAAAGGAGACCGAATACAGGGAAAGGCCGTCAGGGTATACTCCGGTAACCAATATGACAGGTTCGTTCAATGTTGCAGTACTGCTTCCATTTTACCTTTCAGAAAATGCTAAACGCAATGAGATTGATTCCTCAAAATCAGTAAAAGGGAAAAAGATTTACAGGGAAATAAACCGGTCGGACGACTGGATCTATCCCAGGAGCCTGGGTTTCGTGGAAATGTACGAAGGCATGTTGCTTGCTGCTGATACATTAAGATCACTGGGACTCAATATTCGGTTAAATGTTTTTGATGTCGGAGCAGATTCAATTGGCGCCAGAAGACTTATAAATTCCGGCAGGCTCGACGGGATGGATCTTGTAATTGGACCTGTTCATTCGGGGATATTGTCATTTGTGGCTGAGTACGCGCGAAGTCGTGGAATACCCGTTGTGTCACCGGTTCAGTTGGGTAATAATCTTGTTCTGAAAAACAATCCGATGCTTTTTATGGCAACCCCTACACTGGATATAGCTCAGGCTTCCATTGCAGAAAAGCTTAAAGAGTATTATACAAGAAATATTGTTCTTATTCGGTCTCAACTGGCAGAAGAATCTGCTGAAGTTTCGAAACTTCGTAATCGTATTGCTGATGAGCTTTCTTCACTGGTTCCGGCGGAAGATATAAATATCAGGAGTCTGGTTTTCAGGAGCAGGTCATCCCTTAGAAAAGATTCAGTTAACAGGCTTGCTTATTCTCTTTCTGACAAAACAGGGAATGTGGTAATAATTGCATCCGAGGATTCGCCCGTTATGAGCGAATCGATAACCGACATACATGCACTGGCAAGGAAGTATAATATAACTGTCTTTGGTTATCCGGCCATGAGATACCTTGACAACATTGATCACAAGATCTGTTTTGACCTTGGGCTTATGATATATACACCATACTGGATAGATTATTCAGCTAATGATGTAAAACAGTTTAATTCTGTTTTCAGAAGGAAATTTCTTACCGAACCTTCCGAAAGAAGCTATGCCTGGCTGGGATATGATATTTTATATTATTTCCTTTCGGGAATGGCCATACATGGCAGGGAATTTCTGGCTCATCCCGAAATACATAATCCGGATCTGCTACATACAGAATTCGACTTCCATCGAAATGATATTAATGACGGATTTGAAAATCATAAATTATATCTGATCAGATATTCAAATAATTACGAATTGGAACTTGTCAGATAGAACGATGGGGCCTTTTATTGATGAGAGTCAAAATCCGGTTAAAATGGGATCAGATAAAATCAAATGTTAACAAAAATTAACAAAAGGGAATATAAACGCAATATTAATTGTCTAATAAACGTATGATTAAGGAATCGTACAGGCAGACCAGTGATGAGGAACTTGTCAGGGCAACGCTGGATGGGGATAAGAAAGCTTTTGGAGAGATTGTATCCCGATATCAGAATATGGTTGCAAGGACTGTCAAAGGGATGCTTGGAGATTCAGTCTACGCGGAAGATATAGGACAGGAGGTATTTGTAAAACTGTTCTATTCGCTTTCAGATTTCAGAGGAGAGGCTAAGCTTTCTACTTATATTCAGAAGATCGCTGTAAACCTTACTCTGAATGAGATAAAAAGAAGAAAAAGGTTCTTTTCAATGTTTTCTCATAAAGGAAACGATGAAATGCATGAAATTGAGATCCCTGATCATGACACTGAAGAAAAACGTGATGCTGCCGAACTTGTGAACAAGGCTCTCATGAATCTGGACCCGAAATTTCGTGTAATAGTGGCAATGAGAATGCTGCAGGGATATTCAACAAAGGAGACTGCCGAAATTCTGGATCTTCCATTGGGAACTGTCCTGTCACGGCTATCCAGGGCACAGGAACAAATAAAAAGTATTTTAAAAAAGATTTAAATAGTATGAAATCTGCTGATCTTAAATCATTAATTGTCAAGTCTCTCGACCTGGAAAGTGATCCTCGGGAAATATCCAGGGAGATCGAGGAAGCCGGAGCAGAATATAAATTCAGTAATGGATTTGGCGAAAAGGTTCTCGGCAGGGTCTATTCGTCAGGTTCTGCGATAGTAAGAAAAGTAGAATTTGTAAGGGATCTGAATTTTGTTTTTTACAGACTTGCCCTTACTGGAGTTGCAGCTATCGTAATCCTGCTCATTTCAATATTCATTATGGAAGGATCATTTTCGATTGATTCCTTTCTTGGGTTAGGCAATAATTATGATGAAACAATAACATGTCTTTTAACTGGATATTGATTCAATTATGAAAACTCGCACCATAATACTCGGGATTATAACCCTTATAGTCGGATTTTTACTTGGGATGCTTACCTCTGCCCAGGTCAGGCTTCACAGGCTCAGGCCTGTAAGGATGTATGCCTCTGAGGAACGGTTCAGGGAAGGCTTTTATAAGATTATCCAGCCTGACGACAACCAGAAGATAAAGATCGATCAGATCCTTGATAAATATGCACGCATAAACAGCGAAACGCAGAACAACTTCAGAAAGGAATTTGAGTCAAACAGGAAAGCGATGAGAAAGGAACTTGATTCAAACCTTACAAAGGAGCAGATTGCCCGGCTGAAACAGATGGATGAAAAACGTCAGGAAATGATGAGACAGGAGCGTGAGAGACGTAAAAATGACAGCACTAACTTCAGGAGCGACCGGCCGGGAAATTTCCGCAGGGGAGATGATGGACCCGGTTTTCAGGGACCTCCGCTACCTCATTACCCTGAAGGAGATACTTCAGAATCAGGCAGAGGTAAATAAAAGATAATCAAGCAGAATCGGCAGGTCTTCTGCATTAACTCCAAGTGATAGTAAAAGAGCCCGGTCCTCTTCAAAAATCTTCATAAACTCAGCCAGTGTAATCTGGCCGCTTCCTATGCCAAGTCTGTAAAAATCGACGGCTTCTTTCTTTTTGCCCTGGCATAATGACAGGTGTCCTTTATTTATGAAGTCGTGGGCAGTCAGCTTGCCTGATGACAGCCTTTCATAATATTTCTCCGAATCCCCGAACCTTCCAAGGGCAAAATAACAGAAAGCGATGGGCCTGAGTATTTTAAGATTGCCCGGATCATTATATTCCACCCTGAAATAATACTTTAAGGCAGTCTCGTAATCATGAAGATCAAGATAACAGTGCCCCGTCATGATTGTGGTCTGTATATCATCAGGATCAATTGTACCAGCCTGAAGGTAATAACCGAGGGCTTCCTCCTTTCTTCCAAGGCGGCGCAGACATAATCCGATTTTCTTAAGTGTCCATACCTTCCTTTCAATAAGCTCAGCTCTCTGGTAATATTTAAGAGCTTCATCATAATTATCTTCCTGCTGATAGCAAAATGCTATTTTTTCATAAAGCTGTGAGTCATCAGGTTTGACTTTTACAATACGAAGGAATAATTCGAGGGCATCCTGATAATAGTTCTTGCTGAAAAAATAATCTGCCAGCCCTGCTTCAGCTTCACCGGCATTGCCCGTCATCCTGAAAAATTCCGAATTATATATGTCGAGTTTACCCGAAAAGAGATCTTCAAATTCTTTCCGGTATGGCGACAGTTTGAAAAACCTGTAAATGTCCTGAACATACTGGGTAACATTTGTTCTGAAGTTCCTGAACGGATCCGGCTCTGTCTCCCTGTCCCCAAGCTGCTGAAGCCCGTCAAGTTCCATGCGGAATACCTTGAGCATCATTGTCTTCTGTGATGAGGGGAGGTATTTAAGGTTTAAGATAAGGGAATATTTGTCGGAATTGCATATGAATGGAGTCTTATAGAGAGCTTCTGCAAGTTCATCTGTGCCTGGTCCGAGAATTTCATCATGGAAAATCTCATTGATGATCTCATGATCAGGATGAAATGGCATAAACCAGTTCTGGAAATCCCTGAAGAAGTCAAAATGCTTCAGATTGGAAAATGCTGACATATAGACATCAGCTCCTTCCATTTGCAGTGAGGTCAACTCTTCCATTGTCCGGAAAATATCCTCTGAGTCTTTAAACATATCAGACCAATCAGGATTTTTGTCTCCATATTGATCACCGGGAAGAATATTGTCAAGATCGAGCTTTTCCTCAATCCTGGGCTTAAGCTTTGCAACTTTTGGAAGGATCTCTTCATGAAGTTTCCTGCTGAGGTTTTCTGTCTCTCTCGAACGTATTATCTGAAGAACAATAAGCCTGCAATGTTCCCTGAAATTCCTGTCCTTGCCCAGTTTTTTTATCATTGAGGTTATTTCGGGGTAAAGCAAAATCCTGTTATTATAGTAATACAGACTGAAAATCAAACCGGTAAGAGCTCGTTCCATAACCTTTTCCTCACCTGACATGTAAAAGTCAATAAGGCGAAATAACTTATCAGCCTGAAAAGTCCTGAAGGAACTTAAGGATATTGCACTGACGAAAACAGATTTCTCATACCATCTGAATTTGCCTGAATCCAATATTATCTTAATAAGGCTGTTTTCAGCATCACCAAAATAGTCGTTAAGCCATAAATGATTGAATATCTTGTTTATCAATTGTTTGTGTTTGATAGCCAGGTCCGATTCGGGATCAGGATTTATTTCGCCAGTCAGTTTCAGCCATTCATCAAGCTCTGATTTGAATATAAGATCATCGACTGTTTCTACAAGGCTTTTTCCGGCAAGCTTCTGTTCTTTCATTGTCTGTTGCATTACCCAGTAGGTATGCCATCCGGAATAACGTGACAGAATGTCCTGTCTTAACCGGTCAGCAAGACGCAGAATTGACTGAATAAGCTTAAGATATACTTTTGGTCTCTCAGGATCATTTATGCCTTCGATTGTATATGAAAGCATATTCCTGTATGTCATAACGATATCATTATACTCATCACGGAGATCTCCAACGGATGAAACAGATATCATATCTTCCAGTATATCAAGGCTTTGTTTGATCTTTCTCTCTGAAATGAGTTTACAGACCACCTTATGTTGCAATATGATTTTATTAGAGTTCACAGTATAAAATCTTCAAATTAATACTGAAAGTAAATTTTCACAACTAATATAATACAACAATCAGGCCGATTGGTTTAATGATTTCAGGCACAAGAATATTGCTGATTTCTATGGCTCCGGATTTTTATCCGGAACTGTCAATTTTAAAAATTGAAGCCGATACTGATATAACCCTTTAAAGATTTGAAATACCTTTCACTGTCGCTGAAACCCTGCATGAACCCTATTTTCAGTGGTCCTATTATTGACATATAGCCAAGACCCAGACTATAACCTCCTAGCAGAGAAAGGGTCTTTTCATGCAAAGGTTCACGGGCAGCGGCAAAATTTGCTGTAAAACTTAAATGAAGATCCTTTCTGAATTCAATGTCAGTGTCATATCTTATTCCTGCCATCCTGTCGACTGGGATCTCATTGTCATGAAATCCTGCAAGCGGAATTGATCTGGCAGATGAACCTTCAATTCCACCTAGTAAGAAATAATTTTGAGGGGATGTTAAAGTGTCTCTGGAATAGGTAAAAAGTACATTTCCTCCCACCGACATGGTAACTTTTCGCCCTGTCTGGAAATACTTCCTGAAACAGCCATAAGCAGAATAGGCTCTTTTAAAAAGAAAATCACCAGGCTGATCAGGTGTAAAGGAGATCTTTGAAAATTCCCTTTTTATTTTTCCTGTAATCAATCGGGAATAGCTTAATGCAATAACCGATGACAGTCCTTTTCTTGGGAAGTACTTTTTATCCAGGCTGTTGATCCGTGTTTCAAAGTCGGTATTAAAAGTGTTGTAGGTAACCCTTCGAATGTTATCTTCAGAAATAAAATCAGGGGCCAGGCTGAAGCTTCTGAATTCCGCAGATATGCTCATTAGATGGTTAAGTCCTGTCCTGTTGTTGAAGCTTAAGCCTGATGAAAAGCTTCTGCCAAAGAACTTTCCGGTTTCACCTCTTATTGTAAGAAGCGGAATAAGTGTATTATCGCTGTCAAAAAACAATGATAATCCTGCGTTTTGATTTTTTCCGAGAAACTGTGTATAGCTGAATCGAAATCGGTAAAATTGTCCTATATAACTATTAAGCTCAAGAGCAGAGCTTTCAGAAAGCAGGTTTTTTGACGAAAGATTCAGTATAGCGCCCTCTTTCAGGAAGTTATCATAGTGAACAGCCGCGTAAATCATTGTCAGGGGCTTTTCAGTACATTCGATCACAAGTTTCAGGGATTGGTCTGAAGGGACGATTCTGTATTTTACTTTTTCAAACCAGGACCGGCCATAAAGCAGGTCAATCTTATCATTCAGATTATCTTTTTCGACGGCTTTCCCGGGGGATATTTCAAGAATTCCAAGTATCTGTTCATCGGTGATTACAGAATTACCCGTTATTTCTATTTCGTCAAATACATATGAATCAGTATTTTTCAGAAACTGCACTTTCTTCTGCGGCCCAAAGCGGTTCAGAGAATCGGCCAGCCTCCTGAATTTTTCCCTGAACGGAGCCGCCGCCCTGTAACCCCTCTGGTAGATAGTGTCAACCTGGGAAAATGATGTAATTGAAATGCCGATTTCATTTGGCGCTATAAGATAATCAATTTGTTTTCTCTCGTGGGCAAAATCATTTATACTGTTAAAGAAACTGAGTTGCTTCAATACTCCCGAAATTGACTGGAGTTCACTTTCATTGTATCTATTGAAACCTGTATATGAACCAATTATAATATCTGCTCCCATTTCTTTTAATTCTGTGACGGCAATGTTCCTGACGAAACCTCCGTCGATAAGAATAGCTGTGTCGATTTTAACAGGTGTAAAAACACTTGGGACAGCCATGCTTGCCCTTACGGCATCGGGGAGGTATCCGCTTTTAAGTATAGCCTTGCTGCATGATACAAGATTGGTACCGATGCAAAGAAATGGGATCGGCAGTCTGGAGAAGTCATTTATTCTTGCTGCCGGCCAGGCATAATAGCTTAACATTTTTTCTATGTGCTGACCGCTAATAAGTCCCGAAGGAAGTTTTACCTTCCTTGAGGTTATTGGAAAAGAAGCAATACTATTATTAAAATATTTCTTTTCCGTAAATATTACCTTATCTTCTGTTATGCTATTTGAAAGAAGCAGGTTCCAGTCGGCGTTTTTAAGGATTTTATAGAGGCTGTCAGCACTATAACCTATTGAATACATTGATCCTACTATACTTCCCATGCTGACACCCGTGATGTAATCGGGTCTCAGTCCGGCTTCCTCCATTACCTTAAGAACCCCAACGTGAGCCATTCCGAAAGCACCTCCGCCGCTCAGTGCAAGCCCCAGTGCAGGGCGCGCATTCCCGGCCTGCGGAAAAGCTGTTGTTTCATAAGCGGAGAGTATTATAATCAAAGCTGTTGCGAATAAAATTTTTTTCACTCCTGAACAAATTCTTTGGGGTTTTCTGATACTTGTTAAATGTATTACACAGGGCTTTGGTGCCCTGATCGACATTGAAAAGCAAGTTAATAAATTTCAGTAATTTTACCGGGTGAAAAATCATACAAAGAGCGGAAATTTTTTTCTTCCTGTTACCAAAAAAGAAATTGATGACCTGGGATGGGACCAGCCTGATGTAATTCTATTCAGCGGTGATGCATACGTTGATCATCCATCCTTTGGCCCGGCAGTGATCGGAAGGGTGATCCAGAATGAAGGTTTCAGGGTTGCTATTGTTCCTCAGCCAAACTGGAAAGATGATCTGAGGGACTTCAGGAAGCTTGGCGCCCCTAAGTATTTCTTTGGCGTTACGGCAGGGAATATGGATTCGATGGTAAATCATTATACGGCAGCCAGAAGGCTCCGTTCCGATGATGCTTTTACTCCTGGCGGGAAAGCCGGATTCAGGCCCGATTATGCCAGTATAGTATATACAGGAATACTCAAGCAGCTCTATCCCGATGTACCTGTTATCCTCGGAGGTATTGAAGCTTCAATGCGCCGTCTTACCCACTACGATTACTGGAAAGACAGTATTGAGCCTTCAATTCTTGTGAGCAGCCGTGCAGACATGCTGGTTTATGGTATGGGCGAACAACCTGTAAAAGAGATTGTCAGACTTCTTGCAAAAGGGGTTCCCTTTAATTCGCTTCTTACTATTCCGCAGACTGCCGTAACAATCAACAGGAATGACAATCCCCCGGCAAATGGCAGATGGAATGATATAATCCTTGAAAGCTATGAGGAGTGTTTAACCGATAAAAAGAAATTTGCATCCAATTTTGTGAATTTCGAGAGGGAATCGAACAAAATTGAGGCTGCCCGTTTAATTGAACCTTCAGGGGAAAAAAAGGTCATCGTCAATCCACCGTTTCCTCCCATGACTGTAGAAGAAGCAGACCTTTCCTACGATCTTCCCTATATGTATTTGCCTCATCCCAAATACAGGAAAAAGGGTGTTATCCCGGCTTATGAAATGATAAAATTCTCAGTTAATATCCATCGGGGATGTTTTGGAGGATGCAGCTTTTGTGCAATTGCAGCTCACCAGGGGAAGCAGATTGTAAGAAGATCGGAGAAATCGATTTTCGCAGAGATTGAAAGAATCAGGAGTCTTCCTGATTTCAGGGGATATCTTTCTGATCTTGGTGGTCCTTCGGCAAATATGTATTCAATGAAGGGTACTGACATTGAGGTATGCCTAAGATGCTCACGTCCCTCCTGTATCTGGCCTGCAGTCTGCAAGAATCTTGAGACCAGCCATAGCGAACTGACCGAATTATATAAAAGGGTAAACCGGCTTCCGGGCATCAGGAAGGCTTTTATCGGAAGCGGTGTACGGTACGACCTGCTTTTCAAAGAATGGAATCAGAGGGCAGGGAAAGCAGAAACGGAATATCTCGAAGAGCTCATAAAGAATCATGTTTCCGGACGGTTGAAAGTAGCACCTGAACACACTTCTCCCAATGTGCTGAATCTGATGCGTAAATCTCCTTTCAGCTTATTCCGCAGGCTTAAGGAGCAGTTTGATAAAATTACTGCAAGGGAAGGATTGAAATATGAGATTATACCTTATTTCATTTCATCACATCCGGGTTCTTCAGAAGAAACCATGTCGGATCTGGCCCGTGAGGTAAAAAGTCTGGGGATAAGGCCTGAACAGGTACAGGATTTTACTCCCACTCCAATGACACTTTCGACGACAATGTATTATTGCGGGTTTGATCCATATACAGGAAAGAAGTTATTTGTTGCAAGAGATATAGGGCAGAAGCGAAGGCAGAAGGATTATTTTTTCTGGTACAAAAACCAGAGCCGGTATGAATACCATTCAGGAAAAAGAAAACCGGGAAGATGAGCTCCCGGTTCACTGTCAAACCTTTGAACTATTCATTCAGAAACTACTGTTACTCATATTCCTTAAGTATATTTTTCACATCATCAGGAGCTACACGGCCATAGGTCTTGTCGCCTATAAGCACTACCGGGGCGAGGCCACACGCACCTACGCACCTGAGGCTCGAAAGTGAAAATTTGCCATCCTTTGTTGTCTGACCCACCTGAAGACTAAGTTCTTTTTTAAATTCATCCAGAACTTTTTCGGCACCCCTTACATAGCATGCGGTACCCATGCATATGCTTATCGGGTGTTTGCCTTTTGGAGTCATAGTAAAGAAGGAATAGAAAGTCACCACTCCATATATCTTTGCTACCGGCACTCCTGTTTCGGCTGAAATCACCTCCTGTACTTCAGCAGGAAGATAACCGAAGTGTTCCTGGCATGAATGGAGTATGTTTATCAGTTCCTGAGGATCTCTGTTAAATGAATCACAAATCTCTTTAATCTTTGTGATATCCTCCTGTCTCAATTCTATTTTAATACTGGACATAGCATTGAATTTTATTTTGACCTTGACGGTTCATTACTACTGTTTAACGATAATTTTTTTCTTTTTATCAAAGTAACTGGTGTGAAGCAGGTGATGTGCTTTTTCACTGTTAGGTTTTCCAAGGAACTCTTCATACAGTTTTATAATGAATGGATTCTCATGGGATTTCCTGAGCGGTTTTTTGCGGTCTTCGTTATAGATTGCAACTGCTCTGGCTTTCAGTATTTCAGAGTTGCCATGGTGCAGCGGCTGTCCTCCACCACCTATGCATCCACCCGGACAGGCCATTACTTCGATGGCATGGAACTGTGATTTTCCAGACCTGACGTCGTTAAGAAGTTTTCTTGCATTTCCCAGTCCGTGGGCAATGCCGATGTTCAGTTTAAGTCCGTCGAAATCGATGGTTGCAGACCTGACGCCTTCAAAGCCCCTTAATTCTGTGAAATCAAGACGGTCAAGTTTTTTTCCGGTATAAATCTCGTAAGCAGTTCTGCATGCAGCTTCTATTACACCTCCTGTTGCTCCGAAGATGACACCTGCACCTGTTGATTCGCCAAGCGGAGCATCGAAATCCTGGTCCTCCAGGCTATGCAGGTCGATGTTTGCCTGTTTAATGAAAGCGGCAAGCTCCCTGGTTGAAATTGAAAAATCAACGTCCCTGTTGCCGTCAACAGAAAATTCATCTCTCTGACATTCATATTTTTTGGCAAGGCATGGCATAATTGAAACGACAACCAGATCCTTTCTGTCAACCCCGATCTTGTCGGCAAAATATGTTTTGGCTATTGCACCGAACATCTGTTGAGGCGATTTTGCTGTTGAGGGGATGTCCTTAAGATCCGGGAAATACTCCTCAAAGAAGTTAACCCAGCCGGGGCAGCATGAGGTAAGTATCGGAAGTTTTGCAGTCTTGTCACCATTGAGATAACGGGTAAGGCGGCTAAGAAGTTCTGTTCCCTCTTCCATTATAGTAAGGTCAGCAGCAAAATCGGTATCGAAAACATAATCGAAGCCCAGGGCTCTCAGTGCGGCAACCATTTTCCCTGTGACAAGAGTACCCGGTTCGAGGCCGAATGCTTCACCCAGTGCAGCACGTACTGCAGGCGCTGTCTGAACAACGACAGTTTTTGTCGGGTCTGCAAGGGCTCTGAGAACATCGGGAGTATTGTCAACTTCTGTAAGGGCTCCGGTAGGGCAGACTGCGACACATTGTCCGCAATATGTACATGTTGAATGTTCAAGATTCTGTTCAAAAGCCGGGGCAACTGCAGCCATAAATCCCCTGTTAATTGCCGAAAGGGCTCCGACAGTCTGGACCTCATTACACATCATCTCACATCTGCGGCACATTATGCATTTGTCAAGATTCCTTTTTATTGAAGGAGATGTATCGAACTTGTATGTCGAAACAGCAGCATATTCAGCTCCAGGGATCTCTCGTATCCCAAGTCTGTGAGCCATGTCCTGAAGTTCACAGTTGCCTGATTTTGCACAAACCAGACAGTCTTTAGGGTGGTCAGAAAGAATAAACTCCATGACTGTCCGGCGTGCATTCAATACGCGTGTGGTATGAGTCTTTACGACCATTCCGGCCTCACAGTTTGTTGAGCATGACGGGGCCAGGTTTCTTCTTCCCTGAACTTCAGCCACGCAAATACGGCATCCAGCGGGTTTATTCTCTATATTAAGATCATCGAGATGGAGATAGCATAATGTGGGAATATCAATGCCAAGCTTTTTTGCAGCATTCAGAATTGTGGTCCCTTTTTCTACCTCAACCTCTTTATTATCGATTGTAAGTTTTATTGTTTCCATTAATTTTCCGGTTATCTGATAATTATTGCATCGAATTTACATTTCTCCTTGCAGGCACCACATTTGATGCAGACATCTGGATTAATATGATGTATTTCCTTACGCTGACCCGTAATTGCATTAACGGGGCAGACCCTCGAACAAGCTGTACACCCAACGCAGTTTTCAGGGATTATATAGTACTCCATAAGGCTCTTACATTGCCCGGCCGGACATTTTTTGTCGACAACGTGGGCAACATATTCATCCATAAAATTATTGAGTGTCGAAAGTACCGGGTTTGGTGACGACTGGCCGAGTCCGCAAAGAGATGTGTCTTTAATAACATTGCTCATATTCCTCAGTCTGTCGAGATCTGCCATTGTACCTTTCCCTTCAGTGATCTGATTGAGAAGTTCGTTAAGACGCTTGTTACCGATGCGGCAAGGAGAACATTTGCCGCATGATTCCTCAACTGTAAAATCGAGGAAGAATTTTGCAAAGGATACCATGCAGTCGTCTTCATCCATTACAATCATTCCACCTGAACCCATCATTGATCCTGCAGCAACCAGGTTGTCGAAATCGATAGGAAGATCAAGATGTTTTTCGGTAAGACATCCGCCGGAAGGGCCTCCGGTCTGAACAGCTTTGAATTTCTTACCATTCCTTATACCACCGCCGATCTCGAATATTACTTCCCTCAGAGTGGTTCCCATAGGGACCTCAATAAGACCAACGTTATTTATCTTTCCTGCAAGGGCAAATACTTTTGTGCCCTTTGATTTTTCAGTTCCTATTTTGTTGAACCAGCTGGCTCCTTTAAGAATTATTATTGGTATTGCAGCGTATGTCTCTACGTTATTCACGTTTGTCGGTTTTCCCATGAATCCTGCTTCTGCAGGGAATGGGGGCTTGATAGTAGGTTCACCGCGCAAGCCTTCCATTGAATGGATAAGAGCTGTTTCCTCACCGCAAACAAATGCGCCGGCGCCATATCTTAACTGGATGTCAAAACTGAAGCCTGTCCCAAAAATGTCCTTGCCGAGGAGTCCGTATTCCCTGGCCTGATTTATTGCAACCTTGAGCCTGTGAATTGCAAGAGGATATTCAGCCCTGACATAAATAAGGCCGTTTGATGCGCCGATACTGTAACCGCATATTGCCATTGCTTCAAGTACCGAATGAGGATCACCTTCAAGAACGGAACGGTCCATGAAGGCCCCGGGGTCACCTTCATCGGCGTTACAAACAACATATTTCTCATCGCCCTTGCTTTTGCTGGCAATTTCCCATTTCAGTCCGGTCGGGAAGCCTGCACCACCGCGGCCTCTCTGACCTGAATCCTTGATCTCTTTTATGACATCCTGGGGAGTCATTTCAGTAAGCACTTTGCCCAGAGCCATATAGCCGTCCCTGGCGATATATTCATCAATGTTTTCAGGATTGATGAATCCGCAGTTCCTGAGGACTATTCTCAGCTGCTTTTTAAAGAACCCCATGTGTTTTGAGTCACCAACGGGTTCCTTTGTTTCAGGATCATGATAGAGAAGCCTTGTGACCTTTCTTCCCTTTATGATATGTTCTTCAACAATTTCCTGGGCATCTTCGGGTTTTACCTTGACATAAAATGTATTATCCGGCATGACCTTGACGATCGGTCCTTTTTCGCAGAAACCGAAACATCCTGTAAGGATTACCTGAACCTTTTCCGATAAACCTTTAGCTTCAAGTTCATCCCTTAAATTCCAGACAATTGCATCGCTTTCAGAAGCATGGCAGCCAGTGCCGCCACAAACCAGAAGATGCATGCTGTATTTTGACATGTTTAAACCTCCTATTCTTTAGAATCTATTGTTTCATAATTAACCGGGATTATCCCGTCGATCAGCTCACCTTCCTTAATGTATTTTTCGATTATCTGATCAGCTCTCTTCAGATCCACATAACCGAACACTACCGGATCTTTGCCGGGAAGTTTGATTTCAACCGTGGGTTCGGCATAGCAATAACCCATACAGCCTGTTTGTGTTACAATACCCGGTATGTTCCTGCGGTCGAGTTGCTCCATAAAAAACTCCATTATGGGTTTGGCACCTGCAGCAATACCACAGGTAGCCATCGCAACTTTCACCTGAACATGCTTCTCAGGATCAATTGCCTTGATTCTTACATCCAGGCCCGTCTTGATTTCCTCTCGCTTCTTTTTAAGATCCGCGAGTGATTTGATTTGTGACATGCTTTTATAGTTTAGTTAATTCAATTTTGGTTTATTAAGTCGTTATGTTCTTTTTAAATTTATTCAAAAATTCAAACTTCAGGTACTTTATTCGTACTATTAACATAATTTCAGCCATTCAAACCGGTTACGCATATATCTTTAAGATTCAGATTTATCATTTCCTTAATATCGGTTGTTAGTCCGCTTTCTGTAAAATTCTCAATATTAAGATATTCCCTTACTTCTTTTGATGAAAAGAAATACTCTCCTGTGTCAGTTTTGTGGTTGTAAAGGAAGTCAATTTCCGGATTGGCAGTCATGAGAATTGTCAGTACTCCGGCAATATCACCAAGTGGTTGTCTGTCGATGTGTGAAAGAGCAAATGAAGCTTTAACTTCCGTACCTTTACCTTTTTGTGAATCAACAGTCAGGTAGCCACCAGTAAGTTCAGCCTGATGCTTCAGAAGCGAAAGGCCCAGACCTGTTTTTCTTGTCGTGCGTGTAGTAAAGAACGGATCAGTCACCTTATCAATAATTTCCGGGGATATTCCAGATCCATTGTCCCTTACTGTTATTTCGAGTGTGTCATGGGACAGAGATTCAGTAATACCGACAAAGACCTCGGATGCCCTGGCCCGTATCGAGTTCTGGGTGATATCAAGAATATTCAGTGCAAGTGTCAGCATTATGCAATTATTTTTCTATTGTTAATTCCTGACAATGCCATTTTTATCTCTTCAAATGAGATTTTCTCCATCTGAAAATTATTCCATACCATACCTACCTGTTCCGGAATATGTGCATCAGAATTCGTTACAAGACTAAACTTCCTTATCTCGGGTTTAACATCTGCAAATTTCTCCGGTGTTGTCCTTCTTGAAACTTCCATGGCATCTGCACAAAGATCAGAGGGAATAAATCCCAGCTGACTGTAAATGCTGTTTTTCATCCTGTCGATATGTGCCGGGATAAAAATGCCTTCATTTCCCCTTACATATTTTTCGAGCTCTCCGATAGTTATAGTTGTCGCGTTTACCAGTAATTTTTCTTCTATATAGATTATGTCCTCATTTTCATCAACAACCACCTGATCCCCAAAGATGGTCGGATCGTTCTGCATATCGGGGAGATGGCTGTCGATATAGTTCTGAAATTTTTCCAGAGTTTCAGGATTTTCAAAGAATGCAAGGCAGTGGACTTCTTCTTTTGTTGTTACCTCGGCTCCCTGCAGAACGAAAATCCCTTTTTCCCTTCCGAGTTGCTTTACAAGATATGACTGTCGTGTACTGTTGTGATCGGTGATACCGATTATTTCCAGTCCTTTAGCAGCAGCGGCTGAAATTATATTTGCCGGGCTCATGCTCAGGTCACCGCATGGCGAGAGCAGGGTGTGTATATGCAGGTCAGCCCGGTAGATATTCATTTCTTTTCAAGTAATTTGTACAGCATACCTGTAACCATGAATGTATCAGCTTCAGCAGAAAGTATAGGGATGTTTTCCTCATTGCTTTTCCTTATTGTATCATTTTCAGGAATTGAGCCTTTTACCACTATCACAGCAGCAAGATCTTTAAGTGAAGCCACAGCCATTATGTTCTGATGTGTCTGTAGCGTTATCCAGATGTTGCCTTCCCTGGCATTACCTATAACATCACTGAGCAGATCGGAGACATAGCCTCCGGTCACCTCCCTGTTCAATCCATTGATTCCAGAAATCACCTTCAGGTCGAGTAAGGATACAATTTCAGCTATTTTCATCTTCTGCACCTATTTTATTACAATTTTTTTCCAGTCTGTCTGTTCCCCAGATATGTTCCGTTATTCTATATGCTTTTTCGCTGCTCAGCAGATTCTGGTTTATCATCTGCTGCTGCAGGAATATGCAGTCTGATATGCTGGCGTGTCCCTGGACAACATCCTCGGCAAGAGTTTGACAATCAGGTGCTCCGCATGCTGCACAGTCAAAGCCGGGCAGAAAGCACATGAGCCGCCGTTTCCTGTTCATCTTTTTCATTGCAAGTGAGGTATCCTCATCAAGCTTTTCGATATTCCTGGGTTCAATATTGCCGAGGAAACTATGTTCCTTGAGATTAATAAAACCATCCAAGATCTTTTTCTGACCTTTATTATCCTTAAGTGAAAGATCAGCAGACATTTTTCTCAGTCTTTCAACTGTCAGGAACCTGTTACCGGTCATTAAAATTCCTCCGGCGCATCCTTCATCACAGGCTCTGAGCTCAAGAAAGTCGACATATCCAAGCCTGTCATTTTCAAGGTCTTCAAGCAATTCGGTGACATTTCTGATGCCATCCACGGCCAAGGCTCTTTTTGAGGAGTGCACCGATTCACCACGGGTCAGACTCCAAAGGATGCCTCTTGAATTCAACAGATCGTCTGTAACGGGTAACTGTGCTGAGGATTCGGAATTCTGAAGGGATTTCTGTATCTTATTGTAAAGGAAATTCATGTTGATTACGCCTGTAATAACTGATTCAGTGTCACCAACAGGACTTTTTACTGCTGCAATTTTTGCTGAACAGGGAGTTGCATAAAACAACCCAATATCTTCTTTTCTGATGCCGGCAGATTTAAGCTTTTCGAGGTAATAAAGCGCTGACATATCAATCGGAGGATTGACCCTGATAATATTGTCGACAAGGCCGGGAAATCTAACCTGAATTAGTCTTACAATCGCCGGGCAAAAGGATGAGATAAGGGGCCTTATCACATTATTTGCCTTAAATTCGGAATATGCTTCCAGTACCATGTCGACAGTGTTTTCGACCTGATAGACATGTGTAAACCCAAGGTCTCTAAGCGCGCCATAGATCTTTGATACAGGAATTTTATGCGAAAACTGCCCTATAAGCACAGTCGGAATCAGAATAACCCTTACAGGATAACCGAATATGATGTCGAGATCGTTTTGTTCAACGGTTATTGCTGATACAGGGCAAGCCCTGTAACACTCACCGCAGTCAACACACCTGTTTGCAATTATCCTTGCCATACCTGATTTGACACGTATAGCCCTAGTCGGACAGACTGTCATGCAATGAGTACAACCTGTGCAAAGGTCCTCCCGGACAATCAGTGCGTGGTGAAATTCAGTATTTGGATTTTTACCTGACATCCGTACAGAAATAATTTATCAGCTCAACCACTGTACCCTTTCCGTATTCACTTGTGATGTTCATGACGTCACTGTTCTTCTTCATATTCGAAAGCCCCATTCCTGCCCCGAACCCCATTTCCCTTACCTGAGGAGATGCTGTTGAGAAACCTTCCTCCATTGCTTTTGGTATATCCTGAATTCCCGGTCCCCTGTCGCTCAGTATTATCCTTATCTTATCGCTGTTTATCTCAACATCGGCAACCCCTGAATATGCATGGGCGACTATGTTAACCTCACCCTCATAAAGAGATATAACTATTCTTTTTGAAACTGTGTGCCCGATGTTGAGCTGGCGCAGTATTTTCTTAACGGAGCTTGCAACAGATCCGGCATTGGAAAAATCTCCGCCAGCTATTTTGTATCGATACTGCATTTTATTAGAACAGCGGTTTGATACCTGCAGAATACAACTCACCCGAAATACGGAATACTGAGAAAGGACTCTCAATGAGTACAATCCCGGTTTCCTCTGCCAGTTTGATTATATCGTTGTTTATTTTTTTGTCCCTGGCAAAAACTATACAGTTGATTTCTGACATTTCAGATGTCCTTATTGCCTGAAGATTTGCAAGTCCTGTAATCAGCAGGACATTTTCCCTTTCTACTTTCAATACATCGCTCATCAGGTCCGATGAAAATGCATATTCAACCTCTTCACCAGCTTTTTCTTCCGAACAAACTATTCTTCCATCTATTTTATTAGCTATATCACTGATTGTCATCATCTTGTGTTAAAAGCTATTTTATTCGAGTCGTTCTGAAATTAATTGACTGCACAAAGATAGTGCTTTTATTGTTAATATAATAACAGTGTTAATAAAATAACAAAAAGAAATTCTGTAATTGATTTAGTCTGGTGGACTCTGTTTTTTTTGGAGCCTGTTAATAAAGAAAAAGAAGGTTCCTGAAAGCATCTTGTATCCTTGAGTCACAATCCTTGTTTTACCCCCCACCCCCCCTGAAGGGGGGATGAAAAGCTGTTTGTGAATTTTTAACTCCACTTCAGGGAGGAAGGGAGGTAATAAAATCGTTGAAAGAAAAGTAGTAAAAGCAGATCCTTTGCGCTAAAATATGCGCTCTTTGCTGTTAATATTAGTGGTTAAAGCCTGGCTCTTCTCTCTTTTTCACAAATCATTTTCTGAGTTTTGAAAACTCGGAGTTGCTGTTCCATTTCGGGAAGATATCTGATGTTGCAAGCTGATAGCCTACAGTAAAGGCCAGTTGTGCATCTTCCCTTATGCCTTCAAAATTCCACTTTTCAGGTTCGTAGTTATCGGAGGTCCGGTGATACCTGTTGTCGATATAGTCCTTTACCATCACAGATGCCCATTCTTTGCCAAATTCCCGGCTGTCTGTATTACCCCTGACAAACAATGAGGGGACCCCTTTTTTTGCAAAAGAAAAATGATCGGATCTGAAATACATACCTGTATGTGAATCGGGATCACCCGTAATATACCTGTTTTGTTCAGATGCAGCTATTTTTACATATTCATCAAGCTCCGACTGGCCATATCCTGTTATCATCACATCCTTCATCCTTCCCATTGGCAGAAGAAGGTCGTTGTTTAGGCATGCAACAGTTTTTTCAATTGGCAATGGTGGATTTTCTGCATAGTATGATGAACCGGCAAGTCCCTGTTCCTCTGCAGTGGGGAAGAGCAGCACTATGCTTCGGGCGGGTTTTTTCTTAAGTTCTGCAAATGCCTTTCCTATCGAAAGTTCCCACGCCATGGAAGTTCCGTTATCCACAGCACCATTGAAAATTGAGTCGCCGTTTTCTTTTTCCCCTATACCGAAATGATCCCAGTGTGCTGTATAGACAATACTTTCCTCAGGTCTTTCTGAACCTTTCAATATCCCTGCCACATTTTTTGAAGTGCTGTATTCAATTTCATTCCTGATATTCAATGAGATTTTGAGTTCCAGCGGAAATCCCCTGAACCCTTTTTTGCAAGCATCTTTTCTTAGTCCGGATACATTCATCCCAATTGAACCGAAAAGCTCATCGGCCGATTCTGCAGAAATCCATCCTGTGAACAGGCACTTTGATGATCCGCTGGCTGCCGACTGAAGAAAAAGATTGGGATTGACGGAACTGTTTCTGGGAACTGTAAAAGAATATCCTGCGCCTAAGGTTTCATGTATTATAAGTATACCTGCCGCACCCTGTCGGGCTGCCTCTTCATATTTGTAGGTCCACCGGCCATAATATGTCATTTCAGTCCCCTTGAAAAGGGTTATATCTCCCGTATATAAGCCAGGATCATTTATCAGGACGACTGCAGTTTTACCTTTGACGTCAACTCCTTCGTAATCGTTCCAACCGAATTCAGGAGCAACAATTCCGAATCCGGCGAATACCATATCAGAATTATCAATATTGACCTCAGGGTTTATTTGTGGTGAGATTACTGCAAACTGATCAGGGGTACCGAATCGGAATTCTTTTTCCGGGCTGCTTATCCTTACAGGGTTTAATACCGATGATTTTATTTTTACCATTGGCACATTTTGAAAATAACTGTTTCCAAATACCGGTTCGAATCCGATTTCCGCAAGTTGCTCCGAAAGGTAAGCTACTGTGATTTCTTCACCTTTTGTGAAGGGAGCCCTTCCCATGAAACTGTCTGATCCAAGCGCCCTGACATAGTTTTTCAGATCGGTGACATTTATATTTTCCCTGGCTTTAAAGAAATCAGGATTCTCTTTACAACACATTAATAATAACGATATTAAAGTCAGGAGAGACAAGATGGCTTTTTTCATTGCTTTCGTTTTTATTTTCCGGAAATAATTTTAATTATCCGCCTGAAATATAACTTTCATCAGGTTAAGTAACCGGATTGGGAATGAGATAGTGTTTTTTGGATTTTAATCAGGATTATCTGAATACCGCATTCCAAATCAATGCTCTTCCACTCTTCCAGAATGCCCTGAAATAAGGATCTTCTGTTATATATATCACTTCACCATTTCCTGTCTTTTCTGATCCGATAACAAGCGTATTTTTTATAAGCTTCTGATATTTGTATCCTGCAAATCCGGCAACCGGTTTACTTTCGAGGATATAGCCAATATTGTTTCCTTTTGTCAGGAAAGGATAAGCCTGTGTTCTTTTCAATACGAACCATTCCCTGCCCAGACCGAATCCGATTGGATTTGTCGTATCGACAATTATTTTATATATGCTTGCTGCTGATCTTTCCGACAGGAGGTGCCTGTCTTCGTCGCCGAATTTTTTAAGAAGTGAAAGATCGTCACTTTTTTCTTTTTTCTCAGCATTCTTCAGCTCATCTGTTCTGGTTTCTATTGCTTTGGAAATAGATGTGGTTTTGTCTGCTGCAAATATCTGGATGGCATTTTCAAAAGCAACAACCCTTCCTCCCTTCTTTGCGAAATCCACGATTGTATCCCTTATCTTTGAATAGTTCCCCGAAGCAAGCAGAAGAACATCAAAACCTCTGAAATCGAGGTTCTCGCGGTTTGATACATTTATTAATGAGACCGGATAATCGAGTTCCCTTTCAAACAGGTACCATAATTCACCGACCGGGGCTGAAGATATCCCGTCTCCGCAAAGAATGGCAACATTCGTTTTTTTAACAAGCGGAGAATATTCCGACCCGAAATCCTTTCCTTTTTCCATGAAACCTGTCGTTGTCCTGTTAAGTTCGACCTGGAATTTGTTTGCGGATTCTGTAACAATATCATCAAATTTATTGCCTGAAAATAAATTGTCTCCCCTCGCAATTATAAAGCTTCCGCGTTTATAATCTTTGCCACCTATATTAAATGGTTTTACAGAATATCTTGCCCTGATGTTTTTCCTGGCAAGGGCTGAAATAAATTTCAGAGTATTAAAGCCATTATAGTCAACTACATAACCATAGGGTTTGTCTGTGGGTGGCTGATTCATTACCACCATCATTTCAACTTTGTCAGGAAGTCCCTTAATCTGGTCCTCAATTGCATACGCTTTAAGGTTATAAGCGTAGGGCAGGGCCCATGCGGTAAGATCATAGCTTAGAGAATCGGAAGCCTTGCTGTCGGGTTCGAAAAGTACCTGCATAAACTTCGACTGAGGCTGGTAAGCGCTTATCAGAAAATCACCTTTTTCAATTGTAACTTCACCTTCGGCATTGGATAAATAATCAAAACCCTTATATTTTTTTCCGGTATTCCCTGCATGGGAATATCTGATCTGGTTTTTCCTGAGAAGATTAAAGAGATCCTCAAGGGCTTCTTTATCATTAGTGCCTTTTATTATTATTGATTTGTACCTGAATGACGGCTTGTTCATATTGTCGGCGAAGAATCTGTTAAATTCCTCAATGAGTTTGTTTCTGTAAGCATAGGCGACCCTGAGTGTAGCCATTGTTGCGGTAAAATGGCCGTCAATTCTTTTTTTCAGGGAAAGGGTATCTCCGGATTCGAGTTTCAGTGAAAGCCCCGAATAGCCTCCGCCACCCTGTTCATAGGTAAATCCAGCAGCCCCGTTGAAAAGTGGCCAGGTATCGCCAAAACTTGGGCAGAAAAGGTCGAAATTTTCCTTTGTGAAATAAAGCCGGGATTTCTCATCAAAAAGCTGTGCATTGGCTTTCCCTGTAAGCCTGTGAAATTCATGCTGCCAGGGAGTTATAACCTCATGCCATGGTTCTGCTCCAGGAGGAAAGAAAAATGTTGATTCTGATCCCATTTCATGAAAGTCTGCATGTATCTGTGGCATGAACTGATTATATAAAGCCAGTCTTTGGGCGGACTCGGTCTGTGTCTGCCAGGTCCAGTCGCGGTTCAGATCAAAAAAATAATGGTTTGATCGTGCTCCCGGCCATCCCTGGTTATGTTCCCATGTTCTTCCGTCAGGGTTTTGAAGGAGTGTTTGTGAATTCCTGTACCTGTTTGCATAAAGATCACGTCCATCCGGGTTCTGGCATGGATCGATAATTATAATGCAGGTTTTAAGCCATTCATCTGATCCCGGAAAGGACCCCGTAACAAGTTTAAACAGCACCTTCAACGAAGTTTCCATGCCTGCCGATTCATTTCCGTGCACATTATATGCAAGCCAGATAATAGGTATCTGTTTCCCGGTAAATTCTCCTTCAAGCAGGCCTGTCTTTATAAGGTTGTTTTTTCTGTATTCCTCAAGATGGGCAAGGTTTTCCTCACTCGATACAATACATACTCCAAGTGGCCTGCCCTCATATGTTTTTCCGTATTCCCTGTATTCCGCAAGAGGCGATACTTCAGCAACATATCTGAAATATTCCACTGCCCTGTGGTGAAATGTAAACTGAGTTCCAAGCTCATAGCCGAGAAATTCGTCTGGTGATTTAATTGTCTGGCTATTTATGTTTAAAAGAAGGATGAAAATGGCTGGAATCATTAATGCAAATCGTCTCATCAGTATTAAATATTAACTAAGCCGGCTAATATACTATTTTTCATTAACAGTTATGATCCGTATTTTCTGAATCATAGAAAATATAAGTAAGGTAGTCAGCGTGACCGAAAAACATTATTTTTGTCAGACTGATCTTTATTTTTAACGTAAAATTCACATTATGAACAGATACATAACAAAGCGGCTTGTTTATATTATTGTTTTTATCTTATTGCTGTCGGCATCTGCAGTAAAATCACAAATGCCAATGCGTGGCGGAGGCAACCAGGTACGTATTATGGGATGGACTGACGATACTCATTATCTGATACAGACATTTGACGAAAATAAGCAGCCTGTTATACGCAATGTGGACATCCGGACAGGAAAAGGAACAGTGGCTCAGGCACCGAAAACTCCAAGGGATTTGTTGACCGAATCATTACCTGCGGGTGTGGTAATAGCTTATACCGATGCGGTGAGTGATGATGCAAAGAGCGCAGCGATCTTCAGGGATAATGACCTGTATTATTTTACTGCCGGCGGCAGGGAATTGCGCCGTCTTACGAATGATAACGTTCCTGAAGTTAATGCAAGATTTTCACCCGATGGTAAAAGGATCGCATATACGAAGAATAAGGATCTTTATGTCTTCGACCTGGATAGTAACAGGGAGATAAGGCTTACAAACGATGCAGGTGAAAGGATATATAACGGTTATTCATCATGGGTTTACATGGAAGAAATTCTCGATCGTCCGAGTCGTTATGCTGCTTTCTGGTGGGCGCCAGATGGAAGCAGAATTGCCTATCTCCGGACCGATGAAACCGATGTACCTGTTTTTACGCTTAACAGGCTTGATGAATCAGATGGCATTCATGGGAAACTGGAACAGGTTCCATATCCGAAAGCCGGCGATCCAAATCCTAAAGTGAAAATGGGAATTGCCGATATCTCTACAGGCATTACCACATGGGTTAAGACTGATTATAATGTTGACCAGTATATTGCATGGCCCTTCTGGACTCCCGATAGTAAAAAGCTTGCTGTTCAGATTGTTAATCGTGACCAGAATAAAATGGAATTCATTCTTGCTGATCCTGCCACAGGTGATTTTACAGGAATATATAATGAAACCCAGAAGGCGTGGCTCGATTTCTACAAGGATGTGTATGTCATGAAAGATGGTTCGGGTTTCATAGTCAGAAGTGTAAGGAATGGTTGGGAGAATCTTTACTATTATGGTTGGAACAATATGCTTAAGGCTCAGCTTACCAATCTTGATTTCAGGGTAACAGGTATTGAAAGGGTCGATGAGACACAGAAACTTGTCTATTTTACTGCGACAGGACAGGAATCGACAGACAGTCATCTTTTCAGGGTCGGGCTCGATGGTAAAAACCTTATACAGATCACAAACGGACCAGGCACACACTCTGTAAGCATTTCTCCCAAAGGAACATGGTTTATCGATACATGGAGCAACATAAATAGTCCGGGGTCTATTCTGGCAATTGATAAAAAAGGCAAGCCATATAAGGAGATATACAAATACGAGCAGCCTCCGTTTGATCCGTCAAAGAATTCAAGAGCAGAGATGGTTCGCATCCCGACTTCCGACGGTCTGTTCAATATGCCTGCCATAATTACTTACCCTCTGAACTTTGATGAAACCAGGAAATATCCTGTAATATTCAGAATATATGGAGGGCCTGATTCAAAGAATGTTTACAACAGGTGGCAGGGAAACAACCCTTCATGGGATTCTCAGAACGGGATCATCACATTTACTGTTGACCACAGGGGGTCAGGGCATTTTGGCAAGAGGGGGCTCGACTACCTTTACAGGTGCCTCGGCAAGTGGGAAATTCTCGATTATGAGGATGCAGTTAAATGGCTGCTCAACAAACCTTATGTCGACGGTACAAGGATGGGAATTACAGGAAGTTCCTACGGAGGTTATATGACATGTCTGGCCCTTACAAAAGGTGCTGATTACTGGACCCATGGTTTCGCAGGCTCTTCGGTGACCGATTACAGGCTTTATGATAATATTTATACTGAAAGATATATGGACACTCCACAGGACAATCCTGAAGGTTACAGGGATGGCTCAACCCTTACATTTGCAAAGAACCTCAAGGGAAAACTCTTTATGACACACGGGGATATTGATGATAATGTTCATATGCAGAACTCGATCTACCTGATTTCAAAACTTCAGGACGAAGGAAAGTCTTTCCAGTTCATGCTGTACCCGAATAACAGGCATGGCTTTACCGGTCAAAAGGCAATGCATGCCCGCAATGAGGCCAACAGATTCTGGCTGCAGAATTTCTTCGGAAAGGAATAATTATTATCTTGCTGTTAATTTATTAACAATAAGCCTGGATCAATATACCAATCTCCAAACTTCAAATTATGACAATTGGAATTCTTAAGGAAGGCGGGACTGAAAAGCGTGTAGCTATGCTTCCGGGTGAAGTTGCCGTTATAAAAAAGATGGGAGTTGAAATTGTCGTTGAAAGAAATGCAGGGGAGAGAGCATTTGTTGCCGACATAGATTATATTTCTGCAGGAGCCTCAGTAGCAGAGAGGAAGGATCTGATATCATTTTCCTCTCTTATATTGTCAGTCAATACAATACCTGAAAATGACCTGGATTTGCTGAAACAGGGGCAGATTCTATGCTGCTTGGTTAACCCGTCTGAAAATAAAGTATGGCTTGAAAAGACCAGGGTCAAAGGCATTACGGTACTTGCTCTCGACCTCATCCCGAGGACAACCAGGGCGCAATCGATGGATGTACTCTCATCGATGGCCACCGTTGCCGGATATAAGGCAGTGCTGGCAGCAGCTTCTCACCTCCCTAAATTTTTCCCTATGTTCATGTCTGCTGCAGGGACAATAAAGCCTGCGAAAGTGCTTATCCTTGGTGCAGGCGTGGCCGGACTTCAGGCTATTGCAATAGCGAGAAAACTTGGGGCTGTTGTCGAGGTTTTTGATGTCAGGTCGGCAGTTAAGGAAGAGGTGAAAAGCCTTGGAGGAAAATTCATTGAAGTAGAAGGTGCAAAGGAAGATGCAGCAGCAGGCGGTTACGCCGTTGAACAATCGGATGATTTCAAAAGGAAACAGCAGGAACTTATTCAGAATAAAGCCGAAGCGGCGGATGTAATAATTGCAACCGCCCAGATCCCCGGAAAGAAAGCTCCGTTACTTGTTCTGAAAGAAACAGTCATGAAAATGAAACCAGGTTCGGTAATAGTAGACCTTGCAGCTTCAAGCGGAGGCAATTGCGAGCTTACCGGGAATGGACAGACTAAAGAGGTGAATGGTGTGACAATTATCGGGAAATCAGATTTTCCTTCTGACATGCCTTCTGATTCCAGTAAAATGTTCGGATCGAATATTGTTAATCTGCTGAAAATCCTTATTGACAAGAGCGGCAATCTGGTTCTTGATATGAATGATGAAATTATTGCAGGTACCACTGCTGTGCATAATAAGGAATATATTAGCCCGAGGGCAAAACAAATGTTAGGAATAAAATAATATACCTGATGGAACAATTCTCTGATTTTTTTCTGCAACACAGGGAGGCAATATTTATAGTAATCCTTTCCATTTTTCTTGGAATTGAAGTTATCAGTCATGTTCCTGCAATACTTCATACACCTTTGATGTCAGGCGCAAATGCCATTCACGGGGTTGTGATTATAGGGGCAATAATCGTTATGGGGCATGCCGATACTACAGGATCAATGGTCCTTGGTTTTCTTGCAGTAGTTCTTGGTACTCTGAATGTAGTGGGAGGATTCGTAGTTACTGACAGGATGCTCGAAATGTTTAAAAAGAAAAAGTAATCGCCAGACTTTAATAATCAAAACTGATCAGGAATGACAGTACCAACTCAATTTCCATATGGAATCACAATACTGGAGATTACCTATATAGTTGCTTCGGTATTATTTGTAATAGGGCTGAAAATGTTAAGTCACCCCCTGACTGCCAGGAGAGGTAATATACTTGCTGCATTTGGAATGGGCTTCGCAATTATTGCAACAATCCTTTTTCACAGGAAAGACGGCGAGCCCATAGGGAATATTCCGCTGATTTTGGCAGCAATTGCGATCGGAACTGTCATCGGGTGGGTGATCGCAAAAAAAGTAAAGATGACGGCAATGCCACAGCTTGTTTCATTCTTTAACGGAATGGGGGGTGCTGCAGCTGCATTGATATCGATGATGGAATTTCCTCATGTCAGCCCTGAACTTATAGCCCGTTCCGGCATGGCCAACGGACATGTCCTGGCTATACTGCTGGGATTGATGATAGGGACGGTATCATGGGCCGGAAGCATGATAGCATTCGGAAAACTCGACGGAAGGATAGGAGACCTGAGGGTCAAATCAATGAAATATGTAAATATTGCCATACTGGTTATCCTGCTTGGATTCATTGTTTATATAATGACACGTAATGTTCAGGAGAGCAGGGAACTGATGCCATTTATTTACTTAATGTTCGGGATATCTGTAATTTACGGTGTCCTGTTTGTAATGCCGATAGGAGGGGCTGATATGCCGGTGGTGATTTCGCTTCTCAACTCATTCACTGGTGTTGCTGCTGCCATGGGCGGATTTCTTTATAACAACCAGGCAATGCTGACGGGAGGCATACTTGTCGGGTCAGCAGGTACCATTCTGACAATACTTATGTGCAGGGCTATGAATCGTTCACTGATTAATGTGATAGTGGGGGTTTTCGGAGGCGGAGGCAGTGCAGCGGCATCGGAGGTTGGTACAATCAAGGAAATTACCCTGTCGGATGCAGCAATTCTTCTGAGCTATTCAAAGAAGGTGGTTATTGTGCCGGGTTATGGTCTGGCAGTTGCACAAGCCCAGCATATTTGTCACGAGCTTGACAAACTTCTGGAGGAGAAAGGTGTTGAGGTGAAATATGCAATTCATCCTGTTGCAGGCCGAATGCCCGGGCATATGAATGTACTTCTTGCGGAAGCTGATGTACCTTATGAACAGCTTATAGAAAGCGATGAGATAAATCCCGATCTGCCAAATACCGATGTTCTGATAGTAATAGGCGCGAATGATGTTGTAAATCCTGCTGCTGAAGATGATCCTTCAAGTCCGATTTATGGAATGCCAATTGTAAAAGCCCGTGATGCCAGAAATATTATTGTAATGAAGAGGGGTATGGGGAAAGGCTATGCGGCAATCGAGAACATGCTTTTCTACAATGACAAAACAAGGATGCTTTTTGGTGATGCCAAAAATACCCTTCAAAACCTTGTAAGCGAGATAAAAAACTTATGAATCCTTATGCTGAAAGACTATCTGCTGTCAGATCTTCAATGCTTCAGAAAGGCCTGGATTTCATAGTCATACCATTGTCGGATCCTCACCTTGGGGAACATGTTTCCGATCACTGGCAGATAATACGGTGGCTTACAGGTTTTACCGGATCCGCAGCAACGGTAGTCATCACAAATACATTTGCCGGATTGTGGACCGACTCAAGATATTTTATTCAGGCCCAGAGACAACTTGCAGGATCGGGTTACCAGTTCGTCAAACCCGGGGCATACAAGAGGAATGATTACATGGATTTTCTGGCTGAAAATGCCGGAAAAAACTACAGGATGGCTATTGATGGAAGGGTCTTTTCAGTTTCAAATTTCAGAAGACTTCAGAAACGTCTTGAAGACAATAAGATCAAAATTGATACTGATCTGACCATCATCGATGAATTATGGATTGACAGGCCTGAATTGCCATTCTCTGAAGCATTTGATCATAGCCTGGAATATGCAGGCAAAGACAGGCAGGTCAAAATTGACGAAGTTCGTGAACAAATGGTAAAGGCGAATGCCGCATATCATCTCCTCACATCTCCTGATGATATCATGTGGCTTCTCAATATCCGTGGCGGTGACCTGAAATACAGCCCATTGATTCTTTCATATGCACTGATTGGCCCCGATCAGATACTGCTATTTGTTGATGAAGGTAAAATTCCTTACAGGCTTTCTGCAACCTTCGACAGGCTGGGAATCGTTATTCTTCCTTATGAGGATGCCACTCAAATTGTAACATCTGTTACATTTGGTTCTTCAGTTCTTTTAAATCCGCAATCTACTTCAATTTCATTATATAATTCGATATCGCTTAATTCCAAAATAATTGAGGATATCTCAGTTCCAACTCGTCTTAAAGCGATAAAGAATCCTGTTGAAATTGAAAATCTGTACCGGATAATGATTAAGGATGGGACGGCCCTGACAAAGTTCTTTCACTGGTTTGAAAATAACCATGGGAAAATAAGGATGACGGAAAAATCAATTTCAGATAAATTATTCGAACTAAGGTCTGAGCAGAAAGACTTTTACGGACTCCCGTTTGCTACAATTGCAGCATGGAATGAAAACAGTGCGTTGCCTCATTATGGCAGGGGAGAAGATGAGGGTTCGGAAATAGGCGACAGAGGCATCCTGCTTATTGATTCAGGAGGACATTATCCTGGCGGTACAACTGACATTACCAGGACAATACCGGTAGGAATACCTTCAGATCAGCAAAAGAAGGATTTCACTCTAATACTTAAAGGACATATTAACCTGGGACTTGCAAAATTTCCGAACGCAACGCGGGGTTACCAGCTCGACTTTATTGCCCGCAGGGCCATGTGGGGCTCAGGACTTAACTATGCACATGGTACAGGGCATGGTGTAGGATATTTTCTCAATGTTCATGAAGGACCTCAGTCAATAAGTCCTGCAGATAACAAGACTTTCATTGAGGCCGGGATGCTTACATCGAATGAACCGGCAATATACCGCGAGGGTGAGTATGGAATAAGAACCGAGAATCTCATTCTGTGTTATGAAGATGAGGAAACTGAATTCGGGAAATTCCTCAGGTTTGAGACCATCAGCCTTTGCTATATTGAAAAATCGCTTATTGATCTTAGCCTGCTTGATCAGAAGGAGATCGACTGGCTTAATTCGTACCATCTTGAAGTCTTCGATAAACTGAGTCCCTTCCTTACTGCTGAAGAGACACTCTGGCTCCAGGAAAAAACCTCCCCAATCTGATCCCTCTCTTTGCCCTTCCGTGCCGTCTCTCATTCTCCCTGTGAAATGGAATTAAGAGTATTTACACGGAAGGACACCAGAAAACCAAAGTGGGACGAATAGAAAAACAGGAAATGTCCTATCTTATCACGTCGATGATCTGGGTTATATCGATTAGCGGAAACTCAGTAATCCTTAGTTTTGCGCATCCATATGGCACAAGCTGGATCACCTCGGGGATTCCCTGCGGAGAGACCGGACTTTCAGGTGGTATATCTGCAGAATTATTTATAAGGGTCCATTCAGGTATCTTCATTCCCCTTGTAGTAATAACGACAGGTGCATCCTTATCCCAGGGGAGATATTTTGAAGAATCTGCCGACCATATCATATCTCCCTTATCTGCAAACGGATAGCTGGTTATTTCATTTTCTCTTACATCGATGCCTCTTCCCAGATTGTTTTTATCGATTACCAATCCGTAGTTCCATGGTGTTTTTGGATATATTTCCCAGTCGACACTGCCTTTGTAACCAAAATTGTCATAATTGATCTTTACGTTTTTAAATTCCTTATCCATCCTAAGTGAAAAATAAAGAGGACCTCTGAGGACAGCCAGTGAGTTATTGTAGCGTTTTTCCGTCAGGATTTTCATCGGGAATTTCAGAGTGATTGTATCACCAGGATCCCAGCGGGCATACAGTTTGACTGTAGAACCACCGTTTCCTGTTATGGTATTTTTCTTGTATGTGATCTCAGTTTTGTCAGCCCACCCGGGAATCCTGAGGTAAAGCGGAAATCTTTCAGAATTGGCTGATGTAATAATAAGCTGTACTGTTCCCTTGAATGGATAGTCAGTCACTTCCGATATTGATACATTCTTTCCTTTCCCTGCTTTGGCGTTCACTACAGAAGGAGCATAGGCCACTGCTATAAGGCCATTATCATTTGTGGCCATCCAGAGACTTTCCGTGAATTTTGGCCAGCCCTGGTGCATATTGGCCAGACAACAGGCAAAATTCGGCATAAGACCGTAGATGTTTGAATAATTTTTATTGGTGCTCCATGCCCTTTCATCGCCGTTTACAATTACCTGATTAGATTGCTGGTCATACTGGTGGGCCCACATATCTGCAGTGGTGGTTCCTGGGAGTGAATTGAATGCAAGTGACTCAAGCCTGTCGGCAAGCGAATTGTCGCCAAAAATGGCATATAATTCTTCGAGAGAGTACATATATTCCACTACGGAACACAGCTCCGTTCCGCGGTCAGGAGATTTTCCTGAGAGGTGCTC
>Ga0172375_10000312_pt1 | contig 77105 bp, 57 predicted proteins | sample LakKiv1m_FD_114537 | JGI IMG/M metagenome (GOLD analysis project Ga0172375, IMG submission 114537) | Freshwater microbial communities from Kabuno Bay, South-Kivu, Congo - kab_092012_11.1m | ecosystem: Environmental > Aquatic > Freshwater > Lake | place: Democratic Republic of the Congo... | reverse complement strand
TTACGCGTTTTTATGAAACACTTGAAATACTAGTTTTTTCGCTTGATGAGAACCAAACGACCTATGTTTTCGAGGAAGAAAGACTTCAAGTTTGAAAAAACCTCCGAAAATCAACAGGCCCTATGTAGCGAGATCATCGCAAGTCAAGCGATATCGGCGGGCTTTGTCATCGGGAGCAAGGTCAAGAAAGGTCAAGCGTTTTTCCTGGAATGTATGAAAGAATAACAAGCAAATTTATCATTTTCTTCCACGCGATAGCGCACTCCCAAACAGCCAAATTGCGCTTTCGCTTGGCTCGGGCACCAATTTTGTTTTCCGCAAATATATTACTTGCTTTACAAATTATGTTATGTTATAATTACTTTCGCGCCCGCACCTGGATTGGACGATACTCCAACGTCTTATTCGGATCCGGGTAAGTCAATTCAAAAGGAGGAAACACTAATGGCACTGACCAAGGAACGCATCAAGGAAATCGTCGTCGAGTACGGTCTCAAGGAAGGGGACACAGGTTCTCCCGAAATCCAGATCGCATTGCTGACGGAGGAAATCAACAGTTTGAACGAGCATCTCAAACTCCACAAACATGATTTCCACTCCCGCAGGGGTCTCTTGATGAAAGTCGGAAAACGGAGAAGCTTGTTGAAGTACTTGCAACAGACATCTTCCGAGCGTTATCAGAACCTGATCCAGAAACTCGGATTACGCCGCTAACTAGGCCCTGAAGCACCCATTATTTTGGGTGCTTATTATTTGAAAAAAATCAAAATGATTTACCGGAAATATGATATAATGTTTTTAAGACCGTTAATAATTGAGAAATGAGGAAAATAAATGAACGAGAAAAAAATATTCACACTGGATTTCGAAGGCAAGAAGCTTGTGGTCGAAACCGGTCATTACGCAAAACAGGCCACCGGTGCGGCTTTGATCCGCTATGAGGACACCGCCGTGTTGTCGGTAGTTGTCGTCGGTGATGAACCGACCGGCCAGGATTTCTTTCCCTTGATGGTCCTTTATCAGGAGAAACTCTATGCCGCCGGAAAGATTCCCGGAGGCTTCCTGCGTCGTGAGGGCCGTCCGACCGAAAAGGAGATTCTGTCCTCAAGAGCCATCGACAGACCTTTGCGCCCCCTGTTCCATGACGACTTCCGCAACGAAGTCCAAATCATCAATACCGTCATGTCGGTCGACCCCGACTATTCGCCCTATGTGACCTCCCTCTTCGGGTCGTCCCTGGTTCTGGGCATTGGCGGCGTTCCCTTCAACGGACCGGTCGCCGGCGTCACGGTCGGCATGGTCGACGGGCAGTTCATCTGCAATCCGACAGCGGAACAACTGATCCTTTCGGATCTGGACCTGACGGTAGCCGGAACCAAGGATGCCATCAACATGGTCGAATCCGGTTCCAAGGAAGTATCTGAGGAAGTCATTCTCGAAGCGATCATGTTCGCCCATGAGAAAATCAAACAACTCGTCGCCTTCCAGGATGAGATCATCAAGGAAGTCGGCAAGGAAAAGATGGAAATCGAATTGGTCTCGGTTCCGGAAAACATCCGCAAGGATGTCTACGACCTGGAGAAAGGCCGCATCATCAAGGCCATCACCATTCCGGAGAAACTGGAACGCCGCGACGCGATCGGCGCGATCGAGGACGAAATCAAGGAAACCCTTGAAGCCAGGTACAAGGCCGAAGGTTTCGACAAGGACGAGATCCAGGTCATGATGGCATTCACGTCCAAGGTCCTGGAAGAGATCCAAGTCACCGAAGTCAGAAGGCTTATCACCGAAGACAAGATCCGTCCCGACGGCCGCAAACTCGACGAACTCCGTCCCTTGGAGGCCGAAGTCGACCTCTTCGAAAGAACACATGGTTCGGCCCTCTTCACCAGAGGTCAGACCCAGGCTCTGGCCACGGTCACCCTCGGTGCCCTCGGCGAAGCCCAGATCATCGACGGCGTCTCGATCGAAGAAGGCAAACGCTTCATGCTCCATTACAATTTTCCGCAATATTCCGTCGGTTCCACCGGCCGATACGGTAGCCCCGGCCGCCGCGAGATCGGCCATGGAGCCCTCGGCGAAAGAGCTTTGTTGCAGGTTCTGCCCTCGGAAGATGAATTCCCCTATGCGATCAGGGTCGTATCCGAGATCCTGGAATCGAACGGTTCCTCATCCCAGGCGACGATCTGCGCCGGTTCCATGGCTCTGATGGCCGCAGGCGTTCCGCTCCGGGCCGCAGTTGCCGGCATCGCCATGGGCCTCGTCAAAAAAGGTGACGATTACACGATTCTTACCGATATCCAAGGTCTCGAAGACCACTTCGGAGACATGGACTTCAAGGTATCGGGAACCCGTAACGGCATCTGCTCCCTGCAAATGGACATCAAGATTTCCGGAATCACGAAGAGGATCTTCGCCGAGGCTTTGGCCCAGGCCAAGAAAGCCAGGATGGAAATCCTGGATGTGATGGACGCCACGATTCCCAAACACAGGGAAGAGCTCTCCAAATACGCACCGAAAGTCAGACTCCTGACCGTCCCGACCGACAAGATCCGCGAGATCATCGGTTCCGGCGGCAAGACCATCAGTTCGATCATCGAACAATGCAACGACGTCAAGATCGATATCGAGCAGGACGGCAGAGTGACGGTAATGCATCAGGACACCTTCTTCATCGACAAGGCCATCAAGATGATCGAAGACATCATCCGTGAGGTCGAAGTCGGCGAAATCTACCAGGGCAAGGTCGTCAGAATCGAAAAATTCGGCGCCTTCGTGGAACTCTGGCCCGGACAGGATGGCTTGGTCCATATCTCGAAACTGGCCAAGGATCGCGTCAACAAGGTCGAAGATGTCGTCAAGCTCGGCGATGTGATCACCGTCAAGGTCATCGGCATCGACGACAAGGGTCGGGTCGACTTGTCCCGCAAGGCGGTCCTCGATTCACTTTCCAAGTAAAACATGATATAATAACTATGTCAGACCATCGGGCAATCGAGCACGAAAGTGTTAGGAAAGTCCATGCTAGCACAGGCTGTGATGCCTGTAGTGATTGCGCTAAACGAACCGATAAGTTTAGGCACCGTGAAAACGGTGACGGCGGAGAAATGGATGTCAAAGGCCAAAGTATCCCTAAGGTGCCACAGTGACGAACCATATCGAACAGATATGGGTGAAACGCGGTAAACCCCACAAGCTAGAAACCCAAATTTTGGTAGGGGCACGGTCGGTCAGGAAGCGAACTGAACCGATTGACGGTGAAAGCCGGAGATAAATGATTGCCGCTCCCCCGGAGTACAGAACATGGCTTACAGATGGTCGGCTATTAAAAAAGCATATTGCGAACATATGCTTTTTTTCATGAGTTTTACTGCCCTTTTTCCCGGAAATGGAGTATAATTTCCTTAATGGGGAAATTATGGCTTTCCAGCAAATATCCACAAAAGGAGGATGCACCATGGCTGATCAATTCGCCGAACTGAAAGAAAGACAACAGCGGATCCGCAATTTTTCGATCATCGCCCATATCGACCATGGCAAATCCACCCTGGCCGACAGAATCCTGGAAATCACCGAATCGGTATCGATTAGGGACATGAAGAACCAGTTGCTCGATTCGATGGATCTCGAAAGGGAAAGGGGCATCACGATCAAACTCAATTCCGTGGAGTTGAAATACAAGGCCCATGATGGATTGGAATATGTCTTTCACCTGATCGACACTCCCGGACATGTCGATTTCACCTATGAGGTATCGCGGAGTCTCGCCGCCTGCGAAGGCGCCATTCTCGTCATCGACGCCTCCCAGGGAATCGAGGCCCAGACCCTGGCCAACGTCTATATGGCGCTTGACAATAATCTGGAGATCGTTCCTGTCATCAATAAGATCGATCTGCCGAGCGCCCAGCCGGATATGGTCAAGCAGGAAATCGAGGATGTCATCGGACTCGACGCTTCGGAAGCCGTCCTCGCTTCCGCCAAGGAAGGCATCGGCATCGAGGCCATCCTGGAGATGATCGTGAAGCATGTACCCGCTCCGAAGGGCGATCCCGCCGCTTCCCTCCAGGCGTTGATCTTCGATTCCTATTATGATCCCTATCGGGGCGTCATTCCCCTGATCAGGGTCGTGAACGGCGTCTTGCGCCGCGGCGACAGGATCAGGATGATGGCCACCATGGGCGTCTACGAAATCAACGATCTCGGCGTCTACACGCCCAAGGAGGAAGGTCGAGACTATCTGGGCCCCGGCGATGTCGGCTGGATCAGCGCCACGATCAAGAACATCGAGAAGGTCCATGTCGGTGATACGATCACGGGCGACGACAGGCCGGCGGCGAAGATGCTGCCGGGTTACCGGAAACTGACACCGATGGTCTATTCGGGCATCTATCCGGTCGATGCCGATGATTATGGCGATCTGCGCGACGCCCTGGAAAAACTGAAACTGTCGGATGCCTCGCTGATCTACGAGCCGGAGAGTTCGGAAGCGCTTGGTTTCGGCTTCCGGATCGGCTTTCTCGGGATGCTGCACATGGAAATCTTCCAGGAGCGGATCGAAAGGGAATTCAACCAAAATGTCATCGCCACGGCCCCGAGCGTGAACTACCGGGTCCTGTTGACGGACAACACCGCCGTCGAGATCGACAATCCCGCCTTGCTGCCACAAGCAGCCAGGATCAGAGCCATCGAAGAACCATATGTGAAGGCCATCATCATCTCGCCTTCGGAATATGTCGGCAACATCATGGAGCTATGCCAATACAAACGCGGCGTGTTCAAGGACATGCAATATGTTTCCGCCAGCCGGGTCGAAATCAGTTATGAACTGCCCTTGTCCGAAGTCATCTTCGATTTCTTCAATCGCCTGAAATCAGGCACCAAGGGCTATGCCTCGCTGGATTACGAACTGATCGGATATCGGGAGAGCAAGCTGGTCAAGATCGACATCCTGCTCAATTCCGAACCGGTGGACGCCCTCGCCCTGATCGTCCATCAGGACTTCGCCTATGACAGGGGCTTGAAAATCTGCCAGAAACTGAAGGAACTGATTCCGCGCCAGCTGTTCGAAATCCCCGTGCAGGCGGCGATCGGCTCCAAAGTCATCGCCAGGACCAACATCAAAGCGCTCCGCAAAGACGTGCTCGCCAAATGCTATGGGGGCGACGTATCGCGGAAGAAGAAGTTGCTGGAGAAGCAGAAGGAAGGCAAGAAACGGATGAAATCCGTGGGCTCGGTGGAAATTCCCCAGGCCGCCTTCATGTCGGTATTGGAACTGGACGACGACAAGTAAAAACCATCAGCGATGGTTTTTTCTTTTTCAGTTACCGGAAAAATGTATATCGGTATACAAAACGTCCGGATTATGTTAACATAATATCGGTGATAGTGTGATCAAAGGCTTGTACGTCCATATACCGTTTTGTCGCAAGATCTGCACTTATTGTGATTTTCCCAAACTGGTCGCTCCGCTTTCCTACCAGAGGGAATACATCGACCTACTCATCCAGGAGATCAGGCATTACCATGAGCGCCTTCCAGAGGTTCGAACCGTCTATATCGGCGGGGGCACACCTTCCGGCCTCGAGCCTGGTCTTTTGGATACCTTGCTATCAGAAATATCGCGGCATGTTTTGGCCGAAAGGTTGCAGGAATACACGGTCGAATTCAATCCTGAAGACATCACCCCGGTAAAAGTCGAGATCATGAAAAAACACCATGTCTCCCGCATCAGCGTCGGAGTCGAGACCTTCAATCCCGCATTGGCAATGACGATCGGTCGGTCCGATCCGACCACTATTCTTGCCTCCGGCCTGGAAATCCTCCGAAACAATAATATCACAAACTACAGTTTCGATCTCCTCTACGGACTCCCCGGTCAAAAGGCGGAAGCTGTCGCATACGATCTCGACAAGGCATTGAGCCTGGAGCCGAAGCACATATCCTATTATTCGCTGATTCTGGAACCAAGAACCAAGTTGGAGCACGATTGGCGAAACCATTTGGTATCTTTCCCCGATGAGGAAGAGCTTGTCAAGATGTCGGACCTGATCGATACCCGGCTCGACCAATCCGGATTCAAACGCTATGAGATCAGCAACTACGCCAAGGAAGGTTACGAGTCGAAACACAATCTCATCTATTGGCGCCTTGAGGAATATCTGGGTCTTGGCATGGGGGCATCATCCCAGATCGACAACCGGAGATTTCATAACGCCCGCCAGCTGAAAGCCTATATGGAAAGCGTCCGCAAGCAGGGTTCTGGCTATGAAGCCGATGAACCATTTGAACCGGATAAAGAGCTAGTCATGCTGGGACTAAGGCTGGTTGAAGGACTGGAAAAAGGCCGATTCGAGGCCAGATTCAAGCTTTCGATCTTTGAACGCTTCCCCGATATGAAGGTCCATTTGCTTAATGGCCTGTTACAGGAAGACGACCAGCGGATCTGGCTCTCCAAGCGTGGGATGGATCTGTCCAATTATGTTCTTAGTAGCCTGTTCTAGGAGGTTCACATGCTCGAACCCTTATTGAAGGAATACACATATTATCTCAAGGTGACCAAGGGGCTGTCGAAAAACACGATCGCTTCCTACGCCAATGACATCAAGGATTATCTCGCCTTCCTGGAGAACAACTATCATATCAAGCTCATGGAGAAGGTGACCAAGGAACAGATCCAGAACTATCTTTTGAGGCTCAAACGGCAACAGTTGTTGCCGAAGTCGATCACCAGGAAACTCTCTTCGATCCGCTCCTTCCACCAGTATTTGTTGCTGGAAAAGGAAATCACCGAAAATCTGGTTCTTTCCATCCCGAAGCCAAAGACGCCCAAGTCCTTGCCTGTCGTCTTGAACATCGAGGAAATCGAACGGCTCCTGGAAGTGTCGACGGGAAAAAATACACCCCTTGACATCAGGAACCGTGCCTTGCTCGAACTCGCCTACGGCGCCGGACTCAGGGTCTCGGAGCTCATTGATCTGGACCTTGCCGACCTGCACCTCAATATGGCGCTGGTCAACGTCCTTGGCAAAGGCAACAAGGAAAGGATCGTGCCTCTGGGACAGGAGGCCGTCGTCGCCCTCAGGAATTATTTGGGCGGGGCCAGGATGAAGTTGAACCCCGTTGACCGTGAGGCCGTATTTGTGAACCGGAAGGGCAAGCGTCTGAGCAGGGTCGGTTTTTACAAACTGATCCAGACCCTCTCGGTTAAAGCCAAGATCGAAAAGCCGATCTCGCCCCATACCCTCAGACATTCGTTCGCCACCCATCTTTTGGAGAACGGAGCCGATCTCAGGGCGGTACAGGAATTGCTCGGTCACGAGGATATCCTGACGACCGAAAACTATACCCATATCAGCAAAAGACATCTCCAGGATGTCTATGAAACCGCCCATCCGCGGGCAAACATTGGAAAGGAGCACAACTGACATGAAATACAAACGGATTTTTCTCATCGTCATCGATTCCGTCGGTGTGGGCGCGATGCCAGACGCCGACAAATTCGACGATGTGGGCGCCAATACCATCGCCAACCTCGCCAGGGCAACCGGAGGTATCAGTCTGCCAACACTGGGAATTTGGGGTTATGGCAATCTGACCGAGATCGAAGGGGTACCACCTGTCAAGCATCCCCGGGCCGATACGACCAAGTTGGCGGAACTGAGCAACGGCAAGGACACGATGACGGGGCACTGGGAGATGATGGGCATCAAGACCACGACTCCGTTCAAAACCTTCACCGACACGGGATTTCCTCCCGAACTGATCAAGGAACTGGAAACCAGGACCAAACGCAAGGTGATCGGCAACAAGGCGGCTTCCGGAACGGTGATCATCGACGAACTCGGGAAACAACAGATGGAAAGTGGCGATCTCATCGTCTACACGAGTGCCGATTCGGTACTTCAGATCGCCGCGCATGAAAAGATCATCCCCCTTGATGAACTCTACAAGATCTGCAAGATCGCGCGCGAGATCACGATGCGACCGGAGTGGAAGGTCGGCCGTGTGATCGCGAGACCATACATAGGCGATCCCGAGACCGGTTTCCAGCGGACCCCGAACCGGCACGACTACGCCCTGAGTCCGAGCGGCGACACGGTTCTCAACTATCTGGAAAAATCGTTATACGACGTCATATCGGTCGGAAAGATCCGCGATATCTTCAACGGTTCCGGAATCACGAGACATCTCGGGATTGTCTCCAACCATGACGGCATGCAGAAGACACTCGCCCTGGCCAAGGAGGATTTCACCGGCCTGGCGTTCGTAAATCTCGTGGATTTCGATGCCTTGTTCGGCCATCGCCGGGATCCGGTCGGGTACCGGGACGCGATGGAGGAATTCGACCGCGATCTCACCGAACTGGTCGGTCTTCTCGGTGAGGACGACCTGTTGATGATCACCGCCGACCATGGCAATGATCCGACCTACCGCGGCACCGACCACACCAGGGAATATGTACCGCTTTTCATCTATAACCAGGATCTGAACGGGATGATGCTGCCAGTAGGCGACACGTTCGCAAATATCGGTGCCACCATCGCCGACAATTTCAATGTCGAGCTGCCAAAGATCGGCATAAGTCTCCTGAAAAGCCTGAGATAAGAAAACGATGCGAGAAATCGCATCGTTCTTTTTATATGGACGGTTTGGCCTTGGCGGCCTTTTTGATCGCCCTTTGTTCGGCTTTGAGTTTTTTCCTGGTTTTGCGGTTAACGGTTCTGATTGCATCCCGGATGTCGGGATTCCTACGGATCAGCCTGATGTAGGGAATGTATGAAGCCATCAGCTTCTCGAATTCGACCCTGAGGTTTTCGCGGAAGCGTTGGTTCGATTTCAACGCCTCCTCATATTCCAAGGTCAGGCTCTTGATGGCGGCCTGATGCTCCAAATCATGACTTTTCTGATCTTCGAGGTATTTGTCGTCGGTCGCCGTCAATTCCTGGTGGATGCTCTGAAAGACCTGGTCGCGTTTTTCGACGGTGGCGTTTTTCAGCTGTGTCGTTTCCAGGGTTCGTTGATCATGATCCTGATTGTAGGAGGCAAGTTCGGCCTGGAAGGCGTTTTCCAGAGCCTGCATCTTGTCGGAATACTGTTTTCTGGCCACATCCCTCAAGATGTTCAGTTCTTCGATCTTGGTCTTCATGACGTCGGTGCTTTCTTCGGGCCTTTCGGTGAAGAAGACTTCCAGATAGTTCTCCAACAGGTCCTTGGTGGCCTCGTCGAGTTCGACTTCGGCTTCCTTGAGCCGGTAGCGGTAGCGCTTGTTGATGCTTTCCAGACCGTTGTAGAAGGTCGGGTCGAGGATGTTGACCTTTTGATCGAGATAGGGTTTCAGGGCTTCGAAACGTTCTCTGGCATAGGCGTATTGCTCTTTCATCTCCTGGATTGTGTCTTCCCGGAGCTGATCGGCATCGGCAAGGGCGTCCTCCAGGTGCGAGTCGAGTTCGCGGAGTTTGCGCTTGACGGCGGTGATGGTCTGGTCCTTGGCGTATTCGGCTTCAATCTGGGCTTTGTCCAAAGCATATTGTTTTCTGGCCTTTTCGATTTCCTTGTTCAGGATCTTGTGGATCTTTTCATCCTTGGTCTCGGTCAGCAGATGGCTGTTGTGATACAGACTCGACTGGAAGGTATCGTCAAGGAGTTGGCGCTTCTTGTCATATTTGCGGACCGTGTTCTTGTAGACTTCCTCCAGATAGGTTCTTTCCTCGTCGACAGCCTTCATGATCGCTTCGACCCGGAGTCGGTATTCGGAATCGGCGAGCTCGATCTGTTCCTTGGCGAAGCGCATCTGGTTCTCATAGGTCGTGAGGATGAAATCGTTATGGATCTGGGTCTCCTGTTCGACTCTTGACGATTGCAGGACCAGGTAGTTGAGTTCGTTCTCATACATGGTCTTGAAATGCAGCGCCTTGATGTCGTATTCCTTCAGTGCGAGTTTGACTTTGGCCGCGGCCTCGATCGCATGGATGTTGTGGGTTTCCTGGTTGCGGATGTCGGAAATCAGGGTATGCAGAATATCCGAGTTCCATTTGCGGTTGATGCGGGCGGTCTCATGCATGTATTCCAGATGGTAATTCATCGCCGCTTCCAATCTGTCGATCTGGAAGCGTTCGCGCTCGACTTGTTTCTTGGCTTCATAATAGCTGAATTTCCGGTCGATCAGGAACAGTTCCGCATCCTTGATCGCATCCAGGAGTTCGACTTCCTGGAGCAGAAGCTGTTTCTTGACCTGATAGATCAGTTTCATCTCGACTTCGTTGATCCGGCCTTTGATGTTCTGGCTTTCGATGTCGAAATTGATGTTGGTGCGGAATTCCTTGTTCATGGCGAGCAAAGACAGATGATTGAGTTCATCCTTGATGAGTTTGGACGAGTCATCGCCGATCGCCTGGGCGAGGAAGGTGTCGTATTGCATCAGTTCCTGATAGAGTTTGAGCGTCCTTTCGAGGTCGTTGGTGATCCGGTTGGTCTCCAGTTTGTACTCCGTCAACATCCGGTTCTTCAGCCGTCTTTGTTTCCTGACCATCTTGGCGGCGCGTTGGGTGCAACGGAGCTGGTGCTTACGGTAATCCTTCAATTTCAGATAACTTGCGATCAACTGTCTTGATGTCGCCTTGTCGTTGGCCTGATCGGCGGCGACGATCTGTTTCTTGAGCTCATGGAGCGATGCTTCCGGATGCTCGAAAAAGTCGATGCTGCCGTAAAGGAGGTTCGACTTGCGGTTGTAGAGTCTTGTGAGCACGTTGTTGTTCAGTTGCCGGAATTCGCGGGACATGTATTTTTCAAGTTTCTTGGTTTGTTCCTCGGCATGGGCCTTGAAGGTGTTGAACTGGACGATCTTGTCGGAAACCAGCGCCTGGATATCGATCGAGGTCGGATCGGTCACCGGCGAGAACATCAGCTGGTTGTCGACGAAATGCTTCATTTCGCGACCATAGAAGCGGTTGATCGAATTGATCGTTTCGTTCTTGCCCTTCATGATCGCCGAGATCTTGTCGTCCATGTTCTTGATCTCTTCGTTTAGTTCCAGGAACAAGCCCATGACCTCTTCCTGGTGCTTGTTGAGGACGCTTTGGAATTCCTGGGACTTTTCCAGATAGAAATCAAAGAAGACGTCCGAGGTCAGGATGCTGTTCAGATAGGTGTTGTGATAGTTTTCGAAGAAGCTCATCTTGACCTGGATCAAAGCCTTGTTCAGATAATCGATGGCTTCGAGGATGTCGTTTCCCTCGAAGCGGTCGTTGTCGAGGAGTAGCGTGTTCCGGTCATGGATTTCGGATTCGGTCTTGCCGATGATTTCCTGCCTGTCGACAATGACGGTCTCGTCATGGAAGAAGATGGAATCCTTGAGTTCGGCGGCTTCCTTTTTCAGGTTCTGCAGTCTGGTCTCGATTTCGTCGAGATTGTTGAGCATGATCTGGCGATGGGTCTTGGCATGGTTTGAAACCCGGTCGAAGAACTGCTCAAAAAGCGCGATTTCCTTTTTGAAGGCCGCGCTGGTACTATCCAGATAGGATTGTTTGTTGTCGAGATTCTGTTGGAGTTTCCGGTCGGAATCAGCCATTGGCGAATCTCCTCCTTATCCGTTGATGATCCGGTCCTGTCTGTCCTTGGTCTTGGTTTCCTCTTCCTTGATCATGGATTTGGTGACATTGGCTTTTTCGATGGATGTATCGAAGGTGTCGGTGGTTTTTTCAAGCAGATTCTGATGCAGGTTCAACATCTGATCGAAGGGCTTGGCGGTGATGGAATCCTGATCGATGATCTTGCGGAAATCGGTTTGCGAAGCGAGAAACTGCTTGAAATCGGCCGCAAATGAGGATTCGGTCTGGATATATTCCTCCAGAAAATCGTTTTCGGCCTTTTGCATTTCCTGGTAGAGACGCAGATAGTCTTCCGGAAGTCTGGCTTTGATCGTTTCGATTTCTTCCAGGAAGCGCGGCCGGGAGGTGAACTTGTTGCCTTCGATGACGGCGAGTTGCTGCTGCAGGTCCACACGGCGTTTTTCCACCAGGGTCTGCTTGTCGGTTTCCAGTTGTTTCACCAGATTCGTGTTTGGTGTCTGAAGCTGGGCAAGTTTCTTTTCGAGAGCCAGCAAGGTGGCGTCGATATTCTTGTTGCCGGAAGCCGCCAATTCATCGATGAAGATGAGTTCGGCCTGATAGATTTCCTCGTTTTTCGCCTTCAGCCGCTGATAGGCTTTGACAAAATCGGCGTAGCGCTTGTCAAGGATCTTTCGTTCCAACTGATAGCGGTTTTTGTCCGCTTTTTGCTGCATGGCGAGAGCATGCTCGTTCTCGACGAGGATGTCCTCGATTTCCTTTCTGATGAAGGCAAGTTTGTCCGCTTCGGATTTGATCGTATCCATATAGGTTTCATTGACTTTGCGGACCTTGGTCTTGAGTTCGGTCTCGATTTCGTAGCGAAGCGCTTCCAGGGATTCGAGTTTCTTGGCTTTTTTCTTGCCCATCCTGACCGCATGGTAGACGAGCCGGTCATATTCCCGGTTCACAAGACCTAGCGAACGTTGGGACTGTTCGTTGATCCGGTCCACGAACAAGACATCGTTTTTGATCACGCTTAGTTCGGCCTCATGCAGGCTTTTATTGATCTTTTGCGTAACGTCTTTGAAAAGTTCGATCGTATTGACATAATAGTGTTCAAGGATCGTCCGGAGACGTTTTTTGCGGTTTTTGGCCTTTCTGATTCTCAGGATCGTCTTGTCGGCCAAGATCACATAGGTGGCGAAATCTTCCTGACGGAAGCGCCGGAGATCCGACAGGTCGATCTGGGGCAGAAGGTCATTGATCGACTCGATGGCATCGGTGTAAGCCTTGTCAATCAGATGACAGACAGTATACACATACGAATTTTGCTGTAACACTGTCTGACGCTGGTTGAGGGCGAAATCGTTGTCCAGGTGATAGAGAAGCCGTTTGATGAAGAGTTCCTGGTTGGCGAAAATCGATGTGGTCTTGACCAGGGCGGAGAAGAAGTGATGATGATAGAGAGCTATCGCTTTGCGGTTGTTGGTGGTTTTGGCATCGGTTTGGGCCATGATGTTGGAGACCATACCATCGCGCATCTTCTCGAGATGATAGGCATAGTCGCGATCTTCGGCGCCTTTGTCAATCGTTTCGGAGGCCTTTTTGGATTGCAGATCGTTGAGATCGATCAGTTTCTGGGCGTTGTAGACGTATTCGACGACGCTTTCGCTACCTTCCTGGCTCTTTTTCTGATGGTCACGACGCAACATGTCGTATTTTTTGGCGAACAGGAAATTGTGACGGGCGAAACTGTAGGCGAGATCGTCGGCGGAGATTTTCTCCTTGAGCTGATAGGCTTTCTTTTCCTTATCATAGGCGGCAAAGAAATAGGCGAGTTCCTTGTCGAAAGCCAGATCATGAATGGCTTTTTCGTTGAGCGAGATGGAGATCGCATGCTTCTGATTGGCCAGATAGGTCTGTTGTTGCTTATGCAGGGCGGTGACGTTCTTGTCGATTTGCATCAGATTGTCCTTGTAAGCTGCCTCGGCCCTGATGAGCTGCATGTTGATATCATGCTGGAAACAGGCGAAGTATTCGTCGTTGTCCAGTTGGGCCAGGTATTTCTGATAGTCGCCGTTGATTTCCGTTGCTTCCATCTTTTTCCTGATCTCGGCGACTTCCAGCTGGTTTCTCGATTCCAGGGTGATGATGTCCTTGCTCAGGGTGTCGATTCTTGTTATCAGGTCGGTGAGTTTGGTGGTGACATTGTTGACCCTGACCATGACCTGGATCTTGTAGTCTTCGACGGTCTTCGCGCTTTGGCGGATGTAGTTGCTTTCGACTTCGGAGATCTTCTGGTTGAACTCGATCAGGTCGGTTAACAGATTGTCCAATTCGTCGAAAGATTCGTTGACGTAGAAGGCGAAATTGCTGTAGAGATTGATGCTGTTCTGGAAAAAGGCCGCCGGCATATAGTAGGCGAGCTTGATTTCTTCGACACGGCGAAATGAATCAATCTTGATTTTCTTGATCTCGTTTTGATATTTGGAGATCAGAAGTTCCGCCATCGCTTCGTTTTTGTGGAGCAGATAGGAAGCCTTTTTCTGGACGATTTCATATTGCATGATCGCCTTTTCGGTTTCCAGTTTGTTACCCTGACGGTCGTGGTCGAGGATCCGCTGGCCGAGAACGGACAAGGAATCCCTGAGTTCTTTCAGGATCGTCTGTTCGAAGGTGGTCTTGTTCTGGTTGACTTCCCGGATTTGTTTCACATATTGGCGGATGATGTTTTGGTTCAGCAGTGAATGCGGTTTCTGCCGCTCATGGTTCAGACGTTCGATCTTGTTTTTCTGTTTGAAGAACAGGTCGGTCGTCGATTTGAAAAGCACCGTCATCCGGTTTTTGGTATCCCTGAGGGACTCAAGAACCTTGAGCACCGACTCATTCATGTATTTGGCGTGCTGGAACGAGTTGTCCTTGAGTTGCTTTCCTAGATCGATCAGGGCGTTTTTCGATTCCTCGATCGTCCAAAGGAGACGATTGGCCTGTTCGGAGTTGATTTCCTGATAGTTTTTCTGGCTACCCAGGTATTTTTCGTCTTCACCATTGATAAAATCATGGTGCACTTTCATTTCATGGTCGATCTGGGCGTTGATCTCCTTGGTCAGCTCCAGAAATTGGTTGTACGCCTGCTTCTTGAGGTTGTTGATGTTGTCAAGGACCATCTTGAACTTGTCCTCTTCGTCCTCGATCCGTTTCGAGGTGCTATCGATCGCGAGCGTATAATCGTGGTCAATCCGGTCGAAGAGTTCCTTGTACTCGGCGTCGATGAAGCCACTGGCCTCATCATAGTCCTTTTCCTTTTCCAGGTATTGGAGGAGATGGTCTTCTTCGAAAACCTGATAGTTGGCCTTGATCTTTTCGATCTCATCGGCATAATCCTGAAGGACCAGCATCAAATCGCGTTCGAGGTCGTTCCGAACGCTTTTATGGGCAGATTCGAGTTTGGGAAATTGCTTCAGGTAATATGATATGATATCGCGATTTTTTGCCATTTTACCATAACACTGCTCCTCATGTTTTTTATTATAATATACCTATCATCATATTTCAACCAAACAACCAAAATATTTGAGATGAAAATGGCATGAAATTTGATATAATAAGGTCGAGGTGTAAGATATGGACAAAAGGATTATCAGTAACAATCTCCTGCTCGACGACGAGATCGAAGAAACCCTGAGACCTCAGTCTTTCAGCGAATATATCGGCCAGACAAGCGTCAAGGAAATGATGAAAATCGCGGTCCAGGCCGCCAAAAAACGCGAAGAGTCGCTCGATCACGTCCTTTTGTACGGCCCTCCCGGTCTTGGCAAGACCACTTTGGCCCAGGTGATCGCCCATGAGCTCGGCGTTTCGATAAAAATCGTTTCCGGTCCGACCGTGGAACGCACGGGAGATCTGGCGGCGATCCTTACTTCTCTGGAACCCGGTGATGTCATTTTCATCGACGAGATCCACAGATTGCCCAAGATCGTCGAGGAGATCCTTTATTCGTCCATGGAGGATTTTGTCATTGACATCGTCGTCGGAAAAGACTCGGGCGCAAAGTCCATCCGCGTCGATTTACCGCCATTTACCTTGATTGGTGCCACGACCAGGTTCGGTGATCTTTCCGGTCCTTTGCGGGAACGTTTCGGCATTGTCCACCGTCTGGATTTCTATACATCTGAGGATTTGGAAACCATCTGCAGGCGTACTTCCAGGATCTACGAGTGTCCCATCGATCCCCAGGCGGTCATCGAACTCGCCAAACGCAGTCGGGGTACCCCAAGAATTGTCAACCGATTGTTCCGCAGGGTCAGAGATTTCGCCGATATCTTGGGTGATGGTACGATCACCCTTGACATCACCAGACAGGCCCTTGACAAACTCAAGATCGACGAGTGCGGTCTGGATCGGAAGGACCGCGAGTACCTGGGAGCTATCATCGACAAATATCGGGGCGGTCCGGTCGGTTTGGAGACGATCGCCACCTCAATCAGCGAGGATCCGCAGACGCTCGAAGACGTATATGAGCCGTTTCTGATCCAGAACGGCTATCTTTCGCGGACCCAAAGAGGCCGGGTCGTGACCGAAAAAGCCTACCGGCATCTGAAGAAAAACTATCAGGGGACTTTGTTCTAGGATGAAGACCAGCGATTTTGATTATGAACTGCCAGAAACGCTCATCGCCCAGACTCCTTTGAAGGACAGAGCCGATTCGCGTCTGCTTGTCGTTGACAGGACAACTGGCGATATCATTCATGAAGCCTTCAGGAACTTGCCGGATTATCTGGTTCCGGGCGACGTTTTGGTGCTAAATGACACCAAGGTGCTTCCCGCCCGTTTGATTGGAATGAAGGCCGATACCTCCGCACGGATCGAGATGTTGCTGTTGAGGCAACTCGAAGGGGATGTCTGGGAAACCCTGGTCAAACCGGCAAGAAGAGTTAGAAAAGGCACTTTGGTTATTTTTGGCGGCGGACTTCTCAAAGCCAAATGCGTCGAAGCGGGCCAGGAAGGGATCAGACATTTCGGAATGCTCTATGAAGGCGTGTTTCTCGAGATCCTCGATCGGCTGGGAGAAATGCCTTTGCCTCCATATATCCATCTGCATCTTGATGATCCTGATCGTTACCAGACCGTGTATTCAAGGGTTCTCGGCAGTGCCGCCGCACCGACGGCAGGACTCCATTTCACTCCCGAGCTGCTTCAGGCAATCCGTCAGAAAGGCGTCGAGATCGTATTTCTCACCTTGCATGTCGGACTTGGAACTTTCCGTCCGGTATCCGTAGAAGATGTAAAAAAGCACAAGATGCACAGCGAATACTACGTGCTGTCCGCCGAGGCCGCAAGCATTCTTGCAGCCGCAAAAGCTGATAAACGACGCGTCATCGCGGTGGGAACGACTTCGACAAGAACGCTGGAAGCCATCATGGAGAAACATGGTCGTTTCACGGCTGATTGCGGCTATACCGACATCTTCATCTATCCGGGATATGAATTCAAGGCCATCGACGCCTTGATCACCAACTTCCATCTGCCGAAATCGACTTTGGTGATGCTGGTGTCCGCTTTTGCATCCAAGGATATCATCTTGAACGCCTATCAGGAGGCGGTCAGGGAAAAGTACCGTTTCTTTTCCTTCGGAGATTCCATGTTCATTAAAAAATAACCTGATTTTCGTATCATAATATACCATCCTCCCGGCCTTTGCTAGGGGAGGATTTTTTATTGCCTTCAGATTATTAGCAGGTAAACGCTCATTCAGCAAATCGGTAAATACCGATATGGATTGCTAAAAATGAAGAAATATAGTAAAATGAGCATGTTCAATACATCACTACAGGAGGAAAAAATGGAAAGAAAAGTATTGGTGGAAGTATCCGCAAGACATGTGCATATCTCTCGGAAGGACCTCGATATCCTTTTTGGCGATAATTATCAGTTGACGATCAAGAAAATGCTCTCCCAGCCGGGACAGTATGCCGCTGAGGAAAGGGTAAATGTCATCGGTCCGAAGAAAGAATTGACGGGGGTATCGATCCTCGGGCCGGTCAGAAGCCAGACCCAGGTCGAACTGTCGATGACCGATGCGCGTTCGCTAGGAATCGCAGCGCCGGTACGCGAATCCGGAGACATTGCCGGAACGGCACCCTGCCGAATCGTCGGTCCCAAAGGCGAGATCGTGATCAAAGAAGGCGTAATCGTTGCCAAAAGACATATCCATCTCACGCCGGAAGATGCGGAACAATTCAGTGTCAAAGACAGACAGATCGTCAAGGTAAATGTACCATCCCCCGACCGGTCGTTGATCTTCGATGACGTCGTGATCCGTGTCCGTGCCGATTTCAAGACGGCCATGCATATCGATACCGATGAAGGCAATGCAGCCGGACTAGCAGGTGAAACGTACGGAAGCATCATCGGCTAAAATGGCTTTCGGATTCGAACTTACCCACATCGATGCCTCTTCAAAGGCCCGGTGTGGGATTTTGCATACTGCTTCAGGCAACATTCCGACCCCGGTGTTCATGCCGGTGGGGACCCTGGCAACCGTTAAGACCTTGTCGCCAGACGAGATATCCGAAGTCAGCGAAGGCCTGATCCTCGCCAACACGTATCATCTCTGGCTACAGCCGGGAACCGATGTCATCGCCAAACACGGCGGCGTTAAAGGGTTCATGAACTGGAAGAGGTCGCTTCTCACCGATTCCGGCGGATTCCAGGTCTTCAGCCTCTCCTCGATCCGCAAGATCAAGGAAGAAGGCGTGACTTTCCGTCATCATTTGAGCGGAGAACTGCTGCAGCTGACCCCCGAAGATTCGATCAGGATCCAGAATGTCCTTGGTGCCGACATCATCATGAGTTTCGATGAATGCGCACCGTTCAATGCCGACTACAAATACATGAAAGAATCCGTTGAAAGAACCGTGAGATGGGCCGCAAGAGGCAAACTGGCCCATCAACGTCCTCATGAACAGGCACTCTTCGGAATCGTACAGGGCGGCCCTTTCGAGGATTTACGGCTCTATTCGATCGAAGAGTTGAAAAAACTCGACTTTCCCGGATACGCCATCGGTGGACTCAGTGTCGGTGAATCGAAACCGGAAATGTACGCCATGCTGAAGTTTCTGTCAGATCACATGCCCGAAGACAAGCCCCGGTATCTGATGGGAGTTGGATCTCCGGATGACATCCTCGAGGCCGTGGAAAACGGAATCGACATGTTCGACTGCGTCTTGCCGACAAGAAATGCCAGACATGGCACCGCCATGACCTCGGTCGGCAAAATCATTGTCAAGAACAAGGCTTTCTCATCCGATCTCGGTCCGCTCGATCCGCATTGCGACTGTCATGTCTGCAAGACCTACACGAGGAGTTATCTGCGACACCTTTTCAAAACCGGTGAGATCCTCGGACTCAGGCTTTTGACCTATCACAATCTGTATTTCCTGAAGCATTTTCTCGCCGAAATCCGCGCTGCAATCAGCGAAAACCGCTTCCAGGAATTCAAACGCGAATTCATGTCCCGCTACTATCATGGCACCACCGATCATCTATGATTCGTCAGGTGGAATTGTTTGCTTTTGTACCAGATGGTGATGAAAATAAATGCATTACTTATTGAAAAGTGACGTTTGAAAAAGTATAATAGGATTGATATGCTTCCTTTGATTGTCTTCTTTTCCGAAGAATCAGAATAAATGGCTATAAAATGCGGTACATGGGGGTATTGTATGTTCGATCTAAACGATAAATTTAACCAAAAACCGAATATCAAGGTCATCGGTGTCGGCGGTGGCGGCGGTTCGGCTATCAACCGCATGATCGAGAATGATGTTCAGGGCGTCGAGTTTGTCGCCATGAATACCGATGCCCAGGTCCTTAAGCTTTCCAAGGCGGATATCAGACTTCAGCTCGGCAAAATGCTCACAAGGGGACTAGGCGCGGGCGCCAGTCCCGACATTGGACGTCAAGCCGCTTTGGAATCCGAAGATGAAATCCGCGAACTGTTGGCCGATACCGACATGGTTTTCATCACGGCCGGAATGGGGGGCGGAACCGGTACCGGCGCCGCGCCTGTCATCGCCAGGATCGCCAGGGAAATGGGCTGTCTGACGATTGGCATCGTCACCAAGCCGTTCGGATTCGAAGGCCGTAAACGCATGAGTGTCGCCATCCAGGGTTTGGAAGAATTGAAACCATACGTCGATACATTGATCGCGATCCCCAACGACAAGCTTCTCTATATCGTCGACAAGAACACTCCCTATCTCGATGCCTTCCGCGAAGCGGACAATGTCTTGCGCCAAGGTGTCCAGGGCATCACCGAGATCATCGCCGTTCCAGGCGTTGTCAACGTCGACTTCGCCGATGTCAAGACCGTCATGAAAGACAAGGGCACCGCCCTGATGGGCATCGGCATCGCCGAAGGCGAGAACCGTGCCATCGAAGCGGCCAGAGCCGCAATCAGGAGCCCGCTTCTAGAAACCTCGATCAACGGTGCTACCGATGCGATCGTCAATATCACTTCCGGTTTTGACGCTTCCTTGTATGAAATCAACGAGATCATCGAGGAAATCCAGAAATCCTCCACCACCGACATCAATGTCATCTATGGTTCGGCGATCAATTCGGATCTTCAGGATGAGATCATCGTCACCGTCATCGCCACTGGGTTCAGCGAGGATCCGCTTTACAAGGATGTGACCTTGCAGAAGGCGGAAGAAAAGGTCGAAGAGACGACTCCTTCCGAGGAGATCTTCACGAAGCCTTCCCGTCCGACGAAAAAGGAGAAGGCCAAGAAGGGCAAATCGTCCAAGGAGACCGAGCCGCTGAAAAAGCTTCCCGAAGAGGAACATGAAGACATCCAGATTCCTTCGTGGCTCAAAGAGAGATTCAAGAAATGACTTAGGCTGGCGGACCAGCCTTTTTTCATTTAAAGAGGTTGTAATTGAGTGGAAAAAATGATAAAATCAAAGGCAGCAGAAAATCGTTTCCCGGTTTCATCGGGAGAGAAAAAATCATGGTGATTATTATGACGTACAAAACAAATCCAAAAAAAACGAAATCATTGGAAAACCGCCAATTTTCAGCCAATATAGCAGACCAAACCCCAAAGGCAAGTCCGGAACCTTCGGCTTTGAAGGGCAAGCAGACGAGTTATCTCCGTAAACTTGCCAACAACCTGAGACCAGTCTTCCAGATCGGCAAGGAAGGCCTAACCGATCAACTTCTCTTGAAAATACTCAGTTATCTCAAAAAGCACGAACTAGGCAAGATATCCTTACTTAAAACCAGCCCCCAAGAACCAGCTGAACTGGTGGAAGCTTTGATGGCACAAGGAATCATAGTCATCCAGATTATCGGAAAGACTCTTGTGCTCTACAAGGCAAATCCCGAACTCAAGACCAGGATCGAGTTGCCGCTATGAAGATACTGCTCACGAACGACGACGGCTATAACTCGGAAGGTATCAGGATTCTTCAGGACAAGCTCAAAAAATACGGGGAATTGTATCTGGTCGCACCCCATCACCACATGAGCGGGGCTTCGGTCTCGAGGGTTTTCTGGAACGAAGCCAGGGTTCATGACCATGGCAACAACGTCTACAGTGTCGAAGGGACACCGGCAGACGCGGTTTCGTTCGCCCTCCACGGACTGAATCTGGACTGCGACCTGGTTGTCTCGGGCATCAACAACGGGTTCAACGTCGGTGCCGATACCGTCTACTCGGGAACCGTCGGGGCCTGTATGGAGGCGTTGAAGTTCAAAAAGAAGGCCATCGCCCTTTCCGCCGACTTCGATTATTTCGGACCTGCCGAAAACGAAGTCGAGTCGGTGCTGGATTTCATCTTCGCCCATGACCTCACATCCACCGATTATCTGCTGAACGTCAATTTCGTCAGCAGGCATCACCAGACTTCGAAAGGGATCCTGATCACCGATCTCGGCTTTCGTCCCACCGAACACTATTATCTGCGCGGGGAGAACGGTTCCTACAAGAACAAACGGAAGTTCCTGCCCTTCGCCTTTGAAAGGGGAACCGACCTGTGGGCGGTCGAGGAAGGCTATATCTCGATCACGCCGCTAAAGTTCGCGAATCAGACCGAGTCCGGACTCCGGGAACTCAAGAAGAAGGTCGGTCAGAATGAATAAAAAGCTCAAATTCTGGGTGTTCCTGTCGTTTTATCTCCTCAACATCCTGATCGTGGTGCTGACGATCGCCTACTGGACCGACAACCGTTTCGTCGAGATCCTACTTGCCGTCTATCTCATGGTGCTGTCGGGATTTTTCACCTACGCGATTCGTCGGAAAAGGAAGTAGGGTAGATGATGTCAATCAAAGACAATCTGGATTCGATCAGACCCATACTGTCCGGACAGACGATCATCGCCGCCGCCAAATACGTCGGCGAGGAAAAGATCAGGGAACTCTACCGTAATGGTATCGTAAACATCGGCGAGAACCGGGTCGACGCCTTGCTGGAGATGAAGCAGAGACTGAAGGATCTGCCCATAACCTGGCATTTCATCGGCCAACTCCAGACCAACAAGGTCAAAAAAGTGATCAACGAGATCGACTATCTCCACTCCCTTGACCGGATGTCGCTCGCCGAAGCGATCCAGAAATACCGACAGGAACCCCTGCGGTGCTTTCTGGAGATCCATATCTCCGACGAAGTGTCCAAAGCCGGAATCGAACCCCAGCAGGCGCTGGAGTTCTGTCGGGATATCAGCGGTTTCGACAAGATCGAGGTCGTCGGTCTGATGGGGATGGCTCCCCTAACCGGTGACAAGGATAAAATCCGCAACAGCTTCATGCTTCTAAAACAGCTTCAGGAGAAGATCAGGTCTTTGAACCTGGACCATTGTCCGGCGGGTTTCCTGTCGATGGGCATGTCCGGAGATTACGAGATTGCTATAGAATGTGGTGCAACCCATCTGCGTCTGGGTTCGATATTATTCAGAAACGAGGAATGAATATGGGATTATTCGGAAAAAAAGACAAGACGCCTGCGACCGACATTGATTTCGAGGACCTCAAGTTTTATCGCGTCCAGGACACTTCGGGGATTTACGACTATGCCGAGATGATCATGCACAGGCTGCCGATCGTGCTCAATTTTTCAGATTGCCTGATCACGGAGGCGAACGAGGTGTTGATGTTCCTTACCGGCGTGCTTTACGCCTGTGACGGTGAAATCGTGAAAATCCAGGACAAGATCTACCTCATGGCGCAAAAAAGCGATCTCTTGGGACCGACCCTGCAGAAATTCATCCATGACTACACCAAGAGGTGACCATGCCTGATTTCGTCTACTATCTGCTGAAATACAGCTTCTATGTCCTCACAGTCTATTTCTACCTCATGGTCGTAACGATCATCCTCAGCTGGACCCCGTTAAGGGAAACCAGATTCTACGGAATTCTCGACAAGGTCACTTCCCCCTACCTCAATGTCTTTCGGGGTTGGTTCGTGCTCGGCCGGATCGATATCACGCCGATGGTCGGGCTGTTCCTATTCCAGTTCATCCTGCAGATGGTCTCGCGTGCGCTCTAGAAAATAAGCGATTTTTCTTGAAAATTCGTTGGCAATCAAGTATAATCAGTATCAAATACAAAGTATTGATCGGGACAGGTTTTAACCAGGTAGCGGTTTCAGAGACCCTGTGGTTGGTGCGAACAGGGATCGTCTGGTGAAAATATCCCCCGGGAGCGGAAGATCGAACCATGAGTAGATTTTCCCGCAAGCCAGCGTTACGGGCCCAAAGCGCCGGTCTTATGACCGGAACAAAGGTGGCACCGCGGTTCATATCGTCCTTGATCGGACGATTTTTTTATTTAGGAGGTACAAGATGGAAACAACCAAGAACTTCAAAGACACTTTGCTGATGCCGACGACGGAATTCCCCATGCGGGGAAACCTTGGTCAGAAAGAACCCCAGATCCAGGCGGAATGGGAAGCCAAGGAACTGTATCGGCTGCTGATGGAAAAGAACAAGAACCGGCCGATATATGTTCTGCATGACGGCCCTCCCTATGCCAACGGATCGATCCATGCCGGAACGGCGCTTAACAAGATCCTCAAGGATTTCGTGCTGAGATACAAGAACATGTCCGGATTCAGAGCTCCATACATTCCCGGTTGGGACACGCATGGACTGCCGATCGAAAACGCGCTTTCCAAGGACAGGAAGGTCAACCGCAAGACGATCGATGTCGCCAGTTTCCGGGAATTGTGCAAGGAATACGCCCTGGAACAGGTGGACATCCAGAGACGTCAGTTCAAACGTCTTGGCGTGCTCGGCGAATGGGACCATCCCTACATCACCCTAGACAAGAGCTACGAAGCGGCCCAGCTCCGTCTTTTTGGCGAGATGGTGGCCAAAGGTCTGATCTACAAGGGTCTGAAACCGGTCTACTGGTCGCCTTCAAGCGAATCGGCGCTCGCCGAAGCCGAAATCGAATATCATGATATCAAGTCGCCATCCATCTATGTGGCCATGCCTTTGAGGAACACCAAGAGTCTGGTGCCAAGGACCACGGAACTGTTGATCTGGACGACAACACCATGGACGATTCCCGCCAACCTGGCGATCGCCGTCGGTCAATATATCGAATATGTTCTCATCAAGGTTGATGGCCGCCATCTGGTCGTCGCCAAAAGCCGGCTTGACGATCTGAACACCCTCCTCGGCTGGAAGGAACTGGAGACTGTCGCCACGTTCTTCGGCTCCGAACTCGAGGGCATGACCTACAAACACCCGCTCTATGACCGCGTTTCGCCGGTCGTTTTGAGCGAGCATGTCTCGACCGAAGACGGAACCGGACTCGTCCACATCGCTCCGGGACATGGCGAAGAGGACTTCCTGGTCGGTCAGCAATATGGCCTGGATGTCTATTGTCCCGTCGATGGTCACGGCGTGATGATGCCCGAGGCGGGAGCAAGATTCGCCGGGCTGTTCGTCGATGACTGCAACCTGGAGGTAATCAAGGCCCTGGAAGAAGAAGGAGCCTTGCTGAAGACGATGGAGATTCTGCATAGCTATCCCCATGACTGGCGTACCAAGAAGCCGGTCATCTTCCGTGCGACCCCGCAATGGTTCGCCTCGATCGACTTGTTGAAACAAGACATCCTGAAAGCGATCCAGACGGTGAAGTGGTATCCGTCCTGGGGTGACATCAGGCTTGCCAACATGATCAAGGAGCGCGGTTCCTGGTGCATCTCCCGGCAACGGACCTGGGGCGTGCCGATCCCGGCCTTCTATACCGAGAACAACACGCCGATCCTGGAACAGGATATCATCGAACACGTGGCGAAAATCTTTGAAAAAGAAGGCTCAAACGCCTGGTTCACCATGACCGAGAAAGAACTCCTGCCGGAAGGCTATACCCATCCCGATTCGCCAAGCGGTGTGTTCCGCAAGGAATCAGACATCATGGACGTCTGGTTCGATTCGGGTTCCAGCCATCACGGCGCCATGATCGAAAGAGGTTTGCCATACCCTGCCGACCTTTACCTCGAAGGCTCGGACCAATACCGCGGCTGGTTCAATTCCAGTCTCATAACCGGCATCGCCACCATGGGTGAAAGCCCCTACAAGACCTTGGTTTCGCATGGCTTCGTTCTGGACGGTGAAGGCAGAAAGATGTCCAAATCGCTCGGCAACGTCGTCGATCCGAACAAGATCGCCGATTCCCTTGGCGCCGATATCTTCCGCCTCTGGGTCGCGAGCGTCGACTATCAGTCCGATGTCAGGCTGTCCGATGACTTGCTGAAGCAGGTCGCCGAAAGCTACCGCAAGATCAGAAACACCTTCAAGTTCCTGCTCGGCAATCTGTTCGACTTCGACAAGGACAAGAACACCGTTCCCTTTGAGGAACTGAACGAGATTGACAGATACCTGATGATCAAGACGAACAATCTGGCCAAAGAGGTGCTTGAAGCCTACCAGGAGTTCAAATTCGACGAAGTGTACCGGAAGACGACCAATTTCGTCACTTTCGTCTCCGCCTTCTATCTCGACTTCGCGAAGGACGTCCTCTATATCGAGACAGCAAACAGCAAGGAACGCAGAAGGATGCAGACGGTGCTTTTCGCCATCACCGACACCCTGCTGAGACTTTTGACTCCGATCATTCCGCATACGACTTCGGAAGCCTACTCCTATCTGGTTTCCCGGGACCGGGAGGATATCTACCTCCTCGACATGCCTGTCGTCAAAGACTACACAGGCGACCTGGAGAAGCAATACGACCGTTTCATGGAAATGCGGGAAGACGTCTTGAAAGCTCTCGAGATCGCCAGAAACGACAAGGTGATCGGAAAGAGCCTCAATGCCCATCTGATCCTCTATCCGAAAGGCCGGTTCGAATCATTGCTCGATGAACTTGACGTCAATTTGGCCCGGGTCTTCATCGTTTCGAAACTCGAAGTCAGGAAAGACGGCTACGGTTCCTACAAGGCCGAGGACATCTCGATTGATGTCCTGCCCGCTAAGGGCGACACCTGCGCCCGTTGCTGGAGCGTGGTCGATCATGTCGATACCGACGGCCTTTGCCCGAGATGCCATGACATCGTCAATCCTCAGGAATGAACGGTAGCTGACAGCCTTTACGTAACCGGCGATTCCGGCTGCCTTCATTGACATTTTTCTTTGTATCAAGTATACTATATTGGCATGGATTTCTTCCGCCAATTCCCCTCGCTACGACCTTTGTGCCGATTCGATAGTCGGGGAAAGGAGTCATCATGAATATCAACGAATTGATCGATCACACCTACCTCAAGGCCTTCGGGACCCGCAAGGAGATCGACCTCTTCCTGCAACAAGCCAGGGAGTATCATTTCCAAAGCATATGTGTCAATCCGATTTATGTCAGATATTGTCATGAGGCCCTGGCCGGAACCGGTATCCACGTAGGCACCGTTGTCGGTTTCCCCCTGGGAGCCAACACGACTGAAACCAAAGTGTTCGAAACCTTGAATGCCGTCAAGAACGGCGCCGACGAGATCGATATGGTGATCAATATCGGTGAGCTCAAATCCGGAAATTATGACTATGTCCGAACGGAAATCGACGCTGTCGTCAAAGCCGCCGGGGGCCGCATTGTGAAAGTCGTAATCGAAACCTGTTATCTATCCGATGCCGAGATCGTCGCCGCTTCGGAGCTGATTGCAAAGACGGATGCCACCTACATCAAGACTTCCACCGGCTACGGCTCCGAAGGAGCCACTAAGGCCGCTGTGCAATTGATGAAAAAACATGGTGGCGGCAAGCAAATCATGGCTTCCGGAGGCATCCGGACCAGGATGGATTTCGAGCGCATGCTCGATGCCGGAGCCAACAGGATCGGCACCAGCAACGGCGACCAGATCGTCAAAAACGAATCGAGGAGTGGCTATTGATGTCCGAAGCCCAGAAAGCCATCATCAAGAAGGCCGAACAGATCGTCTCATCCTTCAACATTCTTTTCATCCTCCTGAATTCGCTGATCTATACGGCGATCCTTTTCATCGGGTTCATCGTGCTCAAGATCGATCCCGACTGGGTGACGATCGCCATTGTCTTCGTCCTGCTTGTCGCTTATTTCTTCCTGAAGGATTTCGTCTTGTACAAACAAGCGAAAAAATCGATCCAGTCCCAATATGCTTTCCTGATCGCGAAACATCCGCATCTCACCTTGTTCATCCCGATCATCGGCAAGAACGGAACGATGCTTTTCATGAAGCGGGCGGCTCTGTATATCGATGGCGACAGCCTCTATCTGGAGGCTTTCGACCAGAAGGCCTTCAAGAGCACGCCGACGAAAAGCATCTCGATGCCCCATGGTGATGATTTTACAATCAAGGATATCGTCCATGACAAAAGGAAGCCCTATTACCTGGTGTCATCGACGATCAAGGAACACAACTATGATTTCATCATTCCCGATGACGAGAATGTCATCGCCAGCGTCAATGCCAAAATCGACAACATAGAAAAGGAAGTGGCCTAATGTCAACACCACATATTCAAGCCGAAAAGCATGAGATCGCGAAAACCGTGCTGATGCCAGGCGATCCGTTGCGCGCCAAATACATCGCCGACACGTTCCTTACCGACGTCAAACTCTTCAACAATGTCCGGAACATGTTCGGCTACACCGGGAAATACAAAGGTCGGGAAATCTCGGTCATGGGTTCGGGCATGGGCATGCCCTCGATCGGCATCTATGCCTATGAGCTGTTCAAGTTTTTCGCTGTCGAACGGATCATCCGTATCGGCTCGGCCGGATCCTATTCCCCGTCCCTGAAACTGTACGACACCATGCTCGTGACCGATGCCTGGAGTGATTCCAGTTTCGCGAAAGCCCAGAACGGATCCACCAAAAAGATCTTGAAGGCCACCCTCGAACTGAACAGAGAACTGCTGAAGGCGGCCAAAAAACTTTCCATCCCCCTTGTCAAGGGCCGGGTCCACTCCTCCGATGTCTTTTATCGCGAGGACGGCCAATTTCACAAACAACTGCTCGAAAAGCATCATTGTCTGGCTGTGGAGATGGAATCTTTCGCCTTGTTCCATACCGCTGAACTTCTCGGCAAGCAATCTGCCTGCCTCCTGACGATCTCCGATTCTTTGATCACCAAAGAAGAGACGACGCCGGAAGAAAGACAGACCGCCTTCACCAACATGATGAAGATCGCCTTGGAGCTAGCCTGACACACCCTGGATGTTTATCGCCGATAAACATCCTTTATTCTATGAGGAGACTGCGACATCAATGCTAAAACAGATCGGCAACGTTCTGGTTCATTATGAACCTTCCACCAAATTCAAAACCATTTCCATCGCGGTGAAATTCATCACCGCTTTTCGGGCTGAAAACTTGAACGAGCGCTCGCTGATACCGGAAATGCTGATGGGGGGGACGAAAAAGTTGATGACATCCCCGCTTGTCCAGCAGGAGCTATCTGGTCTCTATGGCGCGGAAATCAACACTTCCACCCAGAAGATCGGGCTCCAGAGCGTGATCGCCTTCGACATGACCCTCATCAATGAAAAATACCTTCCCGGGAACCCCAAGCTGTTGCCTAAGGCCTGCCAATTGTTGAGCGAGGTCATCTATCAGCCGCGGCGATTCCGCAATTCACTTCGCAAGCTGCTTTTCCTTCAGGAGAAACGGATGCTCGCGGAAGAGTTGACGAGTGAATACCATGACCGCTTCAGTTATGGCTATACCCGTTTCAAACAGCTCATGTTCGCCGAGGAGTTGTTCCGCCTTTCCCCCAGGGGCGAGCTTGTCAGTCTGCCTGATACCACCCTGGAAAGCGTCAATGCCGCCTATCTGGACATGATCGCCAACGACCAGGTCGTGATCTTTGCGGTCGGTGACTTCGCTGAAGAAGAAATGGATAGGTTGATCGCCGATCATTTCGCCTCTGGGACGGACACGTTCCCTAGCGAATGGCTCGACCGGGAAACGAAGGCTGAGTTGCACCCGGCGATGGTAACGGAATACGGGGATCTGAACCAGGCCCGGATCTACATGGGCTTCCGGACCCCCATCAACAGCGCCGACAGGGGGCATCACGCGATGCTCTTGTACAATGTCATCCTCGGCGATTCCGATCAGGCGAAACTGTTTCTCGAGATCAGGGAAAAACATAATCTCAGCTATGATATCTCCTCGACCTACATCGCCAACAAGGGCGTAGTGTTCGTCTTTGCCGGAACCGATGTCGGCAAAGAGGAAGATTTGATCGACAAAATCAGCGGTGTAATTGCCAACTTCAAGGGTTCCCTTACCGAAGAAGACCTGTCTTTGGCCAAGGAAACGGCCAAGAAGCGGATCCTCCAAGGAGCGGATTCCGCCGATTTCATCATCAATCGGACCTTCTACAACTATGCCTTGTTCCGGAAAAAGTATTCTTTGGAGGAACATCTTAATAGCATAGAAGCTGTGACGATGGCCGATATCTTTGCCGCCGCCGACAGCCTGGAACTGGACACGACTTTCGTCTATACGAGGAAGGAGGGTCATCAAGATGAATAAACTATCCTTCCAGTCGCTAGGCGAAGAGCTTTTCGAAGAGGTTCTTGATTGCGGGCTCCGGGTCATCGTGCTCCCGAAAACGGGTTTCTACCGGAAGGCGGCCACGCTTCTGGTACCGTTCGGCTCGATCGACGCCCAGGTTATTCTTCCCGAGACTGAAGAGACATTGTCCTTTCCGGAGGGAACAGCCCATTTTCTCGAACATATGCTCTTTGAAAGCGGCGAGGAGAATATCTCCCGGAGGTTCGCTCTCCTCGGAGCATCGGTAAACGCCTATACCACCTATAACCGCACGGCCGTCTATTTCACGACCACCAATGGCATCGACGAACCCCTGGGTCTGCTTTTCGACATGCTTTGCTGTCCCAGGTTCAAGGACAAATCCGTCGCCAAGGAACGTGAGATCATCGCCAAGGAGATCGAGATGTACAAGGATGATGTCGAGCAGACGATGTACTACGATCTCATGCATTCCCTCTATCGGAAAAATACGATCCAGAATGATATCGCGGGGGCGAAAGCCTCGATCGCCGAAATCACTCCGGAAGTCCTCGCCAGGGCTTTCGAAATCTTCTATCAGCCCCATGGCCTCATTCTCGTCCTCTCGGGCGATTTCGAACTTGAAAGGATCAGAGACCGGATCCGGAGCCATCGACTCTTTTCCCAGCCGGGGAAGAAAACGCCTTTCGTTCGCGTCATCACTCCGGAGACTAGCATTGTCCGCACCGCCCGGAAAGAGAAGAAGCGCGATCTATTGACGAGTCTTGTCATGTTCGGGCTCAAGATTCCGAGGGAAACCATCGTCACTCCATTCGAGGCGGCGCTCCAGGAAATCAGGTACCAGTTGTTTCTCGACACCTATTTTGGCAAGACCGCCAGGATCCAGGAGACGATGTTGAAGAAGAAACTGATCAACAGCACCTTCGATTTCTCCGTCAACGCCGATCAGGGTTTCGGTCATGTCGTGATCTATGCCGAGACCAACCGTCCGCATCAGACGATCGCCTTTTTGGAGGCTATGGTGCGGAATCTGGAGCAATACACGCTTGATGCCGAAAACTTCCAAAGGCTGAAACGGAAGATGATCGGCGATTTCATCCAGGTGTTCGATTCCGTGTCCCGGGCCAACGCCCTCATATCCGATTATTTCATGAGAGGCGTCAACATCTTCGACCTGATCGAGGAAATCTCCCGGTTGGAGCCAAAGGATCTGGATACTTTACATAGCGAGATCGCTAGGATATCCATGGCAATCGTCCATTATCATGCCTGAAACGGTTCCAGAAGTGCTATAATTGTTAAATGGGGGTGAAATCATGTCCGACTGTAAAGTCTATCTCAACAAGAATGAGGAAGATCGCATCATCAGAGGCCACGCCTGGGTCTTCAGCAATGAAGTGTCCCGACTCGAAGGCAAGGTGCAAAGCGGCGATATCGTGTCCGTTTACTCACATGCGGGCTTGTTCCTCGGCCAGGGTTTCCTCAATACCGCCTCCAAGATCTTCGTCCGGATCGTCTCCCGTTCGGAAGCGAAGATCGACGAAGAGTTCTTCCGCCGGAAACTGGTGTCCGCAAAATACTTGCGGGTCGAAGCCGGGTTCGGCGAGACCTACCGTGCCTTTTTCGCCGAAGCCGACGGAATCCCCGGCCTCATCGTCGACAAATACAGTCAATATCTCTCGGTCCAGTTTCTGACCCTTGGTGTCGATATCAGGCGCGACATGTTCATCAGGCTATTGGTGGGGATCTATCAGCCTCTGGGCATATATGAACGTAGCGACGTAGCGGTCCGGGAAAAAGAAGGGCTTCCGGAAAGGACCGGTGTATGCTACGGCGAGATTCCCGCTGAAGTAGAAATCCGCGAAGGCGATCTCAGCTTCCTCGTCGATATCCAGAACGGCCAGAAAACCGGCACCTTCCTCGATCAGAGCCGCAATCATCAGGCCATCCGCTCCTATTGCCCGGGCAAGCGGGTTCTGGACTGCTTTTCCCATAACGGCAATTTCGCCCTTCAGGCCAAGGCGGCGGGAGCCGAAGAAGTCATCGCCGTCGATCTTTCCCGGGAGGCATGCGCAACTATCGCCCGGAACGCCGAACTGAACAAACTCGAGATCACTATCGTCCAGGCGGATGTCTTCGAATTCCTCCGCAAAGAAATACAGAACTCCAGACCCTACGGCCTGATCGTCCTCGACCCTCCGGCCTTCACCAAGACCAGACAGAAACTGCCCCAGGCCTTAAGAGGCTACAAGGATATCAATCTCCAAGCCATGCGTCTCCTGGAAGACGGCGGCATTTTGGTCAGTGCCTCCTGCTCGCATTATTTGGACCTTTTCACCTTCATGGATGTGCTGGGCGAAGCCGCAATGGATGCCGGCAAGAGTCTGAAACTTCTGGAGATCAAAACCCAGGCACCGGATCATCCGGCCCTGATCGGCAGCGAAGAGACGCTGTATCTGAAGTTTCTGATCCTGAAGGTCGACACTTTGAAAAAGGAGGATGGCTATGATAATACGCTCGATCTCGCTTAAGCAGAGCGCCGCGGCCAAGAGTCAGTTTCCTGGCGACAATCTTCCCCAGGTCGTCGTTTCTGGCCGCAGCAACGTCGGCAAATCTTCCTTCATCAACGCCATGCTCAACAACAACCGGGTGGCCCGGGTTTCCCAGACGCCGGGAAAAACCCGTCTGATCAACTTCTTCCTCATCAACGAAAGCTTCTATTTTGTGGATATCCCCGGTTATGGATACGCCCGCGTCAACCAGGACATGCTGACCAGGTTCCACCAGCTGATCGAGAGCTACCTCGAATCAGCCACGACGCTTTGTCTTGCGATCCTGCTTCTGGACATCAGGCACAATCCGACCAAGGACGACCTGTTGATGAAGGCCTATTTCGAGAGCCGGGGCTACAAGATTGTCTTCGTTTTGACCAAAGCCGACAAGCTCTCTGGCAACCAGAGGGCCAAACAAAGGGCTTTGATCCAAAATACGCTTGCCCTCGAGAAGACCGACCGGATGGTCATGTTCTCCTCCCATACCAAGGAAAACCGGGATTTGCTGTGGGAATTGATCGAGAAGGCTTTGGTAAAGGAGGCTGGTCCTGATGCTGGAAAAATTGTTTGACAGGCTGGCTGCCGACTACGACCAGACAGTCGAGGAATCGGACCGCCTGCGTCAGTTTCCCTTCGCCGGCTATGACGAAGTCCTGACGATGATCGCCAACCAGGTGATGGGCGCCACCCATATCACCCAGGCCAAGATTCTTGATCTGGGCATCGGAACCGGTCAACTCTACCAGAAACTGCCGCCGGAGAAGTTCCGGCTGTATGGTTTCGACATTTCGGAAAAGATGCTGGAACAGTCCAGGCTCCGCTATCCGGAGGCCATTCTTCTGCATCATGACTTCCTCAAGGGCATTCCCGAGGCCTTCAAGGAGGAGAAGTACGATTTCATCATCGCCACCTATTCCCTCCATCATCTGGACCTCGCCGCCTTCACCGGCATGATCGACCATCTTTTGGGCTGTCTTGTCCCTTATGGAAAGATCCTGATCGGTGATGTGATGTTCTCGAGCCAGACCGAAAAGGATATGTGCCGGAAGCAATGCGGCGAATACTGGGATGAAACCGAACACTACCACGTCTTCTCCCAACTGATCGAACTTCTGGACGGCAGACTTGCCCTGAGTTTCTTGAAAATCTCCTTTTGCGCCGGGGTTCTCGTCGTCGAGAATTATCACGAAACCGCTTTACAAATGGAGGATTCTTTGGTACAATACAACAGAAATACCGTGAAATGGAAGAGTAGTCAGTCCGGGAAAAAAGCGAGCAGACGTCTGGTGCAAGTCTGCCTGAAGGATCGATGAACGTCGCCATGGAGTTGCCGGGATGAAACCAAGTAGTTCCGGACGTCGCCGGCGTTAACGGCTTCGAGTGCTAGCATAGCTAGAACAAAGGTGGTACCGCGATCAACATCGTCCTTTTTCAAGGACGATTTTTCTTTGGAGGAACTTATGGAAAACAAGAACTATATCCTGTATCTGCGCAATATGGTAGGCGACAAGAAAGTGATCCTGAACGCCTGTTCCGTCGTGATCGTGAACGACAGGAACGAAGTGCTGCTGGAAAAGCGGAGCGACAATCAGCTCTGGGGTCTTCCGGGCGGGCTGATGGAACTCGACGAGGATATCGAGACCTGCGCCATCCGCGAGGTCAAGGAGGAGACGAATCTGGATATCGTCCTCACCCGTTTCCTGGGCGTCTTCAACAACCCGTTGATGCGCTGGCGGGAAAAGGACGAGGCCCGGGTCATCGCTTTCGCCTTCGTCGGCAAAGTGGTGGGCGGAATGCTCAATATCAACGATTCCGAATCACTTGAACTGGCCTACTTCAGTTACGACAATCTGCCAAAAATCCACTCGGTGGACAACTACGAGACGATCAAGGCCTATTATGAAGACAAAAGCTGTTTGGTGGAAGGGAAGTGTTATCATGAATGACATGCCGCAAAAATACGATTTTCGGACGGTTGAGGAAGGCAAATACGATTTTTGGCTAGGAAGCGGGTTCTTTGCTTCTGGCGATCTTTCGAAGCAGCCGTTCACGATCGTGATTCCCCCGCCCAATGTGACCGGAAAGCTGCATCTCGGACACACCTGGGACAACACCATCCAAGACATCATCATCCGCAGGAAGCGGATGCAGGGCTTCGATAGTCTCTACCTTCCGGGCATGGACCATGCCGGAATCGCGACCCAGGCAAGGGTCGACCAGAAGTTGAAAAGCCTGGGCATCGACCGGTATGAACTCGGCCGGGAGAAGTATCTAGAGGTCGCCTGGAAGTGGAAGGAAGAATATGCCGGCTACATCCGCGAACAATGGAAGAACATGGGACTCTCCCTCGACTACAGCAAGGAGCGTTTCACCTTGGACGAAGGCTTGTCCCAAGCCGTCGAGAAGGTGTTCATCTCCCTTTATGAGAAAGGCTACATCTACCGGGGCGAAAGGATCATCAACTGGGATGTCGAAGCCAAGACGGCCCTTTCAAACATCGAAATCGAACATGTCGATGTGGAGGGCGCCCTGTATTACTATACCTATCCGTTCGTCAACCGTAAAGGCGGTCTGACGGTCGCGACCACCAGACCGGAGACGATGTTCGCCGACACTGCCCTGATGGTCCATCCTCGGGATGGACGTTTCCAGGAATATGTCGGTGAGGAAGTCTTTATCCCCGCGACCAAAACCAGGATCAAGGTCATTGTCGACGAATATGTCGACCGGGAGTTCGGAACCGGCGTCGTCAAAGTCACGCCCGCCCACGACCCCAATGACTTTGTCGTCGGCAAAAGGCACGGCCTGCCGATGCCTTTGTGCATGAACGAAGACGGAACGATGAACAAACTCGCCTTTGCCTATGAGGGCCTGGACCGTTTCGCCTGCCGGAAAAGAGTCGTCGAGGATTTGCGTACGCTTGGTCTTCTGGTCAAAATCGAGCCGATCGTGCACAGCGTCGGCCACAGTGAGAGAACCGGCGTCATGATCGAACCCAGACTTTCCAAACAATGGTTCGTCGCCATGAAGGATCTGGCTCAAAACGCCATCGACAAAAGTGAAGTCGGTTTCGTCCCCGAACGCTTCGAGAAGGTTTTCCGCCACTGGATGGAGGAGATCGAGGACTGGTGCATCTCCAGACAGCTATGGTGGGGGCACCGGATTCCCGTCTGGTACAAAGGTGAGGAAATCTATTGCGGTCATCAGGCTCCGGGACCCGGATACACCCAGGATCCCGACGTGCTTGACACCTGGTTCTCGTCCGCGTTGTGGCCGTTCTCGACCCTCGGGTGGCCCGAGGACACCGAGAGTTATCGGCGTTACTATCCGACGAGCGTGCTCATCACCGGCTACGACATCATTTTCTTCTGGGTCGCACGCATGATCTTCCAGGCGATCGAATTCACCGGGAAATCCCCGTTCGCGGAATGTCTGATCCATGGTCTGATCCGCGACAACCTGGGCCGGAAGATGTCGAAGTCTTTAGGCAACGGCGTCGATCCGATCGAAGTGATCTCGGAATACGGAGCCGACAGCCTCAGGTATTTCATCTCCACCAATTCCGCCCCCGGCATGGATCTTCGCTATGAGACCGAAAAAGTTGAATCGAGCTGGAACTTCATCAACAAGCTCTGGAACATCAGCCGCTATGTTGGCATGACCACCGAAGGCTTCGCCTATCAGGACATCAGACTCGTTCCCGAGGAAATGAATTTCGCCGACAGGTGGATCATCCACCGTCTGAACCAGACGATCCGCCAGGCGGACCTGCTGTATGACCGGTATGATTTCGGCGAAGCGGCGAAAATCATCTACAATTTCACCTGGAACGATTTCGCTTCCTGGTATGTGGAGATGAGCAAGCTCGACGCCTATAGCAAGGTTACGAAATCGGTCTTGCTCCATACGCTCGAATGCATCATCAAACTGCTTCATCCGGTGATACCTTTCGTCACAGAGGAAATCTATCAACGGCTGAACTATCCTGACAAGTCGATCATGGTCTCCGCCTGGCCAAGCGACAATGGGATGAATTTCCCCGAAACCGAAAACAGCGACTGGTTCTTCGAACTGATCCGCAAGTTGAGACAGATCAGAAACGAATACAATGTGGCCTACACCAAACCACTCGACATCCTGATCGAGTGTGAACCGAAGATTGAGGAATTCATCAATCTTAACCGGATCTACCTCGACAAGTTCGTCAATCCAGGGAAGGTCACCATCGAGAAGGCTTTGGGTAAACTCGGAAATGTCCTGCCGATCGTTTTCAATGAAGCGAAAATCTATCTGCCGCTTGGCAGCCTGATCGATATCGAAGCCGAAAAAGCCCGTCTGGAAAAGGAGATTGCCGAGCTGGAAAAAGAAATCGCAAGAAGCCAGTCGATGCTTGAAAATGAGAACTTCATGAATAAGGCGCCCGAGGCTAAAATAGAGTCGGAACGGCAAAAGTACGCCCTTTACCAGGAACGGATGCTGGAAGCAAAAACCAGGCTTCGGGAGCTTGTTCGATAACAATGTTCCTATCCTTTCCAGAGGCAAAGACCTGGATCGAGACGGCAAAAAGATTCGGGGAAAAGCTCGATCTCAGGCGCATGGAAATCGCCTGCGAGTTGTTGGGCCAACCCCAGAAAAGCTATCTGACGGTCCATGTGGCGGGAACCAACGGCAAAGGTTCGACCGCCAACTACATCAAAAACGTTCTGTATGACGCCGGCTTTAAAGTCGGCATCTACACATCGCCATATGTCGTCAAATTCAACGAGCGAATCGGCATCGACCAGTACTTCATTTCCGATCAGGAAATCATTGCCTACGCCAATCAGATCCAGGAACTATCGGAGAGGATCAGCCGCGAATATGACGAGCACATCACCTTTTTCGAGATCCTGACCCTGATGGCCTTTCTCTATTTCCGGGACAACCATGTCCAGTATGCGGTGATCGAGGTCGGCCTTGGCGGACTTCTGGACGCCACGAACGTGATCATACCAGAAGTCGCCTGCATCACCAACATCTCCTATGACCACATGAAACAGTTGGGGGACACCCTGGAAAGCATCGCCCTCAACAAGCTCGGTATCGTCAAGGAGGGAGTGCCCCTCGTCACGGCGATCGAGAACAAACAGCTATATCCGTTGTTCTACGAAGTCACTTCCCGGAAGAACTCCCGGCTCAAGATCATCGATTTCAGCCTTATCTCCGCGGTTTCGGTGGGCGAAGTCACTACTTTCCGCTACCGGATGGAGCCTTATGAACTCCAGTTGCCCGGCCTGCATCAGATCAAGAATGCCTGCCTCGCGATCGAGGCAATCCGGATCCTGAGGCTGAGAAACAAGGTCAAAATCCGGGAAATCAACATCAAGAACGGCCTGAGGATGACGACCTGGCCCGGCCGCTTCGAGATCTTCAACCACAACATCGTGCTAGACGGCGCCCACAACATCGGGGGCATCGAGAGCCTGAAACAGACGCTTGCGGCCATGTATCCCGGCCGTTACATCAAATGTCTCTTCTGCATGATGAAGGACAAGGAACATGCCAAGGTCATCGCCGAACTCGACAACGTCGTCGACGAGTTCCATTTCACACAGATCGATTATCCGCGCCGTGCGGAGGCGATCGACCTCTATAACGAAAGCCATCACGAAAACAAGCATGTCCATCACGACCACAAAGCGATTTTCATGGCTTTGAAGCGCTTGCTTAAGGAAGACGAGGTCCTGCTTGTGACCGGATCGCTCTATTTCATCTCCGAAATCAGGAAACTGATCGTGGAAGAATAAGAAGACGGAATAGTCCGTCTTTTTTTCGGGAAAAAGGTCTCTAGGCGCGTAGACTTTATCCGGGCGATATATTTGGAATACATGATCAGGGACATGCCGGAAAACGAACGGCCACGGGAGCGACTCGAAGCCTATGGGGCCAAGAGCCTGTCGACCTATGAACTGGTAGCGATCCTGATCGCTTCGGGTTCGCGCCGGTATTCGGCGATCGAGGTCGCGAAAGCGATCGTGAACGACACATTGGAACTATCCGACCTCGAAGACAAGACGATCAGCGAGCTGGCGACGATCCGTGGGGTCGGGAAAGTCAAGGCGATCACCATTCTGGCGGCGATCGAACTCGGAAAAAGGGTGCTCCACAGCAGGGTGGAGAAGACCAGCATCCAGTCGCCAAGGGACGTCTATCTCCTGTTCGCGGATGAATTCACGGGCTTGAAGCAGGAGACCCTCAACGTGCTCTTCCTGGATCTGAAGGCGAATCTGATCGCCAAGCGACAGATCTTCGTCGGCAGTCTCAACCAGTCGCTGATCCATCCCCGGGAAGTGTTCCGCTATGCGGTCAAATATTCGGCGTTCCAGCTGATCCTGGTCCACAACCACCCCTCGGGCGATCCGGAGCCCTCGTTTCAGGATATCGAGGTTACGAAGCGCTTCCAGGAGATCGGGGAGATTCTGCAGATCAAATTGATCGACCACGTGGTGATCGGCAGGGAATCCTATGTGTCGATCAGCGAATGGATGAGCCGGAAACAGAAAAAAGCCAACTCGGGATGAGTTGGCTTTTTGACTTATTGAAACTTAGTTGCCACTGGATGATGCGTCGTTGGTGGCGGTGGGGTTCTGGGTGGTGTCGGGAACCGTGGTCGTGTCGGTAGTGGGGATGGCGGTGGTGTCGGAAGTATCGACACCGGTGGTCGTTTCCGTATCATCGGGTGCGGTCGTCGTCACGGTCGTGGTCTGGTTGCCGTTCTGATGGGGCATGGTATAGGTGCCATGATTCTGGTATTGTTCGATGGCTTCCTGGTTCTGACGGATCCGTTCCTGGGTCTGGTTGCGGAAAGCCTCCACGGCCTGTTCGTGCTCCTGAATCCGCGTTTGATGCATGTTTTGGATCTGTTCCCTGACAGCTTGGCCATCGGCCATATACTCGGTCCGAAGCGCCGTGAGGGCATCATGCATTTCGGTTCTCAGTGTTTCGAGCTGGGCTTCGAGATCGGTGGTGTCGCCTTCTTCGGCTTCAACCTGGGCGATCTGTTCCTCAAGCGCCTGGATTTGCGGCAGGTATTCGTCAAGGATCGCCTGTCTGTCTTCCTGGAATTGGACTCTGAGTTCGGCGCAGATTTCCTTCTGTTCCGCGACCTTGTCCTGGATGATCTTGACGAGTTCCTGTTGGGCCATCTGTAAAGCGTCTTCGAAGACCAGGGTGTCATCGGCTTGCAGGGCGCGATTGACCGTTCTCAGGAATCCGACGCTGACACCGAGTTCCTCGGCCTGGGCGATCAGGTCCTGATTTTCCTTGGCGATGGCCCTACCGAACATTCCGCGCTCCTGGAATCCTTGATTGAAACGTTCCTGGAGTTTTTCCTGGGTCTGTTCGTTGGTGCAGGTGATTTCGACGGTGGTGCCATCCGATTCGGGATCGATATAGCCAAGGTCGATCGCTTCATCGATGATTTCATTGACGGCATCGTCGAGTTTCTTGTTTTCCAAGCTGAGATTCAGCAGCAGAACTTCTCCATCCTGGTTCAGGGCAGTGGCGCTCTGGACATTGTCGTTTTCGTCCAGGACCATGTCGATTCCGGGATTGATCTCGATCGTGGCATAGGCCAGTTCGCTGGCCGATTGCGTGCATCCGGCGAGGAATAGTCCAAATACCAGCGCGAATGCGGAACCGGCAAACATAAACAATTTTTTCATAATAAAAGTCCTCCTTTATTATTTTTCGCTAAATATACGCAGGGAGGACTTGTTTTATTGGTGATCGGGGCTTATTTTTCGATAAATTCGCGGATATCGGCGAACACTACGTCCTTGTCGAGTTCGTTGAGGATTTCGTGGTGGTCTTCGGGGTAGAGCTTCATCTCGACGTTTAGGAGGCCGAAGTTCTGGAGGCGTTTCTGGAGCATGGCGATTTTCTTGCCGTAGTCACTGAGACCGTCCTTGCCTCCGGATATCATCAGGATCGGGAGATCCTTCCGGATCCTGCGGAGGTTTTTGGGCTTGTTGATGTAGTTCAGCCACTTGAACAAGTCGCGGTTGGCCATGACCGTGAACGGTTGGCCGCAGATCGGGGAATTGTGGTAATAATCGACGATCGCCTGGTCGCGGGACAGCCATTCCTCCTTGAGTCCGTGGATGATTCCGTCCTTGCGCATCTTGGCGGAAATGGAATCGATCGATATGTCCTGGACCAGCTTGGAGACGTATTTCGGGCCTTTGAAAAAGCCTATGAGCCCGGCCAGGGCGACGCCCAGGGATGTGATCGGTCCGCAATAGCATGACGTTCCCGACCAGATGGCCTTGGTGTAGAAATCCGGATAGTCGATGACGAGCTTCTGGGCCAGGAAGGAACCCATGCTGTGACCAAGGACATAGTATTTCATATTGGGGTATTTCTCGGCGATGTAGTCCTTGACGAGCAGGATGGATTCGAAGGCGAGAATGTCGCCTTTCTTGTCGGCGAAATGGACATATTCCGTCGTCTTGGTGCTCAGTCCGTGGCCGAGGATGTCGCAGCTGGCGACAATATAGCCGTGTTTGGCAAGAAACTCGGCGAAAAGGCCGTATCTTGCGAAATGTTCGCTGGCACCATGGATGATCTGAATAACTCCTTTCGCGGTTGTTTCGGGTTCGTAGACATAAATGTGGATCGGATTGCCTTGGGAATCGTTCTTCGTGAATTTCAGCATTTTTGGCTCCCTCAAATAGAGTATATTTATATTACAATTATAACATTTACCGTTTTAATATCAACTGAATTTTGATATAATGAATTTCAAAGAGGTGCGGTATGGAAAAATACATTTTGGCTATCGATCAGGGCACTACATCCTCCCGGACGATCATCTTCGACAAAGCGGGAAAATCCATCTGTCAGAGCCAGCACGAATTCAACCAGTATTTCCCCGAACCTGGATACGTGCTTCATGATCCGCAGGAAATCTGGGAGTCGGTATCGATCTGTATCGGCGAATGCATGGCCAAGGCCAGACTCCGCCCGGATCAGATCGGGGCGATCGGAATCACCAACCAACGGGAGACGACCATCGTCTGGAACCGACATACGGGCAAGCCGGTATATCAGGCCATCGTTTGGCAGAGCAAGCAGACGATTCCGTTATGCGAAAAGTTGAAGGCAGATGGTTTCGAAACGGTCGTCAGCAACAAGACCGGGCTTTTGATCGATCCCTATTTTTCCGGCACCAAGATCAGGTGGATCCTCGACAATGTGGAAGGAGCAAGGAAAGAGGCCGAAAACGGGAACCTGCTGTTCGGTACCGTCGATACGTGGATTCTTTGGAATCTCACCGACGGCAAGGTCCATGCGACCGACTATTCGAACGCTTCGCGCACGTTGCTATACAACATCTACGACCTTTGCTGGGATGAAGAACTATTGAAGATATTCGGCATTCCGAGAGCGATGCTGCCGGAAGTGAGACCATCTTCCGGATTGTTCGGCAAGACGTCGAAGAACGCCTTTTATGGCGCCGAGATCCCGATTGCGGCGATCGCAGGCGATCAGCAGGCCGCCCTGTTCGGCCAGACCTGTTTCAATGAAGGCGACATCAAGAACACCTACGGCACCGGCTGCTTCCTGCTTATGAATACGGGTCAGAAGCCCATCCGTTCCCACAAAGGCCTTCTCACCACGATCGCCTGGGGATTGGCTGGCAAAGTGACCTATGCCCTCGAAGGCTCGATCTTTGTCGGCGGCTCGGCGATCCAATGGTTGCGGGACGGGATCAAGGTGATCAAATCCTCGGCTGATTCCGAAGGACATGCCCTGGCGGCCGTTTCCAACCAGGGAGTCTATTTCGTACCCGCGTTCGTCGGCCTGGGGACCCCATATTGGGACATGGAAGCCAAAGGAGCCATCTTCGGCATCACCAGAGGGACGACGAGGGACCATATCATCCGCGCCACCCTGGAAGCGATCGCTTACCAGACGAAAGACGTCATCCAGGTCATGGAAAACGAATCCGGTCTGAAACTGACTAGACTGAGGGTCGACGGTGGCGCTTCGGCTAACGAATTTCTGATGCAGTTCCAAAGCGATATCCTGAATGTGTACATCGACAAACCGGCAACCAGCGAGACCACCGCTCTTGGAGCCGCCTATCTCGCCGGCATCGCCGTCGGCGTCTGGCAGATCGATAACATCAGGCAGATGTGGGGCGTGGACAAGGTTTTCAAGCCGTCTCTGTCCGAGAAGGATCGAAAGAAACTCTATGACGGCTGGAAAAAGGCCGTTGGCGCCTGTATGGCCTTCAAATCTTAAAATGCGTGCATTTTCGCTTGTGATGTAATATAATATCTCTGGAGTTCATGAGGTGAAGTCATGCAGGAAAAAATGGATCTTTTCAACAATCTGAAGAAAAAAAGCGAATTGTTTGTGGCGCTTGGCGGACTGGTCTTCGCGATCGGAATCGTGCTTTTCCTGGCGCTGCAATCCACAACCGGGGATTCAAACAATGTGATTCCCTTCCTGGTCATGGGAGCGGGCGCCATCGTCGGCGCCGTCGGCGGCGGTACTTTCGCGAAGTTGAAAAGCCGTTTCAAGACCGAAGTTCTGACCGCCTTTTTCGAGGAAAACCTTCCCGGAATCCAGTATCATCCGTTTTCGGGTCTGATGGAACTAGACGTCTATCAGACCGAGTTCCTGAAACGGGCCGACCGTTTCCATTCTGAGGATCTGCTTCAGGGCCAGTTGGAAGAAGTCGATTTCGCTTCGAGCGATGTCAGGCTTGAGGAACGGCATGTCCAACATACGAAGAACGGCACCCGCGTCTACTATGTTCCCTATTTTGTCGGCCGCGTCTTCATGTTCACGTTCAACAAGCCTTTCGAAGGCCATCTGCAGGTGCTTGAGTCCGGTTCACCGCTTTCGGGAAGGAACTTCAAGAAAGTGGAACTGGAATCGATCGACTTCAACAAGAAGTTCAGGACCTTTTCGACCAACGAGCTTTCCGCCTTCTATGTCCTGACTCCCGACATCATGGAAGCGATCAACGAACTGGAAAAACGCAATCCGGGCCGGATCGGTCTGTCTTTCACGGGCAAGAACCTGTATATCGCCATTAACAACAACCGCGACACCTTCGAGATCCAGCTCTTCCGCCGGATCGACAAGCAGATGATGGACGGGTTCAAACGGGACCTGATGGTCATCAAGGATTTCATCCATACGCTCAAGCTGAACACCAAGGTATTCCAAACGCCAGATAAATAAATAAAGATAAAGAATATATAGGAGGAAAAACATGATCACACTGATGACAAACCTGGGAATCACGCTTCTCGTGATCGCAGGCGTATTGCTTCTCATCGTTTTCTGGTACATCGGCACGATGAACCAGCTTCGCCAGCTCGAACTCAAGGTTAACGAGGCCGAATCCGGCATCGACGTCGCCCTGACCAAACGTTTCGACATGCTGACGAAAATGCTCGAGACCACGAAAGGCTATGCAAAACACGAATCGGAAACGCTCGAAAAAGTGGTCAAATGGCGTTCCGGCATCCCTCAGAACGCCACACTCAAGGACAAGGAGGAATTCCTTGGTCAGATGAATCAGGTGGCTTCGGGTATCGACGTCGTCGTCGAGAAATATCCCGATCTCAAGGCCAACACCGTCTTCCTTGAACTGCAGGCCGCGGTTGCCAACACCGAAGAGCATCTCCAGGCCGCAAGGAGGCTTTACAACGCCAATGTCACGCGGATCAACCACGTTATCGTGACCTTCCCGCAAAGCATCGTCGCGAATGCCATCCACATGGAGAAGAAGCCTTATTTCGAAGCCGAAGAGAAAAAACGTCAAGACGTGGAATTCAAGTTCTGATTCTTACATTTTTCGCTCTGTTTTTCGCAAGATAGATCACGCGGGGAAGCATGAAGCTCCGCTTTTTCTATGCTTCCCGGAACTCTTTGCCATTATTGCCTTTTCTCAAAGGCCCAACCGCTTTCCGGCAGTTTGCATCCAGCGCTGATTTTCCTTATCATGGAATAAAAACAAGGAGGAAATCATGCTGAATCAAGTGGTTTTGGTCGGAAGGCTGACAAGAGATCCCGAACTGAGAAAACTGGAAGACGACCGCAGCGTCACGACGATCACCCTGGCGGTGCAGCGTCCGTTCAAAAGTGGTGACACCAACGACTACGAAACGGACTTCTTCAACTGCACGTTATGGAGCGGTATCGCCGAAGCGACCGTCGATTACTGTAAGAAGGGCTCGGTTGTCGGCGTCAAGGCACGCCTGCAACAAAGGGATTACTACATCGACAACAAGAAAGTCTTCAGTTATCCGGAGATAATTGTCGAAAAGATTTCATTCATCTCGACCCAAAAAGACTAAGATGCAGATTTGCATCTTTTTCTTTTTTTCAACTTTGAATAATGTTATAATCTCATGTATAGGTGATGACAGTGAAACAATATCAGGATTTCCTCCGTGCCATTCTGGACCGCGGAAAAGAGAAGACCGACCGTACCGGTGTCGGTACCGTCTCCATGTTCGGATATCAGATGCGTTTCGACCTTTCCGAGGGTTTTCCGCTTCTGACGACGAAAAAGATCCATCTGAAGTCCGTGATCCACGAACTGTTGTGGTTCATCAAAGGCGACACCAATATCAAGTACCTGGTTCAAAACCAGGTTAGGATCTGGAACGACTGGCCCTACGCGAAATATCGCGATTCGGAAGCCTTCCAGGGAGAAACGATCGAAGCCTTCGCCGCAAAGATCGCCACCGAACCAGGCTTCGCCGAAAAATACGGCGACCTGGGACCGGTTTATGGCAGTCAGTGGCGTCGATACCTTGGCGGCAACAAGATCGTCGATCAATTGAAAACCGTCATTGCCGAAATCAAGTCCAATCCGGACAGCCGTAGGTTGATCGTCAATTCCTGGAATCCGGGAATGCTCTCGGAAATGGCCCTGCCTCCCTGCCACGTCCTCTTCCAGTTCTATGTCCAGGACGGGAAACTATCCTTGATGCTTTACCAGCGGAGCGCCGACGCTTTTTTGGGAGTGCCTTTCAATATCGCCTCCTATGCGCTCCTGACCATGATGGTAGCGAAGGTGGCCGGCCTCGAACCCGGGGAGTTCATCCATACCCTGGGCGATTGCCATATCTACAAGAACCACCTGGATCAGGTCGGATTGCTGTTGTCCAGAGAACCCAAAATACTACCCCGGATATTGATCGACAGGGATGTCAAAGATATCGAGGATTTCCAATATTCCGATTTCACGATCGTAGACTACGATCCCTATCCGGCCATCAAGGGAAAGGTGGCGGTCTAGGATGATCAGTCTGATCTTCGCCATCGATCCTAACAAATTGATCGGGAAGGCTAACGATCTGCCTTGGCATTATCCGGCAGATCTAAAGTATTTCAAGGCCAAAACCGCCGACAAGACGGTATTGATGGGCCTTGAGACTTTTCGTTCGATCCTGGCGCGTAACGGCAAACCACTGCCGAAGCGTCACTCTGTCGTAGCTTCGCTCGAGCCGTTTTCGTATCCCGGCGTCGAAGTCACAGGCGATCTCATCGGCTATTTGAAACAACCGCGAGAAGAAGAGATCTTCGTCATCGGCGGCAAGACCATCTACGAACTATCCTTGCCGTATGCCGACAGGCTCTATATCACCCATATCAAGCAGGTTCATGAAGGCGACGTCTATCTTGACAAGCTGGATCTCGGGCAGTTCCGACTGATATCCGAGGACATCCACAAGGAACTGACATTCGCCATCTACGAGAGGAAGCGGTAATTTGATTATCGTCACAATTCAGTTAGGACTGGCTTTGGCAGGCACGATTCTGTTCCTGCTTTTTGGCTCTTATCCCCAGAATGCACTCGGCTCCTTGGCGGTTCTGGGCATGGCCCTGGTTTTCTTCGTGGCGTCGATCATCCTGATGCTCCTGATCCTCCTTGTCTATATTTTCGCCGCGGAGAAAGTCAATCCCAAAAGCGTGGCCAAACACAAGTTCTACAACCAGTATGGCTTTTACCTTTTCAATTATCTGCTCAGGGTGATAGTGAAAGTCACCGGAAAAGAGAACTTGCCGAAGACAAACCGGTTCATCGTCGTATCGAACCATATCGAATATTCGGATCCAGTATATATAAAACAGGCTTTCTACGCCTATCCGATGGCCTTTGTCGCGAAAGAGGAACTGTTTCGCTACCTGGTCGTCCGAAATCTGATGCAAGGTGCCGGATGCATTTCCATCAACCGTTCCAACACCAGGGCCGGACTGCAGTCGATTCTGGATACCGTTAACGCGATCAAGGGCGGTCAGCCGATGGCGATCTTTCCGGAAGGAACCAGGAGTTATCAAAACGCCATGATCCCGTTCAAGCCGGGATCGTTCAAACTAGCTCTCAAAGCCGAGGCTGACATCATCCCCGTGTGCCTTTATGACATGCATGGGATTTTCGGCGGGTTCCGGATCGGCATCCACAAATGTCGGTTGCACATCCTCCCGACGATCCCCTTTGCGGACATCGCCGGCAAGGATACGACCGAGATCAGCAATCTCGTCCAAGCCCGTATCGAAGCAAAAATGCAGGTTTTCAGGGAAACGGCGGGAAAAGACAAATGATTGGATCCGGGAGTAAGGCATGTTTAGGCTGATCGCCATGGATCTGGACGGGACACTTTTGAATTCCCGATCCAAGCTTACCAAAAAGACGTTACTGGCGCTGGAAAAGCTCAAACAAGACCATGTCTATATCGTTATCGCTTCGGGTCGTACCGATCGCGAGATCATGAACATCATTCCCGAACTCGGGCTTGCTACCTATGACCGGGGCTATCTCATCGCCTTTAACGGAGTGGAGACCGTCAAGACCGACACCATGGCGACGATTGGAAGAATGGTGATGGCCAAGCCTGACGTCGCCACGATCGAATCCCTGGCAAGAGACAAAGGACTTTATCTTCATGTCTTCACCAAAACGCATATCTATCTGTCGCATGACATTCCCGAAACCTTGATTCTCCAACAGGAAAGCGGTTGCCCGCAAAAGCGGGTCGACATGGCGAATTTCATACCCGAAGAAGAAGTGTTCAAGATCCTGCTTCTTGATGAAAGGCATAAGCTCGATGGTTTCCGGAAACACTTGCCAGAGGACCTGTTGCAAAGAATGAATGTTTTCAAGAGTTCCGAATCCTTGCTGGAATTCGTCAGCAAAGGCACTTCCAAAGGTTCGGCGCTCGCCAATCTGATCAACTATCTGGGCCTAGACAAACAGGCGGTGATCGCTTTTGGCGACGAGGAGAACGATCTGTCCCTGCTTCAGGAAGCCGGCATCGCCGTCGCCATGGGAAATGCGATCGAAAGCATCCGGCAGTTGGCCGACTTCGTGACGTTGTCGAACGACCTCGACGGTGTCGCCCATACAATCAACATGTATATCGACGGGAGTGTGAAAAATGGAATTTGAACTGGAAATCATCCGCTGGATGCAAAGCTTCAGCAACCAATTCTGGGATTTCTTCTTTCAATTTTGGACCATGTTCGGCGAAGAACTGGTCATTATCGGTGTCCTTGGCTTCACCTACTGGTGCTATGACAAGAAAATCGGCGAAGCTTTGGGAATAACCGTGTTCGTTTCCCTGGTATTGAACAGTTTCATCAAAGTGCTCGTGCAAAGGCCGAGACCGTTCCAGGTCGACCAGACGATCACCAACATCCGTCCGCAGACCTCGGGCGGATTCGCCTTCCCAAGCGGCCATACCCAAGGAGCGGCGACTGTTTTCGGGGGCTTGGCCTTCTGGATCCGGAAACGCTGGCTCACGATTGTTGTTTGCATCATCATCGTCATGGTCGCCATCAGCAGGATGTATCTGGGAGTGCACTATCTCACCGATGTCCTGGCCGGAGGAGCGTTGGGACTGTTGATCGCCTTCGGTTTATACAGGTTTTTCGTGAGGACAGAGGACAGATCCAGATTTTATATGATCATCCTTGTCGTCGCCGGTCTGATCTTCATCGGCAGCTACATCTATTTTCTGATGACTTCAACTGCTACCGAATCCGCTTCCGACAGCTCTGTTTTCTACGGAAACCTGACCGACAGCGCCAAAATGATGGGTGCCATCTTCGGGTTCGTATTCGGGATCGGCTTTGAAAAACGTTACGTCAATTTCACCACCCATCGCGTTTTGTGGAAAAACCTGATCCGGTTCGCCGGCGGGGTCATCGTCGTTATGGCGGTAAGGATTCTGCTCAAGGCGGTCTTCGGACTGATTGTGGCTCCGGAATCATTGTCGGATGGGGAGTTTTTCTCGGCGTCCATAGCCGTTATCTTTGATTTCGTACGCTATTTCGCGATGGTCCTTTTGGGGATCGGCATCTATCCGCTTTTATTTGGGAAGCTCAAGTTTTGAAAAGGAGGAAAGACTGATGTATATCAAGAACAGGACCCTTTATGACAAAAACCTGATCATCGCCTACAACCGATATTACCTTAACAGTTTTCTGAAACGGAATTTTCTGATCGTCGCCGTGATCACGCTCGGCTTCGCGATCTACATGTTCGCTTCCGGGAACTGGAAATACGGTCTGTTTTTGTTAGGCGTGCTCGCCTTCTATTTTGCTCTCACCTATCTGATGCAGTTGATGACGACGAGAAGAGTGCTGAAAAAAAGCCCGCTCGTCGAAAATCCGGTCATGCAGACATATGTTTTCATGGAAAACGAGGTTCTGATCGAAAATCTCAAATCCCGTACCATCTCGTATGGCGAGATTGTCAAGGTGCTTGAGACCAAAAACTTCCTGATTTTGTCCGATCAGACGAGAAAAACCTATATCGTCGACAAGTCCGGGTTCGAGTCCCAGGCGGACTGCGATACTTTGAAGGCTTTTCTTAAGGATAAATACGGTAAGGCTTTCCGGCGTTCCTGACCGGCCGTCGCTTCGGCCGGTTTTCTTTTTGGCTGTTTCAGATTGTGGACAACACAGGTTGTCCGCGACCTGATTCAGCACTATTTCTCAAGGGTTTTTTCGATATTTCATTGAAGTTATGGGCAAAAAACGGTACAATGAAGAGGATGGACTCAAATCTTGTTTTTGGTATATCAACCGGAGAATGGGGATGTGTTCGATGAAAAAAATGTTGGCTTTGCTGGAAAATGATCTGCGACGTTTCTACCACTACCGGATTCTGCAGATCGTCGGAGTCATCTCGTTTCTGTTTGCCGCGATCCTGGCATTTTTTCCTGATTTCAACGCCTCGAACATATTCTATGTGACCGTCTTCATCCTGCCGGTGATCGTTTTCTCCTTTTCCTTGAAGGCCGACATCGTCGAAGGACACGTTTTGCCCTGCGACAAGCCCGAATGCGATCCGAAATTGCTGTTGATATCGAAGATCCTCTCGGCTTTGCTGTTGCAACTGGTGCCGATCATCATGTACATCCTCGTCCTCGAGTTGTATCTGAAGATCGATATCGCCTACGTATCCCTTTTCTTTGCCTACATCCTCTCGGCGACCTTGCATATCATCATCGGCTTGTCGCTATCGATCATCAGCAAAACGGACAAGATCTTGTCTTTCAACTATATAGTCTATATCCTTGTATTCTGCACGGGACCGATCTTTCTCAGCAACGGTCTGATTCCGATCCGTTTCCAGTATTATCTCCTGTTTTCACCGGCTTACCTGTCTGGTATCCTGATCGACAATATCTTGTCGGGAATGTATTATTCTCCGGTCTGGCTGATCCTCCTGTCGCTGTTTCTCCAAGTGGCCTACGGTGTGCTCCTGTCGTTTTTTGTCATCAAGCCTTTTTTCCAGGCTTATGTTAATCAATTCGGACGCGAGGTGAAATGAGGTGGCGAAGCTAGGATCTGGCACTCTCAATGAACGTTATTATGTCGGCATCGACGGGGGCGGAACGAAAACCCACCTCGTCGTTTTGAACAAGGACGGCAACTTGATCCGGGAAGCCTTCTCGGGTCCGTCATCGATCGATACCGTTTCTTTCGAGGAGTCCTTTCAGGCGATCGAAGCCGCGCTTGCCGGCTCCGGATTCGCTAAGCCGATCAGCGGCGTGTTCGCCGGAATCGGCGGTATCGCGTCCAACTTGGACGAGGAAAAGTATGAAACCGGTCTGAGGGCGATGAGATTGTTTGCCAAGGCGAAATACATCGAAGTCAGGAACGACGTCTATTGCGCCCTGGCTTCAGGACGGGGAAGTCTACAGGGCATGGCCCTGATCCTCGGCACCGGTTCGGTCTGTTTCGGCATCAACAACCACAATACCTGGCGCTGCGGCGGCTACCACTTCAAGGAAGGTGACGCAGGTAGCGCCTTTGATGTCGGTTTCCATGCCCTCAAATATTATGCCCGCGTATTGGACGGCAGATACCCGCCCTCGAGTTTCTCCGACGCCATCAAGGGTTACCTCGGAATCGACACATTTTCGGGACTTGTCACCTATTTTGCCAATCTCAACCGGACCGAAGTGGCCAAAATCGCGCCCATCGTCACCGGTTTCGGCCGGGAGAACCAGCATGCCTACAAAATCCTGCTCGAAGCCGCAGAAGAAGTCAGACTGCTTGTGGAAGGCGTGTACCGCAATCTCGAATTCGAGTCGGCCACACTCGTCGTCATCGGCGGGCTCGGCACCGCCGACACCCTTTTCAAGGAACTGTATGCGGCTTCGATCAGAAGGATATCATCCCTGATCGAGATCATCCAACCCCAGTATTCTCCCGCCATGGGGGCGGCCCTCCTGGCCCGCGAAGCGATCGAAAGACTATGAGGAGAAGCGCCAATGATTACCTATGATGAATTGGACAAAGCGATCCATCTCCAGACAGACAACACATCTTATGTCATCAGGCTGTATCCGACAGGACATGTCGGACACGTATATTATGGTCCCAGACTCGAACAACAGGTCGTGAAAAACACCCTGGCGCCGAAATTCGACATCGAAGTCGGCGGCCAGGTGATCTATGAAGAGTCCGACAAGACCTTCAACCTCAATCTGGCCTTCTTGGAAGTCTCCACCTACGGTAAAGGTGATTTCCGGGATCCGATGCTCCATTTTCGGCTCGCAGACGGATCAAGGCTGACGGATTTCAAATACAAGGAACACGAGATCACTTCCGGCAAGCCCCGGTTTCCCGGGATGCCGGAGACAAGAATCGGAAACGATTCCGATATCCAGACACTCAGATTGACGGTTTCAGACAGCGTGCAAGGACTCGAAACCGATCTTTTCTATACCGTTTTCCCGGCTATCGATGTCATCACCCGCCGGGCCGTGATCCGCAATCTCGACCTCCAGGACATAACGATCGAAAAGGCGCTCTCTTTCAACCTCGATCTCCTGAACCATGACTACGAACTGATCAGCCTTGACGGCGCCTGGATCAGGGAAAGGAACATCACCAGCCGCAAGCTGGAGAAAGGAATCTACAAGCTCGATTCCAAAAAGGGCGTGTCCTCCAGCGACCACAACCCCTTCATCGTGGTCAAGGCCGCCAACACCGACGAGACGATGGGCAACTGTTATGGGTTCAGTCTGATCTACAGCGGCAATTTCGAAGCGACTGCGGAGATCAGTCCCCACGATCTAGTCAGGGTCATGATGGGAATCAATTCCTTCGATTTTTATTGGCCGTTGGCGAAAAGGGGCGAATTTGTGACTCCGGAGGCGGTCCTCTCGTTTTCCGCTTCGGGGCTCAACCGCCTGAGCCAGAATTACCATGAACTGATTAACAAGCATCTGATCAAACCGGACTGGCAGGAAAAAGAACGTCCGGTTTTGCTTAACAACTGGGAAGCAACCTATTTCGACTTCAACGAGCATAAGCTCATGCGTCTGGCCAGGCAGGCCAAAAAGATGGGAATCGAACTGTTCGTCCTGGATGATGGCTGGTTCGGCAAAAGGAACGATGACACATCCTCGCTCGGGGACTGGCATGTCAATCGGAGGAAACTGCCTTCCGGACTGGACGGACTCGCCAAGAAACTGCATCGGGTGGGACTTGATTTCGGCATCTGGGTCGAACCGGAAATGGTCAATCCGGACAGCGATCTTTTCCGTAATCATCCGGATTGGGCGATCAGCCATCCCTTGATCGCTCCCAGCCTCGGACGGAACCAGTTGATCCTCGACCTCACCAATCCCGAGGTCAGGGACCATCTGGTCAAGGTCTTGTCCGATCTGTTCGATTCGGCGAACATCGTCTACTGCAAATGGGACATGAACCGGAATTTTTCCGATCTTTATTCCCGCTATCTGCCCAAAGCCGAACAAGGCACGTTCTTTCATCGCTACACCTTGGGGCTGTATGACATCCTCGAACTGATCACGAACGAATTTCCGGAAATCCTCTTCGAGGGTTGTGCCAGCGGCGGCAATCGCTTCGACATGGGCATCCTTTACTATATGCCCCAGATCTGGACGTCGGACGATACCGACGGATATGAAAGGACCAAGATTCAATATGGAACCTCATATGCCTATCCCCAAGCGTCGATGGGAGCTCATGTGAGCCATACCCCCAACCAGCAGACGATCAGGAAAACCCCGCTTGAGACCCGTTTCAATACGGCCGCATTCGGGCTTTTAGGCTATGAGTTGGACCTCACCAGGCTGACAGCGTATGAAAAAAAAGTGATCAAGAAACAGATCGCCTTCTACAAGGAGCACCGGAAACTGTTCCAATTCGGGAAGCTGTTCCGGCTCAAAAATCCGTTTTTGGGCGGTGACGTCTCATTGATGGTGGTGTCAAAGGACGGCTCGGAGGCCATACTTTCGATCACGGAGGGGCTTTCCCGTCCGAACCAGGGCCCCGAGATTTTGCCTGTCTATGGTCTTGATCCCGATCGGAACTACCATGTGTCATCCCGAGAGCAGTATTTCAATCTCAGCCAGTTCGGCGATCTCATCCATCATGCCCTGCCGATCAGGCTGAGGGCGAGCGGAACGTTGTTCCACCTGCTTGAGAACCGCTATCTGGTGAAGGCCGAGACCGAAAACCAGACTGTACCGGGTGCGGTGCTTTTGAACCACGGCTTCATACCGAAACAGAAATTCATCGGCACGGGATACAATGAATCGGTCCGGCTGATGGGTGATTTCGGTTCCCGACTCTATTATTTCCATTCCGAGGAGGCGAGTTAAACGATGTCCAGAACCATTCCTTTGAATTATGATTGGCACTTCCGACCCGATTTCCGGATCGATTATCTGGAAACGGAAAATCTTGCCAAGGATTTCACTCCCTGCATGTTGCCGCATACGATGAAATTGCTGCCATTCAACAATTTCTCCGAGACCGAGTTCCAGTTTGTCGGTTCATACTACCTTGATTTCGCCCTTGAGCCCCTCAAGGATACGGAAATCGCCATCCTCAGATTCCATGGCGTCATGGTCACGGCCGAAGTCTGGCTGAACGGAACGGAAATCATTGCCCACGAAGGCGGATATACGCCTTTCGAGGTGGATATCACCGACAAGCTAGCCGTTACCGGCCCCAACCGTCTGTTCGTCAAAGTCGACGGCAGGGAACAAAAGGACATCCCTCCCTTCGGGAACGTTGTCGACTACCTCGCCTACAGCGGTATCTATCGCGAAGTCGAACTCGAGATCATGCCCCGCCGGCATATCGAGAACCTCGTCGTCAAGACCGACGAGGCGCCCGCCATCGTCGATACCGAAATGGACCTGATCGTCAAAATGACGATGAGCGTCGCTTTCGATACGGAAGCCGCTATCACCTTCACGGTGAAAGACACCGATATCCTCGTCCATGAGGAGGTCTTTCATTCGAACTTGGCAGAACCCTTCAAGGCGGAGATGCTGATGTCGGATATCGTCCGTTGGGACCTCGACAATCCGAAACTGTATCATTTGACGGTGATAGTTTCCCTGAATGGTGAAACGATTGACTCGAAAACCGTCCGGTTCGGGTTCCGGACCGCCAAATTTCTCGCGGACGGATTCGTCATCAACAATCAGAAAGTGAAACTGATCGGACTGAACCGCCACCAGAGCTATCCCTATGTCGGCTATGCGATGCCAAAAAGGCAGCAGGCCCGGGATGCGGAGATCCTGAAAAAGGAACTTGGCTGCAACATCGTCAGGACCTCCCACTACATGCAAAGCGATCATTTCCTCGACCGTTGCGACGAGGTCGGCCTGCTCGTCTTCGAGGAGATTCCCGGCTGGCAGTATATCGGTAACGAACATTTCCAGGAACTGACCTATGAGAATCTCCGGTCCATGATCAGACGCCACATCAACCATCCCGCGATCGTTTTGTGGGGCGTCAGGATCAACGAATCCGCCGATAGCCATGATTTCTACACCATGACGAACATGATCGCCCACGAACTGGATGATTCACGCCAGACTGGCGGCGTCAGGAACTTCGCCAAAAGCGAGTTTCTGGAAGACGTCTATACCTATAACGATTTTCTCCATCAGGGGGACAACGAGGGTCTTGCCGGACCCAACCGGATCGCGGGGCTTTTGACTCCCTATCTGGTCACCGAGCATAACGGGCACATGTTCCCGACCCGGAAAAACGACGATGAGGAGAAGCGTCTGGCCCAGGCGTTGCGCCATCTCAGGGTGATCGACGACGCCTATGGCTCCGAAAGGTATTCCGGAGCGATCGGCTGGTGCTTTGCCGACTACAACACCCACAAGGAGTTCGGTTCCCAGGATCGGATCTGTTATCACGGGGTGAGTGACATGTTCCGGATTCCGAAATATGCCAGTTATCCGTATGTGGCGCTCAAAACCGGAGAACCGGTGCTCCAGGTCGCATCGTCCCTTACACCCGGCGAAGTCGAGAAAAGCATGCTGAAGCCCACTTTCGTCTTCACCAACTGCGATTATGTGAAAGTCTATGTCAACGACGACCTCCTGGATAGGTTCTATTCCGACTGGCACAATTATCCCAATGTCCCCAAGGCCCCGATCGTGATCGAGGACTATATCGGCAACCGGATTGAAAACGACGGATTGTACCCCAAACGGATTGCCAGAAGGATCAAGCATCTCTTGCAATCCTTCACGAAATATGGCTTCAAACTGCCGCTTTCAGACAAGTTGATGTTGCTCGGCCTGATGCTTTTCCATAAGTTCACGATCAGGAAGGCGGAGGAGATCTACGGTCGCTATGTCGGCAATTGGGGGGCTTCTGCGCCAATCTATCGTTTTGAAGGCTACATTGACGATGTGATGGTGAAATCCGTCGTCGTCTCCCAGCCGCAACAGGCGCTATTCCGGGTCTATCCCGATGATACGGAACTAATCCATGGCGACACATACGATGTGACCAGGGTCGTAGTGAAGATGGAAGACGAAAACGGCAATCTGCTGGTGAACGCCCATGACGCCTTCAGGGTCGAAACGGACGGTCTCCTCGAAGTGATCGGTCCGGACCTGGTTCCCCTTGTCGGCGGCTCGACCGGAGTGTATCTCAGGACGACCGGAAAAAAAGGCAAGGCAAAGGTGCACTTTTCGTGCCCGGGAAAAGCGACTCAGATAATTCATATCGATGTAAAATAAAAAAAGGAGACTTGGTCTCCTTTTCAATTGTTCCAAAGGCCTTCGTTGACCAGAAACATGTAGACAAGATAGTTGGGAATCGCAAACGAGAACTCGTCCGATTCATCGAGGCCCCAAGTGTTGATGCCGAGCAGATTTCCGTCGACATCGACCAGAGCGCCACCGCTCGAGCCTTCGTTGATCGTGGCACTGTGATAGATCACGAGATAGTCATAACCCTCGATCGCTTCCAGGTTCTTGTATTCGCCGAAGGTGACGTTGTTCTCCAGGGAGAGCGGATTGCCGACGGCCAGGATCATTTCACCGGTGGTGAATTTCGTATAGACTCTGGTCTCGATGTCAATCAGATGGATTTCCGTCCGTTCGGCCTTGGCGAACCGGACAACGGCCAGGTCGAGGGCTGCGTTCGCGGCGATGACTTCCGCGGCGGAGTAGATCGTCTCCTGGAAGGTCTTCACCTCATATTCGGCTTCATAGCCTTCGGGATCGATGACATGATAATTGGTGATCGCATAGTAATACAGGTCGTCCTCATCGTAGATCACTCCCGAGCCCCTGCTCATCGCCACCATTTCCCTGGACGTTCCCCAGGGGATCACGTCCCGGACCTGGTAAAGCGTGGTGGTAAGTTGGATGTTCGAACGCCTGATCAGGTCGCGGGAGGCGATCAGGACTTCATTGTATCGGTCGACATCGAGGTCGTAGGTATCGGAATGGTAAACGGGGAAACCGGCATAGTCCGAATCAAGATAGGTGACCGTTCCGGTTGCCGTATTGGGACGGGACGGCAAGGTGGTCGTATAGGACACCTTGGTGACATCAAAGGGGAATGTGAAGTAAGAACAGCCGGAAATGAAAATGGATGAAAGCAGGATGAAGATCAGCAGCAGCCGTTTTTTCAAAGCGATCCCTCCTTCCCTATGGCCATATTATATTACAACATGGCAAACTTTGATAGTCTGAAGCCCAACTTTTTCGCAAAAGCCATTTAAACAAAGAGATAAATATAATATAATATTCTATAATAGTTATTTTGACTGGGGGAGAGAGGCTTGCCGTTTCCTATACCTGACAATCTTGATTTCACGCTCTATTTCAATATCGCGTTTTTTTCCATTCTTGGCTTGGGAATGTTCTTCGGATTCCTGCGCGGATTCAAGAAGTCGCTATATGCTTTCATCGTCACCGTGATCTTCTATGTGGCGTTTTTCCTGACAATCGATCTGGTGATCAACACGCTATGGACGCTGAACCTGCCTTTCCTGGGCTCGCTGCTTGGTAATTTCCTGCCGGAATTGTCCGGCGTCACCAGCTTTTCCGAATTGGTGCCGACGGCGTTGCAGACGTATTTTGGCGACCAGTTCGGCGATATCCTCCAAAACGAGCGGCTGCTGGAATTCGCGGCCGGTCTCGGCATGTTCGCCCTGAAGATCGTCTATACGATCGTCTATTTCACCATCATCCAGATCATCTATCGATTCCTGACCTTCCTGATCAGGATCATCTTCTTCAATACCAAGAAATCCGAACGCAAATATCGGAGCCAGAATCGCGGCTTCGGCGCCTTGTTCGGACTAATGAGCGGCGTTTTGAGCCTATATGTCACATTGATCATCTTTGGTGGCATCATCAGCATCTCCGAAAGCCTGCTCACGTTCACACCCGAGGATTTCCAACAGGTTCCGGTCGAGATGTCTTTCCCGCGCCAGGACATGTATGAGGCGTCTTATTCCGTCATCCCCCTCGCCGAGGGTGATGACCAGATGGCGATGCTCGAATCCGCCCTCGGTCTGCTCGACCAGATGGTTTCGGCCTACAATGCCAACATCATCGTGACTGCATCCAACCAGGTAGTCATCGCCGACCAAGAGACGGAAACCGAACTACCACTCAATCTCTACCTGTTCGATTCGGTGCTTTCCTTCACCTATCGCGAGCAGAAAGTGCCGTTGCGGAATGAGCTTTCCGTCTATGCCAACGTGGCATCGACCGTGATGGACTCCGCGTTTTTCGCCAGCCAGGATCTATCCGACATCTCCGGAGACGATATCCGCAACGCCTTCGATCTGCTTTCGCAATCGAGCCTGTTCACTTCCTTGTTGCCGCTCACGATCGAAATCGGATCGGAGTATCTGGATACGGGTATTCCCATTCCCGTCGACCAGCTGTATACAATCGACTGGGCGGAAGAAGTCCAGAAAATCGGGGAAGTCGGAGCGCTTGTCTTCGATTTCGTGAATACGGCCGGGGTGTTCAATCCGGACGTGAATCTTGATACTGTCACCTTCGACGGCGATGACGCCGCCGCCATCTTCACGGCTCTGGGTCAGAGTGAACTCGTGACCCTCGCCGCCTACACTGCCGCCGAACCGCTCCTTGAACGGGTCGGGGGCACCATTCAGGCCGTCATCACGATTCCTGCCGAAATGGACGACTGGGGTCAGGAAATCGAATCCATGGGTGTGATCATCGGTGCCATCCTGAACACTGAGATCACCCTTGGCGACATGCAGTCTGGCGATCCGATGCTGATCCTCCAAAAGATCTCGACGCTTGATTTTGTCGATATCCTCAAATCGAAAATCATCACCCAGGCCCTGATCAATATCCTTGAGGGCGCCGGCAACCTGATTCCGCCCGACGTCCTTGCCTTCCTGGACATCCCCGATGGGATCAGATGGCTTGACGAATACAACGACGATGGAGAACTGATCTTCCAAGGTGAACTCCATTCGATCCTTTATGCCCTGAACGTGATCACGACCGTGGTAGCGGACGTTGATTTCAACAATCTCGGTCTCAATACGATTGCCGAACTCAATCTCGATTCCATCGATGCCATCTTCGATTCGGAGGTTCTGGTCGCAAGCATTACCAAGGCGATCAAGAATCAGGATTTCGGCACCTTGCCGCTCATCATTCCCGATTCTGTCTTCGAAGAGGATACCGGTTATATCAAGAAAGACGAATTGATCCATATGGTCGATGCCCTCAGCATCATCTCAACGGAGCTAGTCTGCGATGATGGCGACGAGGAATGCCAGATTACCGGCTTCGACATCAACAAGGCTTTCTCCCTTTCGTCAGATTCCATCGACACCGTCCTGCTCTCGGATATCCTTTGGACCACGATCGGCAACATGATCATGGTTGAGGGAGCTGACGTTTTGATCATTCCCGACACCGAAGCAGCGAAAACCCAGATTTTTGTCAACGAAGCGGAAATGTATGTGGTATCCCGTGTCGAGGTCAGCCTCATGTTCCAGGCGGTTTCGACTCTGGGCATCTCCGGGATCGACAATCTGGAAATCGATGCCTCGATCATCACCGATATCGCCGCCGATGAGGCCAAGGTCGACACCTTGCTCGCCTCGACGATCGTCTGGGCGACAGTCGGTAACCTTCTCTATGACATGGGCTCCGACGTGCTGACGATTCCGCAAAGCGTCATCGAGACCGTTGTCGCGGACGAGACGGAATACAGTGCCGTTACGGCTTCGGAAATCAAAAACCTGCTATTGGCGGTTTCGACCCTGGAAATCGGCAACATCGAAACCATCGATTTCGGGCCGCAAATCCTGAAGAAACTCGCCCGGGACGATGATGAAACCCAAACCATCCTCGACGAGGACAAGGCGGACCAGCTTTTGTCCTCCATGATTGTGCATGCGACCTTGTCCGACACCTTGCTTGACCTCGCCAACCAGGACGATCCGATCCTGATTGTTCCCCATTTGAACCAGACTGGCCTCACCGAGATCCGCTATCAGCTCGAGGGCGATGACTTCGAATGGATCGATGCCGATGAGCTTAAAGCCCTGATCAGGGCGATCCTGCTGATCAACATCCCCGATTTCGAATCCTTCTCGATCGACACTTTGGATCTCACTAGCATCATCGGCAATTCCACCATCATACTTGATTCGTCGATCCTCCAGGCCACCATCTCCGACCAGATCATCAATCTGGACGCGGAGATGATCATCGTTCCGACCTATGACGAACTGGGCACGACCCAGATCGTCATCGATACGGATCAGAGTGACACCTACATCTTGGATACGGAAATCGAGAATGCCCTGGATGCGATCCAGGTTCTGGACCTCAACCTTAAGACACCGAATGTCGACGCCTCCTTGATCAACAATCTCGCCCTGCCTTCGGATGATCCTGATGTCAGGGAGCTTGATGATGGGAAACTTACGATCCTGTTCAGTTCGTCCATCCTGCAGGCATCCCTGTCGGATATGATCCTTGATTTCGCCGTCGACACTGCCGAAGCCGATGCCATCCTCGTCGTGCCGGAGATGGTCTGCGATCCCGAATCGAACGCCTTGGTCCGGGTCGACAACGGCCATGGCACCGAGTTCATCGCTGCCGCCGAACTGAAGGACCTGTTCAAGGCCTTTTATGCCATGAACATCGACGATTTCGACAATATTTCGATCGACACCCTCGATCTTGACAATATCATCACCAACTCCGGGACCATCCTTGATTCGTCCATTCTTTTGGCGACCATTTCCGACCAGATCATCAACCTGGACGCAGAAATGATCATCGTCCCGACCTATGACGATTCCGGCACCATCCAGATCCAACTGGCAACAGACTCCGGGGACAACTACATCCTCCGGTCCGAAGTCGAAAATGCCCTGGATGCGATCCAGGTTCTGAACCTTGAGCTTTCGACGCCGAATGTCGACGCCTCCTTGATCGACAATCTCGCCCTGCCTTCGGATGATCCCAATGTCAGGGAGCTTGATGATGACAAACTTACGACCCTGTTCAGTTCTTCCATCCTGCAGGCATCCCTGTCGAACATGATCCTCGACTATACCCTCGATACGGAAACGACCACCGCGGTTTTGAAGGTTCCCCAGATGGTGAGGAACGAGATGGATGAAGATGTATTTGTCCGCTTGGACAACCACCATGGTACCGAATTCATCACCGTGGCTGAACTCACCAGTCTTTTCAAAGCCTACTATGCCCTCGATATCGACGATTTCAATTCGGTTGACTCCTTGAACATCAACGATATTCTCGGTCAGTACGACATCCTGATGGATTCGGCAACGCTTTACGCGACGATCTCCGATCAGGTCATCAACATGGAATCGGACACCGTCGTCGTCCCCGCCAAGAATCTCTCGGGCGATGACATCATCATTTCCGTCGGCGAGGCCGGCCAGGAAACCGATTATGTGATCCGCTCCGAACTGAAAGCCACCTTCGACGCTCTGGAAGTGACCGGAATCGATTTCAACGACCCGGTTTTCGACGCCACGATCATTGACAACCTGGCCTTGGAATCGGAAGATCCGCTGGTCCGCGAACTCGATGATGATAAACTTGACACCTTGTTCGCTTCGACGATCATCCACGCTTCCATCTCCAAGATGCTCTATGACCTGACCCAGGATACCGAGACCCAGACCGCCCAGATTGTCGTTCCGAAAAAGGATGTCCTCGGCGTCGATATCCAACTCAATCCCTTCGGAACCGATTTCATCAAGGACTCCGAGCTGAAGAACCTTCTCAAGGCGCTCTATGCCTTGGATATCACCGACTTCAACAACATCGATACCCTGACCCTGGATAACATCAGGTCCAATTTCGACATATTGATCGCTTCCGCGATCCTCCATGCGACGATTTCCGATCAGGTTATCAACCTCGAATCCGACGCCGTCGTCGTTCCCGACCAGAATTTATCGGGAACCGACATCGTCATCTATGTCGGCGATCCTGGCGCAGAGGACATCTACATCTTCGAAGACGAACTCAGGAACACGTTCGACGCCCTGGATGTTTTGGGCATCAACTTCAACTCGCCGGCTTTCGACGCCTCGATCATCAACAACCTGGCCGTGGAGTCGGAAGATCCGCTGGTCCGCGAACTCGATGATGATAAACTTGACACCTTGTTCGCTTCGACGATCATCCATGCATCCATCTCCAAGATGCTCTTCGACCTGACTGTTGACACCGAAACCGAAGCAGCCGTTCTCGTCGTTCCCTTTGTCGACGGAACCATTCTGGAAAACGATGTCAGGATCGATCCTTATGGCACCGAATTCATCACCGAAATCGAACTCCGGTCGACCCTGAAAGCGCTCTATGCCCTCGATATCACCACCAATTTCGATCAGGTCGACACCCTATATCTATCCGATATCAATGCCAACTGGTCCTATATCGAAGTGAGTGCGATTTTGCAGGCGACGATCTCCGACCAGATGCTCACCCTCGACTCCGCCGATGTCACGATCCCCTATTTCGACAGCCTCGGCAATTCGATCCGCAAGACGGTAGGCGATCCCGGCGAAGAAACGACCTATATTCTCAGTGACGAACTGAAAAACACCTTCCTCGCCCTCGAACTATTGGGCGTCGACGATCTCAACAACGTCCAGGTCGTCATCGACCTCACCGATTTCTATGACAAGGATAACCGCGATGTCCTGTTGGCTTCGGCCATCGTCCACGCCGCGATCTCCCAACAGGTGATCGACGTCGGCGAAACCCTCGAAGTACCATATTTCGATCAGGCTGGCAATCCAATCAGGGTCACCGAAGGCGATCCGGGACTGGAAACCGACACCGAATATGTGGTCAAGGACGAAATCCATGCCATGTTCGAAGTCATGGAGATTCTGGAAATCCCCGATCTCGACCACGTCGACATGACGATCGACCTCACGATCTTCTACGACCAGGCCCCAAGAGACATCCTCCTGGCCTCGGCCTCGGTGCAACTCGAAATCTCCAAGCAACTTCTGGATATCGACGATGCTACGCTCGATATCCCGTTTGTGACTGAAACCGGTGCGCCGGTCAGGATCACACGCGGCGATCCGCTTGCGGGCACCGAAAGCCAGTATGTGACCAAGGACGAGATCAATGCCTTGTTCGAAGTCCTCGATTTCCTCAAGATCCCCGATTTCAACAGCGTCGATATCACGATCCAGCTGAGCGATCTGTATGTCCAGGAAAACCGGGACATCCTGCTCGCTCCGGCATCCGTTCAACTCAAGGTCTCCTCGCAGATGCTCGCTCTCGATGATGGCGCCCTCAACATCCCGGACCGGAACTACGCCGATGACCAGGATGTCAAGATTGCGGTCGCCAATCCCGATGACACAATCGACGACATCTATATCTGGAAACAGGAAATCCATAATTTCTTCGAAGGCCTGGAAGTACTCAACCTGCCAGAAGAAACCGACACCATCGACCAGTTCGGCGGCGATCTTTCGCTTACCGTGCTTTATGAACAAGAAAACAGGACCATCCTGTACGATTCCTCCATCATGCACGCGACCCTCTCGAAACAGATCATCAACCTTGACGATATTCAAGACAAGATCAGCGTTCCGCTCCGTAACTACGACGAGGATCTCCAAGTCAAAGTCACTATCGGAACCGATTTGTATCTCAATTCGCTGGAGATCGATGCCTTCTTCGAGGGTCTGGAAGTCCTTGTCGGCGACGGCATCGACAACATCGACGATTTCACCGGGACCTTCGACATGAATATCTTGTATGACGGAGCTACCAGAGGCATCATCCTCGATTCCGCCATCATGCACGCGACCTTCTCGAAACAAATCATCGACCTTGACGATATTCAAGACAAGCTCATCGTTCCGGCTCGCGATTATGACAATGGCGTGATCCGCAAACTGGTCGATACGACCTGGTACGTGGATTCCACCGAAATCGACAATCTCCTCGAAGGTATCGAAGTCCTCGAGATTCCGCTCCTTACCGATATCAGTGGCTTCCCTGGCACCTTCGACATCACGAAACTCTATGATGAGAATATCAGAACCACCCTGCTCATGTCCGCTTCCATCCATGCGACGATCTCCGACCAGATCTTCGTTTTGGACACTACCGGAAAGATCGTGGTTCCGGATTACGACATCGATGGCACGATGCAAGTCAGAAAGACCGTCTTGGCCGTCGAATTCATCAACAAGACCGAAATCCACAATTTCTTCGAAGCCATCGAGACGCTCGGGGTCGACCTGGATGTGATCGGCGATTTCACCGGCACCATCTCGCTCGACAACTATTTCAAGTCCGCCAATCCCGACACCTATCAGGCCAACCAGATCGCCCTGCTGAACTCAGTGACGATGCACGCGACGATCTCCAAGCAGATGCTGGACCTGGAAGATGATAAGTTGCATGTTCCGGCAAAGGATGTCGATGGCGTGACGATCATCGACCTAACCTTCGGCAATTATGTTTCCAAAGCTGAAATCTACCATCTGATCGACGCCCTCGATCTGATCGGCGTCGGCAATATCGCCACCTTCGACGGCGAGATCGACATCACAAACATCTATGACACAGTCAACCAGGATACATTGTTGCTTTCGGCTTCGATGCACGCGACGATCTCCGACCAGATCTTCGGTCTCGACGCTGCTTCGAAAATCGTGATTCCTGACACCAACCTGCCCGAACCGGGAGAAGACCCGATCAGTACCATCAGTAACGATTATGGCACCGACTTTGTGATCAAGGGCGAAGTCAAAGCCCTGATCGAAGGGCTGGAAATCCTCGAGATCGACAACATCGACAATTTCTCCGGTGCCTTCTCACTTGCCAAACTCGCCGACTCCGGCAATCAGACCACCCTGCTGGCTTCCGCAATCATGCATGCGACGATCTCCGACAAGATCGTCGGCATGGACGGGAGCGACCTCGTGGTTCCCGCTACCGATTTCGACGGCAATCCGATCCAGGCCCTCCAGGCGGGCACCAACTTCCTGTTGAAGGATGAGATCAAGCATCTGATCGACGGGTTGCTGCTTGTCGGTTTCTCCGGCAGCATGACCGATTTCGACGGCGCCATTTCCCTCGTTCTGTTGGTCGGCGTCGATGGCGATGCCAATCAAGACAAACTGTTGCTTTCCGCCATCATGCACGCCACCATTTCCGACACGATCCTTTCGATCGACGACGCCGTCATCGTCAAACCGCTTTACAAGGATGACACGACTACCGCGATCAGGGTCACGGTCTCCGCCACCAAGTTCGTCATCAAGGATGAGATCAAAGCTCTGATCAACGCCTTCGATGTCCTCCATTACGACAACTTGAACAGCTTCGGCTCCACTCCGATCGACACATCGCTCTTCTTCGCCGATCCCGATACCTTGTTGCTTTCGGCCATGATCCAGGCGACGATTTCCTACCGGATCCTGACCGATGCCTCCGGCAGCCTGCTGGTTCCCAACACCGATATCGAAAACGGCGATGCCGATATCCGCATCGTTGTTCCGGCCGATGGTGTCGAGTATATTGTCACTACCGAAATCAAAGCCCTGCTTACCGCTCTCGAGATGCTTGGCATGACCGACTTCAGCACTATCAACATCACCGTCGGTTCAATGTTCAACGATCCGCTGGTAAACTTCTCCACCCTGGTGGCTTCGGCTTCAATCCAGGCGACGATCTCCGATTCGTTCCTCGCCTATGCGATCGATGAAGATGCCAGAGTCGCCGGCGATACGGATCTTTGCGTACCGAATTACTTCCGACAACCGATCATGGTCGGCGTGGATGCCAAGACCCAGATCGAAGAAGACGAACTGGTCCGGATGCTTGACGCCTTGAAGCTGCTCGGTTTCGAGAACTTCGACGACTCCGTCAGCTCCTCCGTGGTCACCGCGCTCACCGAAGCCAATCTTGGCACGATCCTCCTGTCCGGTTCGATGCATGTCACAATCGACAACATGCTGAAAGGCAACCCGAACATCTCCGTGCCGGACAAGGCCTATGTCGGCAATGATCCGCTCACGACCCTTTATGACATCGCCGGTCTCATCCAGGCGGACGAAATCAAGTACTTCATCGTCGCCGCGAAGATCGTCGGTGGCGAAAGCGCGAACTTCACGTCCGTCGACTTCGACTATTCGATCATCAACAGCCTCTCTCCGGAAAACCAGACCGTCGTCCTGAGATCCATGCTCGTCAGGAACATGATCACACCCGATCTCGTGAGTGCGGTCAACGGCTACAATCTGATCCATCCGGATCCCGACTCGTATGCGCCGATTCCCGATAGCATGTACGAAGACAATGACAACACCACATTCCTCACCTCTCAGGCGATTCTCGACCTGATCGACTATCTGCCTTTGTAGGTGACAATTAAGCGATCGATTTTCATCAAGTTTCAGGCAGGGGACTATTTGTCTCCTGCCTTTTCTTGCGCGATGATTTTCACGCATTTCCGATTGTATAAATGATAAAATACTGTATAATGAAATTAGAAACAATAAAGGGGGCAAGAATATGAACCTGGAATTTCTGACTTATTTTCAACTGATCTTTTACGTAATTCTTGGCCTGGCGATCCTGATGGGATTTTTGCGGGGCATGAAAAAAACGCTTTTCACCCTCATAACCATGGCCATCTTCTACGTTGTCTTTTTCCTTACCGTAGTTCCGGCATCGAAGTTCCTATGGAATCTGCAGATGCCCTGGTTAGGAGGCATCCTTGGCAACATAGACAGTTCGTTATCGAACTTCACGTCCTTCAAGGACAGTTTGACTTCGATCCTGCAGTTGGCGCTTGGTTCCAACTACGATGTCGCCAACGCCAGCCAGGAACTGCTGGACCTCGCTACCGGGATCGGCCAGTTCGCTCTCAAAATCGTCTACACGGTGCTCTATTTCACCGTCATTTTGTTGCTATACAAGCTCATCTGCTGGATTTTGGGGATGATCATCCTTGGCAAGAGCGAGAAGGGCGCATCGAAGAACCGTGGCTTTGGTGCCTTGTTCGGAGCCTTGAACGGCGTCATGGCCATCTTCATCATGTTGGTGATGCTGGGCGGCTTCATGAGCGTCATCGAAAGCACGGTCACCCTGATCCCGACCGGAGGAGACGGAACCCAGCTGGCTCTGGAGGACAATCACAGTCCCTACGAGGCTTCGCAGCCGATCGTCGCCCTCCAGGCGCCGCTTGATCCGGGTTCCATGGACATGGAAGCTTTGGTCACCGACCTCCAAGGCATGGTCGAAAGCTACAACAACAATCCATTCGTCAGACTGGCGAATTCCATCACCGCGCCTTCGATCATCAATGCCGACGAGAAAGTACCCTTGAACATCAACCTCTTCGACCGGGTGCTTTCCTTCGAATTCAACGGCCATACGGTGGCGATCCGTTATGAACTGACGGTTCTCTCTGGCGTTGCCGAAGTGTTCCTGAATTCGGAATATGCCACCACCGGCAACATCTCCGACATCACCGGAAACGAAATCAGGCAGGTGTTCGCCGATCTCGGGCAATCACCGCTCATCGTCTCCATTCTGCCGCTTGGAATCGAGATCGGAGCGGAAATGATGGAACAACCCTTGCCGATAACGCAAGAAGAACTATACAATATCCCCTTCGCTGAAGAATTGCCCAAACTGGGTGAGATCGCCGGCGCTTTGTTCGACATCCTCAATGGCGCCGGTGTCATCTCCGGAGAAGGAGATTATCAGGATATCACCATCACTCCCCAGGTCGTCAGGGATCTGTTCACGGACATGTCCGATTCCCAGATCGTCATCCTGGCCATCGAGGGCTTCCTGGTACCGATGCTGGAAAACGGCGAATCCGGTGCCGCGACCATCATCAAGATTCCCGCTGATATCAACTGGGAGACCGAACTGGTCGCCCTCGGCAACGTGATGGCCGACATCTTTCAGGAAGACCTTTCCTTCGCCGATCTCACGAGCGGCGATATGAACGCCCTGATCGACATCGCTTCAAAGATCAGCATCGATGACATTCTCGATTCCCAACTGATCTCGGAAACCCTCATCAACATCCTGAGCGGTCAAGCCGGCATCGAAGGCTTGAGTTTCCTGGTGATTCCGGAAGGCATCGACTGGCTTGATGCCCAGCATAACGGCGAACTGCGAAACATCCTCGAGGCGATGCAGGCCATTCTCACCGTGGCTGCGGACGTCAATTTCGGGGAACTCAGCGTCGATACGATCGCCAAACTCGATGATCAGGCGATCGAAAAGCTCTTCGGCTCCTATGTGCTTACCGCCACGATTTCCGACATGCTCTTGAGTCAGGATTTCGGCGATACCGAAATCGTCATCCCGGATGATGTCTTCGATGACCAACACTTCATCTATGCCAGCGAACTGACCGCTTTGGCGAAGGCGATGGTCATGATCGTCAACGAAACGGGCGGCGGTACCGAATTCGATGTCACCAAGGCCCTGAATCTCAGTTCCGCTGACATCGATAAGTTCCTGGATTCCGAAATCATCGCGGCGACCGTCGGCAAAATGATCAAGAACCTTAATGTCGACATGTTGGTCATTCCGGAGGAAGCGACAACCGACATCATGGTTGATAGCGCCTATTTGAATGTGGTCGATGCGACCGAAATCAAGTCGTTGTTGCTGTCGCTCCAGGTTTTGCATCTCGACCAATTCGATTCCATGAGTTTCACCGCTTCGCTGATCGAAAATTTCGAAGACCCGGAGAACCCAGCAAATCTTGACGATGGACTGATCTCCACCTTCCTCGGTTCGATGATCGTTCACGCCAGCGTGTCTTCCATGATCCTCGATCTGGGATCTGGCGACAGCTCGTTGCTTGTGATTCCCTCTGTGAGTTCGACCGATACCGCAGTGATCGATACCGTCGGAACGACCGATTATATCGATGCCGATGAAATCGGCTACCTGTTCAAGGCGCTACACGTCCTGCCACTCGGCAACGATTTCAACAATATCGATCTCGAAGACACCTCATTGCTTTTCAACAATCTGACCCTGTTCCTGGATTCGGCGATCCTCCATGCGACAATCTCCGACCAGATCCTTTCCATCGATCCGACGCTGCTCGTCGTTCCGGCAATGGACGGCGATCTCTCCTCTCCCGCCGCGATTCTGATTCAACCGGCGGAAACACCTTTCATCGCCAAGACGGAACTGGAAAACTTCGTGGCCGGCATCCAGCAACTCGGATTCAACAGCCCGACCGATTTCACTTCCACCTTCACCCTTTCGGTGATGGATGAACCATCAGAGCAGACGACGATCCTTGATTCGGCGATCCTGCACGCCTCAATTTCCAAGAAACTGATCGATTTCTCCGACTCGGTCCTCATCATTCCCGATGTGGCCGAAGACAATCTAACCGTGATCAAGTACCAGACCGGACCCATCGGTGAAAAGACAGATTATGTCTCCAAGACCGAAATCACCAGCCTTATCGACGCCCTTGGCGTACTCGGAGTCGGTTCGGTCGATGGCTTCAGCAGCCTTTCGCTCAACAATTTGTTCCCGAGCCTGGTGCCGGATGATTATCAAGCCAACCAGGACACCTTGCTGGCTTCGGCTTCGATGCAGGCCACGATCTCCGCGCAGATGCTCGGCCTCAATGACAGCGTGCTTATCGTTCCCGATGCCGATGATGCCGGCGGCATGGTCTACCACAATGTCGGCGGCACCGATTATGTCATAGCCGATGAGATCAAAGACCTGATCGACGCCATCGATGTCTTGCTTGCTCCATCGGGAGACAGCCCGATCATGGTCGATTCCCTGACCGGATCCTTCTCGCTCGACAATCTGAGCACGCTCAGCGATCAGGATACCCTGCTAGCCTCCGCCTCGATGCATGCGACGATTTCCCAGCGTTTGTTCGAAGTCGATCCGGATGTCATCACCGTTCCCGCCCTCGACCAGAACGGCGACGATGTGATTCTTCTTGGCACCGTTGTCGGTTCCAACAAGGATTTCGTCACCAAAACCGAACTCAAGACTTTGATCGATTCCTTGCTGCTGATGAACTTCCATGACCTCGACAGCTTCACCACCGCCTTTGATCTGACCCAGATTTTCGCCAACGCTCCCCAGGTCCTCGAGTCGGCTACCATCCAGGCGATGTTCTCCGACCGGATCCTTAACGATACGGGCACGGCGCTCGTGGTTCCCGACCTCTACTACGGTACGGCCAACGAAATCCGGATCGAACAGGGTAGTGTCACCTATATCGAATACGCTGAACTCGTGGCTTTCATCCATTCGCTCGACCTGTTGAGTCTCGACAACATCTCCGACTCCTGGTCCTTCACGCCCGGAACCATCTTCGCGATCGATGATTTTGCCGACCTTGTCGCTTCCGAAATCATGCAGGCGACGATCTCCGACAATATCCTACCGGTCGTCAAGAGCGAACTCGAAGCCCCGGCCATCACCGATTTCATCGTTCCGCTCTATTTCCGTCAGGATATCACTGTGGAATCCGCCGGAGCGAAGCAGATCGAAGCCACCGAACTGGCACGGATCCTCACCGCTCTCAAGATGCTCGATTTCACCAACTTCGACGATGCGGTTAACGCCACTTCGGTAACGTCGCTTTCCGAAAGCGATCTGACGACGATCCTGACTTCGGCTTCGATGCATGTCACCACCGACAACATGCTGAAAGACAACCCGAACATTTCTGTTCCGCAAAAAGCCTATGTCGGCAACGATCCTGCGACGGTCATATACGATATCGCCGGCCTCATCCAGGTCGATGAAATCAAGTACTTCATCGTGGCCGCGAAGGTCGCCGGTGGCGAAAGCGCCAACTTCACTTCGATCGACTTCGACTACACTCTGATCAGCGGATTGTCCGCGGAAAACCAGACTCTGGTCCTGCGTTCGATGATCGTCAAGTTCATGATCACTCCGGATCTCGTCAGCGCGGTTGACAGTTACAACCTGCTGCATCCGGATCCCGACTTGTATGCTCCGGTTCCCGACAGCATGTACGAAGACAGCGACAACACCTCGTTCCTGACCGCCGCTTCGATTCTGGAACTGATCGATTACATCAGCACGCCAATAATCTAAGGACGAAATTGGCGGCATAGATTCACCCCGAATGCAAAAGAGGCTTCTCCGGTATAGTTCCGGAGAGGCCTTTTTTCCTTTAGCCAGGTTCAGGGAAGCAGAAAACACTTTATTTTTCCACCTGGATTGTATATAATAAGAAAGCACACCAAGAAAAGAGGTTACGTATGAAAAAGATTCCTTTTCTGATCTTCCTGTCCTTGTTTGCCTTCGTGCTCGCCGCCTGCTCCTTCAATACCACCGGGTTCACGACATCAGCAACTACCGGGACCGTCCCGACGACATCGGTTACCACGACCACGGATTCAACCTCCGCATCAGTAACTACCGCGTCGGATACCACTACCGCCACAACCACTCTGCCCGCAACCGATTCCACCACAAGTCAGACAGAAACTACTTTTACAACCACGATTCCGACCACTCTGTCCACCGGTTCAGAAACAACGGTATCCACTGCCAACCTTCAGACTTTGGAACTTTTCAGCATGAACGACTTCCACGGCGGCGCCTATACCGACATCTATATGCTGACGATGATCGGGGGGCTGCTCGAGTACAAGAAAGCTTCGACTGACGATACGATCATCCTCGCTTCAGGAGACATGTTCCAGGGAACCGCGCTCTCCAACTACTATTACGGGCTGCCAGTCCTGGAATCGATGAATACGATCGGATTCGATGCGATGACCCTTGGCAACCATGAGTTCGACTGGGATATCAGCGAAATCGCCAAATACGCGGATGGGAATCCTAGTAACGGTGAAGCCGATTTTCCGATTCTGGCCGCCAATATCGTCTATGAAGACACCGGGGAACCACTGCCTTGGACCACACCTTATACGATCATCGTCATCAACGGTGTCAAAGTCGGTATCATCGGCGTGATCGGCGATGTCATCAATTCGATTTCTGCGTCCAGAGTGGAAAACATCGAATTCCTTGATGCCGTGAATACGGTCTATGACTACTCTGAGATCCTCCGGACGGAAGCAGACTGTGATGTCGTGCTGGTATCGATCCATGATTACGGTACGGATATCCTCGACCAGATCGCCGCCTTCACCGGCGACCATCTCGTCGACGCCGTCTTCTGCGGGCATTCGCACACTTCGGTGGCATCATACATCAACCGCACAGGCACCAGGCTGCCCTATGTCCAGGCCAGCAATAACTCGAGTTCCCTCTTCAACAAGATCACCCTCGTATTCGACAGGTCTCAGGGAAAGGTCGTCAGCGCCGACGCCAGGATCTATTCCGAAAGCCAACTGTCCTTGTCGAGTTTGGATGTCGAAACCGTACTGGATATCTTCGCAGATGATCCCGATTACCAGGCTTTCGTCACCGAAGTGCTGACGACGAGCTATGGCGAATATGAAGACTGGGAACTGGCCCCATGGGGTTCGTCGGTGATCAGAGACTATGTCGGACTCGACTTCGGCATGCTCAACTCCGGAGGCTTCCGCAATCCGATGCCGTCTGGAACCGTCACGATGGGGGATCTCGTCACGATCTATCCGTTTGACAATTATATCAAAACCTGTCTCTTGACCGGTAAGCAACTAACCGACTTCTACAAGAAAGTCAAAGATTCGCATTACGATGTCGTCTTTGACGATCAGGTGTCATTTAACAGCACCACAGGAGTCCTCTACAAGGACGGAGTCCCGGTGGTTCTGGACCAGTATTATTCGGTCGGAGCGGTCGATTATGTCTTCGACAAGACGAGTTATGCGTTCCTTGACGGCGAGGACATCACGACCACAACCTTCCTGATCCGCAACCTTTTGGCCCAGGATCTCAGGAACCATGTTTCCGGATTCGATCCGGCAGGCGGCACAGAATATGTCGCCATGATACCTGTCGCATACTTTTCTGATTATTTCGAGTTGAAAAACCAATTTTATGTGATATAATCTTATACAGATGCGAAAAGGCGTCCCATAGGGACGCTTTCCAAGGGACTGTAGCTCAGCTGGGAGAGCACCACAATGGCATTGTGGGGGTCGCGAGTTCGATCCTCGTCAGTTCCACCATCAGAGATCAAAGGGCCTAACCTTGTCGGGGAGGCCCTTTTCCTTTGCCGGTCCGTTTTTTTGGAGATGGTTGCATTTCTGGATAAAAACTGCTAAAATTAGACAAGATGAGTATGTGTATGATCTATTTACAAATCCAACATTATCCGCATGAGGTGGCAAAAATGAGAATCAAAATCGTAAAGAAAGTCTTGCTGATAGTCGGTCTGACGCTGTTTGGACTGATCATGACTTTCGCTATCTACTCCAGTTTCTATTATCACTCGAATACGACGGTGTCCGACATCGCCGAGGTAACTGTCGATGTCAGCCAGGACAACATCTATCTGATTCCGGATACGACCTACACGAAGATGATCGTATTCTATCCGGGGGCCAAAGTTGATCCGGAGGCCTATCTGCCGTTGATGGCGGAACTTGCCAACCGGGGAGTTTTGGGAGTAATCGTCAAGATGCCCTACAATTTCGCCTTTTTCGGTGTCAATCGGGCATCATCGATCATTTCCCAGTATTCGGGCCTTGATTGTTTTATCATGGGCCATTCCCTGGGCGGGGCCATGGCCGCAAGTTTTGCCGCGGCGAATCCGGACAGTGTCGCCGGATTGATCCTCTTGGCATCCTATTCGACCAAAGAAGTCAGTGTTCCCGCCTTGTCGATCTACGGCGACATGGACGGGATCCTGAACATGCAAAATTATGTGGCAAACCTTACTAACCTGACCAGTCCGCAGGAATATGTCATCGAGGGCGGAAACCATTCGCAATTCGGCGACTATGGTCTCCAAAGGAAGGACGGAACGGCTTCGATCTCCCGTGACGAGCAGATCGCAGAGACCGTCGACCAGATCATAACCTTCATCGGCGATTGAGAGTACATCATTTCTGGAAACTTGCCGATAAATAATGCTTGCACTTTCCCGGCGGTTTATGTAAAATAGAGATTGGTCCGGGGGCGTAGCTCAGCTGGGAGAGCGTTAGCTTCGCATGTTAAAGGTCGCGGGTTCAATCCCCGTCGTCTCCACCAACATAAAAAGAAAAAGCGACTGCGGTCGCTTTTTGTTTACACGGAGAAGGGATTGATGTTGTACCTGTCGACCGTGAATTCGCCTTGGTCGTACTTGAGATAGTTGACGCTGCAGTTGGATAGGTACGAGTTGTAGGTGAACCCGGGAATCAACCGGACGAGAATCGCCTTGATGACATGCGAATGGGTCACAATCAGAATCCGTCTGTCGGGAAATTTTTCGCAGATTTCCGTTAGGGTGTCGAAGACCCGGTGTTCGAGATCGATGTTTTGTTCCATGTGCGGAATGTTGCCCTTGCGGATCAGATCGGCGTATTCATCGTTGATCTTCTGACCGTCATAATCGCCGAAATTGCGTTCGATCAGGTTTTGATGCACGATGATCGGCTTGGATCTCTGCATGCCCTGAAGGATCAGTTTGGCGGTGTTGAAGGCGCGTTTCAGAGGCGAGGAAAAGACGAGGTCGAATTTCTCGCCTCGGTTTTTGAGAAACATTCCTGTTTGCTCGGCTTGTCTGATGCCATACTCGTTCAGTGGATTGTCAAACCGTCCTTGGACGACATAGTTGCGGTTGGCATCGGTTTCCGCATGTCTGATCAGAATCAAATCGTTCACAAAAATCACCGTAAACAATTATACTATAATCTGCGAAAATGTGGTATAATTTTTTTACGAGGTGCATAAAGTTATGAGAATGATCGACATCATCGAAAAAAAACGGGATGGTTTCACCCTTAGCGAAGCGGAGATCGAATTTGTCATCACGGGCTATGTCAAGGGCGAGATTCCCGATTACCAGATCAGTTCCTGGCTCATGGCCGTTTTTTTCCAGGGCATGAGTTATCAGGAGGCAAGCTACCTGACCAAATCGATGCTCTATAGCGGCGACACCATCGATCTCGACAAGATCTCCGGAATCAAGGTCGACAAACACTCGACCGGCGGTGTCGGCGACAAGACCACGTTGATCCTCGGTCCGCTTGTTGCCTCGCTCGGGGCGAAACTGGCGAAACTGTCGGGTCGCGGGCTCGGACATACCGGCGGCACTTTGGATAAACTCGAGTCGATCGACGGCTGCAGGATCGACCTTTCCGAAAAACAATTCATCGATCAGGTCAACAAGATCGGCATCGCCATCGCCGGACAGACCGGTGAGATCGTGCCGGCCGACAAACTGCTATATGCCCTAAGGGATGTGACTGGTACCGTTCCCTCCATACCTTTGATCGCCTCCAGCATCATGAGCAAGAAATTGGCCGCCGGCGCCGATGTCATCTGTCTCGACGTCAAGGTCGGCGACGGCGCCTTCATGAAAACGATGGAAGACGCCAGAATGCTTTCCGAGACCATGGTCGAGATCGGATCGGCCTTCGGCAAGAAGGTGATCGCTTTCCTGACCGGGATGGAACAACCGCTCGGCAATGCCATCGGCAACCGCTTGGAAGTAAGGGAGGCAATCCTTTGCCTGATGGGCAAGGGACCAGAGGATCTTGAGACTCTATGTGTTGAAATCGCCTCATACATGGTATATAACGCCAAATTGGCCGATTCCTTGGCAAACGCCAAGGAAATGGCGCGGGCAAACCTCCATAACGGCAAGGCCCTGGAGAAGTTCTATGAGTTCATCAACGCCCAGGGCGGGCACATCGACAATCTGGACACTTTTGTCGCCGCCAAGGAAGTCATTCCCTATGTCGCCAAGAAAAGCGGTTATATCCAGTCCATCAAAGCCCACAATATCGGGCTGGCATCGATGATGATGGGCGGAGGCAGGGAAACGAAGGATGACACCATCGATCCGATGGTGGGAATCGTGCTCCAGCACAAGGTAGGAGACAAAGTGAAAAAAGGCGACAGCCTATGCGATCTTTACTGTGATAATCCGTTGACGGACGACATCAATGCGGCTTTGGACGAAGCCTTCGCAATCGCCGATCTCGAAGTCAAATCCCGACCGATCATCCTCGAAGTCGTCGCTTGACAATAAACTTGATTTATGCTTTTGAAAATGCTATAATATCTATGAAAAAGGGGAGCTTAGGGAACTAGGCTGAGAGTATAACTATTCCGTTATTGACCTTACCTGATCTGGATAATACCAGCGTAGGAAAACCGCTACCGACAGGTCCCTTTTGAATATCAGGGGCCTTTTTATTACCCCGGAAAAGAGGTATTTATGAAACGAAGCAAAGAAGTTCTGGCGATGCTCGAAACCGGCATCATGATTTCCATCGCCCTGATCCTTGACCTGGTGTTCGGGGAAATCTATTCCTTTCCCATGGGCGGGAGCATCTCGCTTTCCATGTTGCCGATCTTCATCGTCGCCGCCAGACGCGGATTGAAATACGGTCTCGTCGCCGGAGTGCTCTTCGGCGTCTTGCAGACGCTGATCAAGGTTTATTTCCTATCCATTCCCCAGTATGTGATGGATTATCTTGTCTCCTTCATGGTCATCGGCTTCGCCGGCTTGGTCAAGGATAGCCTCAATAAACCCGGTCGGCTGACTCTGTCGATTGTCCTCGGCAGTTTCCTCAGGCTGGTATCGGCCTCCATCACCGGGCTGATTTACTGGCGCAGTTTCATCCCCGATGAGATCGGGTTCATGGACCAACTGTTCGGCGGTAGCATCTTTGGCTTGTTTTCCACCGAAAACGGGGCCATCATTTTCGCCGCCTTCCTGTACAATTCGCTTTATTTGGTGCCTTCGGCGATTCTTTGCGTCATCGTCGGCTTGATCCTGCAAAAGCGCAAGATCCTGGCTTACCATCTGGAAGTCGAAATCTAGAAAAAAACATGCCTTTTGGCATGCTTGTTTTTATGTGGATTATGCTTTTTTGCGGATCGGGATGGCATAGAGGGAAACATAGTCCTCCCGACAGGAATCGCCTTCGGGGTAGATCTCGATCTCGGGACCTTCCGCATGTTCATATTCCGCTCCCAGGACACCTTCTTCATGGGCCTTCCGGATCGTTTTCTGTAGCGTTTCCGGCAGTTTTCCCACCGCCTTGAACAAGGCGAATGTCCCATCCGGGAAAACCGCCTTCTCGCATCCGGGCAAGCTTTCCGTCTGGTTGCGGACGCCGATCATGTATTTGAATGTGTTGTCCATACCTTGGTATCCGTAACAGATGCCCACAGGGCCCATGTCATCCATGTGCTTCAGCAGAAATGCGAATTTGCCGTCATCCATGACCTCATCCCAAAAGCCGGGGATGGTCACCAAATATCCCTTGTCGGCGAGCGAGTACTTGCGGACGAAACCATGGAAAACCAGTTTGCCGAGCTTGACGATCTCATATTCCATACCATCACCTCGATCTTTCCGCTTCCAATTATAGCCCCTGCCATATAAGTAGGGTCTGTTGATAAACTAAAATATCGCTAAACATGGGCTTTATATGGCGTTTTGTGGTATAATAGATGCAAGGGTATTTGATGATTTCCATCAAAACTTATGCATCCATCCCCACAAACGG